>ERZ773115.3558-NODE-3558-length-10651-cov-2.980181_pt1 | contig 10651 bp, 10 predicted proteins | sample MGYA00511116_ERZ773115 | MGnify/ENA primary metagenome ERZ773115 (study PRJEB29015, sample SAMEA2737869) | human gut metagenome | biome: human gut; feature: human-associated habitat; material: faeces | place: China | collected 2012 ... | reverse complement strand
ATTTCATCTCGTCCCTACACTTTAAAACACAGAAGTACACATGGCTATAATCTTACATCAAACATGTACTAGAAGTCAATAGGGAAACGCAATTTTGGACACTTTTTTGTTATAGGAGGGCGTACACATGTCCATATAGGACATACATTTTCATATTCCTCCCCTGCGGTTCATGCTATGTGACCGAAAGATCGACCGTATCCAATTATGGATAATATGCAGATCGCAGTTTTAACGGTTAAATGGAATTGTTCAATAAATACCGGATAAAGGGGATTACAATATGATAACTTATGATCCATTATGGAAAACTATGAAAGAAAAGAATATCAGCCAGTACCGTCTGGTAAAAGCCTACGGTTTCAGCGCCGGTCAACTGAATCGCCTGAAAAATAATCAGTATGTTTCTACACATACCATCGGCGTTTTGTGTACTATTCTTGAATGTTCTGTTGAAGATATTATGGAATTCCGCATGGATAAGAGCGAAGGACTGTATCCGATCATGGAAACCGTACCCAAACAACCGGAAGAAGATGAAGCGGAAGAAGACGAACCAGAGGAATCCGAAGCGCCATGTTAGCATTGCATCAAAAAAAGCAGGACAGAGAGCCTGGTTACCGCTCATGTAACGCATGAACGGCAACCGCATCTCTGCCCTGCTTTTCTATATAGAATTTGGAAAAATCAGTCACTTTCTTGTCTGCTTTCATGCGTTCGATTCTCTCGAACTCAGACTGGATCAGCTCTGCAAATTTTTCCTGTGCGCTTACATTTCTGTTTCACTTTCTGATATGATTTTAACACACTTTTCTGCATAGATAAAACCTTATTTTCCCAACTGTTTCTTTAAATACCGCAGCTGTCCTCCGCAGGAAATGACCTCCAGCTCATTTTCGGAAAGCTCCAGACGTGCCTTGAAGGTAATGCCCTTGGTGTTGTCCCGCACTTCCACTACCTTGGTCTGCATCTGGTTCAGTAAGTCATTGATCTCCAGCTCATCGCCCATTTCCAGCTTGTCGTAATCCGCCGGATCATCGGGATCACGCCGTGGTTTACAAGGTTTCCTTTATGGATACGGGCAATACTCTTCGCGATAACAGCTTTTACGCCGAGATACATCGGGTTGATTGCCGCATGTTCACGGGAGGAACCCTGTCCATAGTTCTCGCCGCCAATGATGATGCTCTGGCCCATCTTCTTCGCTCTCTCAGAGAACTCCGGATCGTAACGGTGATAGCAGTATTTGCTCATCAGCGGAATGTTGGAACGCATGCTGGAGAACTCCGCGCTTGCCGGGGTAATATCGTCGGTGGTGATATTATCCACAGTCTTTAAGCTGATCGGAACACACAGATGATCGGTAAAGGCTTCAGGGACCGGCAGCGGCTGGATGTTTGGTCCGCGGACGATCTCCACCTTCTGTGCCTCCTCTTCTGGAAGAGGCTCGATGATCATGGAATCGTCTACCGGGTAAACCTCCGGCTCATGGATCTCTGCCAGTTTCTTCACATCATCGCCTAAAATATCCTCCGCAGTCGCGAATGTTCCTAAGATTGCTGTTGCAGCTGCGCTCTCCGGGCTTACCAGATAGATCTCCGCAGTCGGGTTTCCTGCACGCCCCTTAAAGTTCCGGTTGGAGGTGCGGACTGCTACGCCTTTGGTTGCCGGGGACTGGCCGATGGCACAGCATGGGCCGCAGGCGATCTCCAGAATCCGGACTCCGGCGTCAACTAATATTTCCAGATATCCATCACGCAAAAGCTGTTTGTATACCTGCTTAGAAGATACCGCACAGGTACAGCTTACGTCCTCGTTCACGTGATGTCCCTGCATCACCAGAGCCACCTTGGCAATATCGGAATAGCTGGCGTTAGTACAGCTTCCGATGAATACCTGCTGCACCTTCTTCTTCTCCGCATCCTTTAACGGCATCACGTTGTCCGGCTGATGCGGACATGCGATCAATGGATTCAACTGGCTTAAATCGATCTCCATCTCGCCGTCATACTCTGCGTCCTCGTCCGGAAGCATCTCCACGTACTGGTCTTCTCTTCCCTGGGCCCGCATAAATTTCCGAACCTGCTCATCGCCCGGGAAAATGGAAGTGGTCGCGCCCATCTCTGCGCCCATGTTGGTGATAGTGGCACGTTCTGATACCTCCAGTCTAGCAGCGCCCTCACCCACATACTCAAATACCTTGCCAAGACCGCCTTTGATGCCCACTCGGCGAAGCATTTCCAGGATCACTTCTTTTGCATTACATCCTGGTTTTAAATGACCATTTAAGTTCACACGGATGATCTCTGGCATTTTCAGTCTCATCGGAACACCGGTCATGGCAGTTGCCACATCCATGCCGCCGACACCGATACACAGCATACCGATGGAACCGCCATGAGGCGTATGGCTGTCACCGCCCATACTTAATTTGCCAGGCATGCCAAATCTTGCCACATGAACTGCGTGGCAGATACCATTTCCCGGTCTGGACACATGAACACCAAACCTTTTCGCAACAGACTGTAAATAAATGTGGTCATCCGGGGTCTTATTGTCCAGGTACAGCAGGTTGTGGTCCAAGTAACTGACGCTGGTCTCCACCTGCGTCCGGTCAATGCCGATGGCCTCAAATGCCAGATACGTCATAACTGCATTGATATCGTGTGTCAGGGTCTGGTCTACTTTCACATAGATCTCTTCACCCGGTTTCATATCTGATGGTTTTGCTAAATGTGCTTCTAAAATTTTTCTCGTTAAATTCTTTCCCATGAAAAATGCACTCTCCTTATAATGAGTCTCGTTTATCATCTTGACTACATTATAAGGGAGTGCATGTTATAAGTAAAATTGGTTTTCAGAAATGAATCCTATAACTTTTTCTTATGATGAAATTTTCTAATACAGGACCTTCTTATGTTCCAGCATCACACACTTTGCAATCTCCAGCAGATCCCGCTCCACCTGTCCGATGTACGCGCCTTCCCGGTACAATGCTGATAATTCCCAGGTGATCGGTGTCTTCGACAGATGGTAAACCTCCTCCTCCACTTTTCCGATATAATTACTTAACGCCGGCTGGCTGATAAATAATTTTGCCGCCGCTTTCGTAAAACTTCCACAGGTGGCTACCATGTCCACATAGGTAAACTGACGTAATTCCATCGGTCACGCTCCCATTTTTCAATAATCCCACTGTCTGTAATAACGTCTGATATCCATAGGATGGCAAAATGCAGCTTCCATATGGGCATCTACACGGTTATTGACCCCATGCATCACCAGATGGGAAATCGTCCCACGATACGCTTCCTTAATTCCTTTTAATTCATAATCCTTTGTATCGATCAAGTTATAGTTGCGGCATACTCTGGGAAGAAAATTTTTCACTCTCTCTGCCAATGGCCTCTGTGCATCCTCGCCAAGAAACAATGTCACGGGCGTTTCCGCATCCATAACTTCAAGCGTTCCATGGAAAAATTCCCCACAGGAAATGGATTTTGTCCGGATCCAGAGCTGTTCCTCCCAATAACACATAGCATAGGAATAAGTGGCGCCCCACTGATTTCCACTTCCAATAAAATAATGGGGCATCTCCGGATGCTTCTTCACATATTCATATTTCTTTTCCGCATAATCCGCTGCCCAGGCATCTGCCTTAATTTCTACCTGTGCAAGCGCATCTGCCAGGTACGCATCCATATTATTCCAGTAATCCTCATATTCCGGGAATTCTCCATTCAGATACATCAGTCTGGAAGCAGCCATATAAAACTTCAACTGTTCATTGACCGGATAAGAAATACACCAGTCACATAATTTCACCAGAGGCGCATCCTTCTTATCTATGAACCCAAACACTCTGGCACCGATTTTATGTGCTTTTTCTACTGCTTCCTGCATCTCTTTCGTACTGCCTGTCACGGAAGAAAAAATAACCACTGACTGGTCTGTAAAACGTTTATTACCGGTTGTTAGGAACTCCGCTGCCTGTTCCACATAAACAGGAAGCGCACTTCTTTCTTTCATAAAAACCTCTGCCTGAAGACAGGACGCCCAGGTTCCGCCAATCCCCAGCCAATAAATTCCATCAAATCCGCTGCTCCAGATTTCATCTGTAATTCTTTCAATCTCTGCTCTCAAAGCCAGTGCCCCATTGACGCTGTCCACTGCCTTCTGCTCATCAAATTTCAACATCTGAAACTCCTTCCACAGCTTTCCTTTCATTACTTACTCTCTTCTTTTTTATCATAGCACAAATCCATTATTTCCGCACCTCTGATTTTTTCTTTTCATATCTTATAGAAATCAGATTTTCTCCCAGGAGGCAGATCTTTCTATGATATCCATAAAAAAAACAACCGCTCTCGTCCTTAGCGCCCTGCTTGCCCTCTCCGGCTGTGCCAAGGCCCCTGATGACGCCATGACCCCTGTTACCTTAAATGAAGTGGCCCATTCCATCTTCTATGCACCGCAGTACGCCGCCATCGAATTAGGCTATTTCAAAGACCAGGGCATCGACTTAAGTCTGGTCAATGGAGCCGGAGCTGACAAGGTCATGACTGCCCTGGTATCCGGCGATGCCGATATCGGATTTATGGGGTCTGAGGCCAGCATCTATACTTACGCCAACGGCGCTTCCGACTACGCCGTCAATTTCGCCCAGTTAACCCAGCGGGCCGGTAACTTTCTGGTGGGTCGGCAGCCAGATCCGGCATTCCAGTGGTCAAAACTGAAAGGTACGAAGGTACTGGGTGGCCGGGCCGGTGGCATGCCTCAGATGGTATTTGAGTATATCTTAAAGAAACACGGTATCGATCCTAAAACGGATCTGACCATTGATCAGAGCATCAGCTTCGGACTGACGGCAGCGGCATTTACCAGCAGTGACGCAAATTACACGGTTGAATTCGAGCCCTTTGCGACCGGTCTGGAAACGGAAGGCAGCGGTTACGTGGTTGCTTCTTTAGGAACAGATTCCGGTTATGTACCTTACACCGCCTACTGTGCAAAACAGAGTTATATAGAAAAAAATCCACAGATCATCCAGAAATTCACCAATGCCATTCAGGAAGGTCTTGATTATGTAAACTCCCACACAGCAGAAGAGATTGCCAGGACCATCAAACCCCAGTTTCCGGAGACTGATCTGGATAAACTCACGATGATCGTGGAAAGGTATCAGAAACAGGATACCTGGAAAAAGGATACTATTTTCCAGAAAGACAGCTTTGACCTTTTGCAGAATATCCTGGAAGAGGCTGGAGAACTGGAAGAACGGGTGCCGTACGAGGATCTGGTAACGACGGAGTACGCCAGAAAAGCGGCTGGAAAATAGATTTAAAAAATGCCAGGACAGCGGGGTTATGTCCCAACTGCCCTGGCATTTCTATATCTATGATTCTCTTATTTTTCATCGGCCTCTTTCTCTACATTCGTTTCCTTACACAGATAGATCGGCCTCTTCTTCACTTCCAGATACGTCTTCGACAGATACTCACCCATCAGCCCCAGGCAGAATAACTGAATTCCAGACAGCATCAAAATAATGCACACCAGTGACGGCCATCCAGCCACAGGATCACCAAATACCAGCGTCCGCCCAATAATTACCAAAATAAAGAGAAATGCCAGCATACAGAATGCGATTCCCAGCCATGCCGCAAACCGCACCGGGGCTGTGGAAAATGCCACGATTCCGTCAATGCTGTAAGCCAGCAGCTTGAAAAATGACCACTTGGTCTCCCCCTTCTTCCGCTCGATATTCTCATACTCCAGCCACTTCGTCTTATAACCGACCCAGCCAAAAAGTCCCTTGGAAAAACGGTTATACTCCTTCATCTCCAGAAGACTGTTTACATATCTTCTGGTCATCAGCCGGAAATCCCTGGCTCCGTCCACGATCTCCACATCGGAAATATGGTTCATCAGCCTATAAAACATCCGTGCAAAAAATGACCGGACCGGCGGTTCGCCCTTGCGGTCCACTCTTCTGGTTCCCACGCAGTCATACTCTCCCTGACGGATGATGTCTAACATCTCCGGGATCAGCTCCGGCGGATCCTGCAGATCCACATCCATCAATGATACATATTCTCCCTCCGCATGGGTCAGCCCTGCATAAATGGCTGCCTCTTTTCCAAAATTTCTGGTAAAGGAAATATAACGGATCCAGGAACACTGCCCGGAAAGTTCTTTCATCTTCTCCAGCGTTCCATCCTTTGACCCATCATCCACCAGGATCACTTGAAGTTCACATTCTTTTCCAAGCAAAGTCTCCCGGACTTTGCTGATGGCATCATAATAATCCTGTAATGTTTCCTGCTCATTAAAACATGGCACAATTACCGATAATTTTTCCATGTCGTTCCTCCACTTTTCATCCTGCAACTAAAAATAGTATAGCGGAAAGTAAAAAATTTTACAACCCTGTCAGCCATGCCAGAACAAGCCTTTTTAAATAATCCGGGTAGCCCGCCTGTCTTACTGCCGTTTCCGTTACCACCAAAATCTCCCCGATCTTTTCTCCCTGAAGCCGATATTCCAGAATTCCGGCCTTCTGACCTGCTTCCACCGGAGCCTTTAAGGTTTCTTCCAGCTTCAATATCCTCTCAATCGTCCCGAAATCTTCTCCGGAAGTGCTGAGATAAGAAAATGCTCCGTCATAGACCAGCCCTATCTGCTCTTCCACACCGCCTTCCACAGGCATTGATGGCAGAACCGGCGGATCATGGTCCTCATACAGACGACAGATGGAATATCCATAATTTAATAACGCTGCCGCATCCGCAAATCTTGCCTTATAGTCCGGTGCCGCCATTACCGCCGCGATCAGTTCTATCCCGTCCTTTTCTGCCGTAGCAGACAGGCAGTATTTCGCTGTGGATGTAGAGCCGGTCTTTAACCCGGTCACCCGGAAATTGGTGGCCATTTTCAGCAGCCGGTTGGTGTTGGAAAGTCCAAACTCCCTGGTACCCTGTTTCGTCACATGGGTGATATTTTCCATCCAGATGGTGGAATAATTGTGGATCTGCGGATATTTCGTGATCAGTTCTCTGGACATGATGGCGATATCTTTTGCTGTAGTCACATGGGTCGGTGAATCCGTCAAACCACAACAATCCTCAAAGTTCGTATCATTCATACCTAATCCCTTTGCCCGCTCGTTCATCTGACGGACAAACTCCTCTTCGCTTCCCGCTATGTATTCTGCCATGGCTACCGATGCGTCATTACCAGATGCGATCACGATACATTTGATCAGTGTCTCCACCGTCTGCATTTCCCCCTCTTCCAAAAACACCTGGGAACCTCCCATGGATTTGGCATAGGCACTGGTCACCACCTGATCGGACAGGCTGATCTTTCCGCTGTCAATGGCATCAAAAATCAGGATCAGCGTCATGATCTTCGTGATACTGGCCGGACTTCTCTGCTCTTCCCCATTTTTCTCATAAATAATCTGCCCGGTGGAAGCTTCCATCAATACCGCCGATGGCGCCGATATTTCCGGTCCCACAGGTGCCTCCGTCCGAACCACGCCGCCACTGACCACAAGGGCAGTGATCCATGCCAGGACACGGTACATAAACTGGCTCATAATTTTCCCTCGATCATGGGTTTCTCTTCATAATTTATGGAGAATCCTTTCCTTTTTATTCCAAACTTCTTAATTTCCTCCTCAGCTCATTTACACCATTTGATGCTCTGTGCTATACTATTCTTAAGTACTGAATAATTACAGATACTGAACAAATATTCTTAAGAGGTGACCATGATGGATTATTATAGTGGAAGTCCTTCCCGCCATTCCAACAGGCGGAGTTCCATACGCAAATCAAACTATTCTTTTCGCAGACGACGGCGTCAGCATAACCGCGTTCCAATTCTTCTTCTGATCCTTTTGCTGGTGGCAGTTGTCGGATGCGGTATTTTTATCTGCATCCGTCAGTTCCAGAAAATGAAACCAGAAAAAACACCCGGTAACCAGTCCAGTGTAACGGTTTCCGGCTCAGTCAATGGTTCCTCTGGCAGTCCAACTGATCCTTCCGCTTCTGATCCGCTGGATCCGGGGCAGGAAAACTCTTCCAGCTCCGCTGTCAGCAGCACATCTCTGTTAGAGCAGGCCAATTTCATCGCCGCCGGTTATGATTATGACAAGGCCATTGAATTATTAAAGGGAGCTTCTGATTATGACCAGCATCCAGAATATCTTGAAGCAGTTACCAGTTATGAGCAGGCAAAAGGGACCTTAGTTCCATACGATCTAAACAAGGTCACCCACATCTTCTTCCATACTTTGATCATGGATGAGGATAAAGCATTTGACGGTGACTCCGACGAACGCGGCTACAATCAGGTTATGACAACCGCAGACGAATTCTTAAAAATCCTGCAGTCCATGTACGACAAGGGATTCGTACTGGTGCGCCTTCATGACATCGCCTATGAGACCACCGACGAAACTGGACAGACTATCATGAAAAAAGGAGAGATTCTTCTTCCTGAAGGAAAACAGGCATTTGTCATGTCCCAGGATGATGTCTGCTACTATGAATACATGGATGGTGATGGCTTTGCCTCACGCATAGTGATCGGAGCTGACGGTAAACCGACCTGCGAGATGAAGCTGGATGACGGAACCATTTCCACTGGCTCTTATGACCTGGTTCCCCTGTTGGAGGATTTCATCCAGGAACATCCGGATTTCTCCTACCGCGGTGCCAGAGCTGTCATTGCATTTACCGGCTACCAGGGAATCTTAGGCTACCGCACGGCTGCATCCTACAGCGATTCCCCTACCTATGAGGAAGACCGCCAGACTGCTTCTGCTGTTGCCCAGTGTCTCCGTGACAATGGCTGGGAACTGGCTTCTCACAGCTGGGGGCACCGGGATCTTGGCAATATTGAATATGCCCATTTCAAAACAGACTGTGATAAATGGGAAAATGAAGTAGAATCTCTGATCGGCCCAACGGATATCATTCTGTTTCCATTTGGTGCGGATGTTGGAGACTGGCATCCGTATTCCAGTGATAATGACCGCTTCAATTACCTGCACAGCCTGGGCTTCCGCTACTTCTGTAACGTAGATTCCACACAGTATTGGGTTCAGTTCGGCAAAGACTACTTACGACAGGGCCGCCGGAATCTGGACGGATACCGGATGTGGAAGGACATTGAGGCCGGAGACGATACCTCCAAGCGGAAACTGGATGACCTGTTTAAAGCAGAAGATGTATTCTCATCAAAGCGTCCGACTCCGGTACAATGGAATTAAGACGCACCTGAAAAAGCCGCAGAACACATGAAAATCATGTGCCCTGCGGCTTTCGTTTGCTTATTTTATGCTCCATTATGTTTTAGAACTGCACAATATCCTTGATCGGCTCTGCCGGCTCCACGCTCTCTGCATAGAGAACCGGTCCGACTCCGCCGTAATCCTGCCACTCCTCGTACTCGATTTTGGCACGGACCTTTACCCACTGACGGTTCTCTAAGTTTCTGGCTTCTCTTGCCTTGCAGACAAAGCCTAAAAATGTCATATCTGCCTCACAGCAGGTCATGGCCATACGTCCCGGAACGAAATAGTTCTTCGGGAATTTGTTGGATTTCATGACCATTCCGGTAAACTCTACTACTTTTCCACGGTAACGGTCCGGCTTATCCATACAATCGATATACCAGATACCAAAGTCCTCCGGAGCGATCACTGCCACGTCTGCAGACAGGTCATATGGCAGATCTGCCTCAGAAATCTCAGAGATCTCACCCTCTGCATCTTCAAATACGATCTCTGCCTGGTTGTTCATGGCAAGCAGGGTCCGACGGTAGCCCTCCAGGTCTTCCACATCGTCACAACGGTTGCAGATGATCAGTTCGGAATTACGAACCATAGCGCCAAGCAGCGGTTTCATATTCTTCACATACAGATCAAACGTAGATCCGTCGATGATCGTAATCTGCTGGTATACCTCCCAGTCCTTCGGCAGGCGCAGCTCATCCTGGTTCCACATGCCGTTCCACTCCATCAGCACACGCTCTGGATTGTGCAGCAGCTCCAGCTCCGTTAAACGCTCTGGGGAGATCTCATCCATGCTTTCAACATTTACCAGGATCGTATTGGTTTTCTTTAACAGTTCCGGGTCATACTCGGTATCGCCCTCTTCACAGCAGATCAGAAGTGTCTTGCCCTCTGCCTGAAAATAGTCCTGCCCCATGGTAAACTGAAGGAACTGGGTCTTGCCCGCCTCCAGAAAACCATTGATCAGAAATAATGGCATTGTCTCGTCATCAATTACTGGTCCCATGTTATTTTAAACTCCTATTTACCAACTATTTATGAAATACTTTCTTTAATGCTTCCTCATCCAGCTTAGCTCCGATGACACATACTTTTCCTGTGTAATCTGGCTGGCCTTTCCGGATCTCGTACTCTTCCGGTACTAAGTCAAAGTAATACCACTCGCCCTCTGTCTCACTTGGGATCATACCCTTTGCACGGAGAACCTGTCCGTAAACATCACCCTTAGACAGATCCTGTAAAAATGCCTCCAGCAGATCTGCAAATGGGATTTGATATTCTATGCTTTTTTCTTTTAACTTCTTCTTCGTAAGTAGGTTCTGTTCCATTTAAAGCCAGACTCCAATC
>ERZ773115.3555-NODE-3555-length-10655-cov-2.400849_pt1 | contig 10655 bp, 6 predicted proteins | sample MGYA00511116_ERZ773115 | MGnify/ENA primary metagenome ERZ773115 (study PRJEB29015, sample SAMEA2737869) | human gut metagenome | biome: human gut; feature: human-associated habitat; material: faeces | place: China | collected 2012 ... | reverse complement strand
CAGTGACGAGGAAGCAGTGAAAAAAATTGTAAAAAGAGGTTATCAAACCAATTTATAATTTTAAGGCATCGGATTAATCAAAAATTATGGAGGACCTATGCCAAAATACAAAGACTTATCAAAAGAATTACAGGAAAAAATAGAACAGGACCGAGCTAATCACGTGGTAAATCCATACGCTTTTCGCAATGAGGATGCTCTTCGTAGAAAGATGGACTGGGACAAAAACAAACTTCTAAGACCGGCGTTTGTACGTGACTGTGAGAAAATCCTACATCTACCAATGTATAATCGTTATGCTGACAAAACACAGGTATTTTCATTATACAGAAATGATGATATTTCAAGGCGTTCCAGTCATGTGCAGTTGGTATCAAGAATAGCCAGAAACATTGGTGGGTTGCTGGGACTGAATACGGATTTAATAGAAGCTATTTCATTAGGACATGACATTGGTCACACACCATTTGGTCATGCAGGAGAGCACAAACTAAATGAATTATACAATGGAAATACCGGAAGATATTTTAATCACAATGTTCATAGCGTAAGAGTTCTTGATCAGATTTTTAATCTGAATCTTAGTATGGAAACACTGGACGGAATACTATGCCACAATGGTGAGATGGAGCTTGAAAAATATAAGCCTATTGCTTATAGAAATTTTGATATCTACGATAAGAAAGTTGAAGAGTGTTATGTGAATAAAGAGGCTAACACCAAGTTGATACCAGCTACCTTAGAGGCATGTGTTATGAGAATTTCAGATATTATTGCATACCTTGGAAAAGACAGACAGGATGCGCAGGAGTTGGGACTTTTTGAGACATCGCCAAAATACTACGAAGGTAAAATCGGAACTACCAATTCCGAGATTATTAACAACATGATTGTAAATATTGTGGAAAATAGTTATGGCAAAGACTACCTGAAAATGGATGAAGATTTCTTTGAAGCTTTTTCACAGGGAAAGAGAGAAAACTATTCTTTAATTTATGGTAATTCAAAAGTTAAAAAGGTTTACGAAGAAGAAATCAATCCGATGATGGAAGAAATCTATGAGAAACTTTTGAAGGATGCAAAGGCTCATAATAGGAATTCGGTATTGTATAAACATCACATTAATGATAGAGCAAAATATTATACAAATGAAGATTATGATGAAAACGAGGCAAATGAAAAGGTAGTTGATTATATTGCAAGCATGACAGATGACTACTTTGTAGACTTATACAAATACCTGTTTCCAAAGGGGAAACATCATGTAAAATACATTGGATATTTTGAATAAAAAATATGAAATTTAAAAGAACACTAAAAATGGTTTTATGAAAGAATAATACTGTTCAGGTGTCATCATTTTAGAATGGTGGCTAAATTTTAGGTTTTATTGTTGAAAAAATGGGGGTATGTTAGTATAGAATGTAGACGAATAAAATTGTTTTTATTCATTTTTGACCGAATAGATTAATAGAGGAAGGAGCGCATAATACTTAGTAGAAAGTATTATGCAAAAGCATTATGTTTAAGAAAATTATAGCTGTAGCTACAAGCGTTACAATGTTAATTTCAGGAATAGCATTTAGCCCAGCAAAAAAGGTAAACGCGGCAGTACAGTCATCACAGGGAAGCGAGACATGGAAGTTAGTATGGAATGATGAATTCAATCAAACTGTTGGAGGTGCACCTGATCAGTCAGTATGGTCTTACGATATAGGAGTAGGAAATGGTGGCTGGGGAAATGCAGAACGTCAGTATTATACAAACAGCACAGATAATGTATATATTGCAGATGTGTCAGGCGATTCAAGTTCTTCAGATGGAAGGGCATTGGCAATTAAGGCAATCAAGTCTGGAGATAGTATAACATCAGGTAGATTAAAATCATTAAATAAACAATATTTAAGATATGGAAGAATAGAAGCAAAAATCAGAACAGAAAACGGAATGCAGTCAGGTGTGTGGCCTGCATTTTGGATGATGGGAAATGATATCGAAAGTGGAGCACCATGGCCATATTGTGGTGAGATAGATATTATGGAACACAGAAATGCAGAGCAGAATGTTATTGGAACACTACATTATAATAGTGGAACAGGTACATCAGCAGGTTACGCTCACCAATGGATTGGTAGTGAAACCAATGGTCAATATGGTTATATTGGCGATATGAATCAGTGGCATAAATATGCTGTTGAATGGTACGAAGACGTTATCAAGTTTTTTGTAGATGACACTTGCTTTGAAACACTTAACATATCAAGTGCTGAAATGGAAGAATTCCAAAAAGATCATTTTATTCTTTTAAATTTAGCAATTGGTAGTACAAATTCACCATTTACACTTGGACAAACAATCAGCGATAGTTTCACAGATGCAACAATGTATGTGGATTATGTTCGTGTATATCAGGGAAGAGACAGCTCATTTAGAAGAGCAAAGTCAACTGAAGGTGTGACAAATCCTGAACCAACAACTACAGGTGATGGAATGACAGTATGTTCTAATCAGAAAACTGACTTAGGTGCTTGGGGCTACTATATTTGGGATGGAACTTACGCTAAGTATTTAGGCGGTGAAAGTTTAGACGGCTTTCAAATGAAAATTGTAGACAACAAAAAACAAAATTGGGGAACACAGGTCTTTACAAAAGAGATAGCTGTAACAAGTGGGAAAACATATAACGTTAGTGTAGATGTAGATTCAAACGTAGTGACTCCTGCAATTTTAATGAAAGACGAGATTAGTGGAACAGAGTTAGTTAATCAGGGACTCATAGCTGGAAAGAATACATTAAAGGGAACATTTACTGCAAATTCAGATAAAATGCAGTTCATGTTTAACTTACAAAACGTTGATTCAGGAACAACATTGAATTTCTCAAATGTAACAGTAACTGAGGTTTCAGATGGACAGGATACAAGTAAAGAAACATCTCAGGTAACATCAACGTCCAAAGAAAATCAGACAACAGGTGGTAATGTAACTCCTTCTAATTTAACAGAAATTAAAGGTGGAGCAGAAAATACATATTACTATGATAAAGATTCAATGGAGAATATTAAAGAAGTAGTAAATATTCAGCAGGCAGGAAATGCTACAGAACCTGGTATTTATGTGAACGTTCCGGCAGGTATCAGCGATGTTAAGGTAAACGGTGTAGCATTGGATGCAACTGCAATTCAGGGTGCAGGCACATGGATTTATTTATCAAAGCTTACAAAAAGGGCAAATAATGTTGAAATAACATATGCAGGTGGCGTTGCAAAAATCACAATTACAAATATGTCAATGCCTGAAGGTAGTGATGTAACAACAACAGATACTACAACAACATCACAGCAAACAACTACAACAAAGAAGCAGGAAGCAACAACATCACAGCAGACAACTACAACCAAGAAGCAGGAGGCAACAACATCACAGCAGACAACGACAACAAAGCAGCAGGAAGTAACAACATCACAGCAGACAACTACAACAAAACAGCAGACAACAACAGGCAAACAGGAAACTACAACAACAAAACAACAGACAACAACTAACAAACAGGAAGTAACTACAACAAAACAACAGACAACAACTAGCAAACAGGAAGTAACGACAACAATAAAACAACCAAATACTTCAACAACATTAGGAACAACAAAAGCACCTGAAACTGTGAAGCAGACAACTACAACTAATAAGGTTGACTCAACTAAGGTTAAGTTAGGAAAAACTAAAATTGCCAAAGCTTCAAAGAAAAAGAATGTTAAGAAGATTAAATTAACGCTTAAAAAGATTAAAGGAGCAAAGGGCTATCAGGTTAAAGTTTCCACGTCAAAGAAATTTAAGAAAAAAACAACAATAACAAAAACTATTAAAAAACTTACCAACACAGTTAACATTAAAAAACTCAAAGTAGTTAAGAAATATTACATTACGGCAAGAGCTTTTAGCAAGACAAAGGGGACTACAAGCTACGGCAAATGGAGTAAAGTTAAAGTAGTTAAGACTAATTAACCAAAGTTAAATAGTCAAACTGCATAGCAATAAACTTTAGTAATAAGAAAGGATTTAGAGAGAATGAGAAAATCAAAATTTATGGCGATACTATTAACACTTGTTCTTACACTAAGTATGGCAAACGGATTAGTGTTTAATGTATCAGCCGCAAGTCCAAAACTTAACAAGAAAAAGGTAACAATTACTGTTGGAAAGACAGTAAAATTAAAAGTTAAAAAGAATAAGGCTAAGAAAAAAGTTAAGTGGAAATCAGCAAACAAGAAAATTGTTAAAGTTACAAAAAAAGGAAAAATAAAGGGAATCAAACCTGGTAAAACAGTTGTAACTGCAAAAGTCGGCAAGAAAAAATTAAAATGCAAGGTTAAAGTAGTTGCAAAGAAACAGACTACTAAACCAACTGTAAAGCCAACAGTGCCTGCAACAACAAAAGCTCCAGTGCAGACAACACAGGCACCGGTAACAACAAAAGCACCTGTACAGACAACAAAGGCACCGGTAACAACAACTAAGACACCAGTACAGACAACACAGGCACCAACCACAGCTAAGACTACAACAACAGTTGACGATGGAAAGCCGGGACCAAAAGAAGCTTTTGGACAGTCAATTTTAGGAATAGATGGTTTATCGGTACAATTTGTTTGGGGAAATGATAACGAAATTATAAGTAGTGGTCAGACATTCAACATATACTATGATGGAGTTTTAGGAGAACAGGGTGTAAAGCCTGCAGCAATTACTCATGTATTTGCTACAGGTGGAAAACATGTAATTACTATTAAAGGATTTCTTAATGGAAAAGAAAGCCAAGGTGTAGATATTAAAGTGGACCTTGGTGGAAGTGGAGATAACCAGACAACAACAAACAGTTCTGAACCAACGCAACCATCAACAACACAGCCTACAACAACAAAACCAGCAACAACAACTAAGCCATCATCAGAGAATCCAACAACAGCACTTACTTTTACAACTGACAGCAGTATTGCAAAACCATTTGGAATGAAGGTTGAAGCAGCAGGTACAGGATATCTCCGAGTAGTATGGGGCCGTGGGGATATAGACTGCTACAATGTATATGTAGATGGTGAAAGAAGACGTACAGGTGTGTCATGTGGCAGTTTCACACTTCCTGTATATACAGAAGGAACTCATACAGTAGCGGTAGCAACTGTAGTTGGAAACAGAGAGTCTGTAAGGGTAGAAGAAACAATTGCCATTACAGGAGTAGGCGAAAGAGAAACAGAACCTGAGACATGTCCTGAAGAACTTAAGCCACAATTAAAGGAAAATGTTCCTATGAAGAATGACAGAATTGAACTTAATAATAAAACAAATGGAAAGTACAGCGATAATGAGATTTACTGGTGTATAGTTGGGAAAAACGCTAATAATCAGCTTTGCTATTTAGATAAAGACGGAAATATGATTCCGGCTTCAGAGAGCCTTAATACAGTTCAGGTAGGCAATGACAAATATGCAAATATTTATCATACACTTGCAGAAGCAGATTATGTTTATACACCGACAATCCGCTCAGGAAGAATGTATATCAGTTATGGGAAACCGGTTTACCTTAAATTTGTAGGAACAACAGGATATGCGGGACCGGATCTTAACAATCCAGGCGATGTAAATGCAAACACTTTGTTTGAATTTGCAGAATTTACAATAGAAGGCAAATTCTATTGGGGAAATACAACAAGAGTTGATTACTTCTGCTTCCCAATGATTACACGTCTTGTAGGAAGTGCCACATATGGTGGTTACGACAAGGTTGTAGGAGACATTGGAACAAGGGACGAAATCTTTAATGCATTTAAGAATGAAGCTCCGGAAGCATTCAAAACATTAGTAAGAGATGACAGAATTATGGCACCATGTAAGTCTAAATTTAACGTTGGAGAAAAATATGGAAATTATTTTGACAACTATATAAATGAATTCTGGAATAAATATTCAAGGGAAACTTTGCAGTTTAGCACAGAAGCAGGAAACTTTACAGGAAGAGTAGTAGGAAATCAGATGCAGTTTACAAAAGCAAATGATTCTACAGTTTACACAATTGATAAGCCGACTACACAGGATGTGTTAGAAGGAAAAGGTGCATTCGATAAAGGTAACGGCACAGAGAAGGCAATCGAAGCTCAGTTATGTGCAGCATTTAACAGAGGTGTTGCTACCGAACCTGACAAGTATTACAAACCAAGTGAATACTACAAGAACAGCGTAAACAACTTCTACGCAGGATTCTTCCATAGACATTCAGTTTTAGGATTCGCATATGGATTCTGCTATGATGACGTAAATGACCAGAGTACACTTTTACAGTACGATAAAGCAGATGCGTTAGTAATCGACTTAAAATGGTAAGACATAAAACTACATAAAATGCCACTTAAGCAAAAGGCAAGAGGACAAGGACGTCTACAAAAAGATGTTGTTGTCCTCTTTTTTTGTGTAATGGGAAGATTCGTTTGAATTTCCAGTACATAAAAAATACATTAAGGATGCTAAAAATGATGGCGATGAAATTTTAGTATTTCCAGAGTATACGTTAACTTAACACCTGATACATTTAACAAATATTACGTTAAGGCAAGAGCTTATGCAGTAGTAAACAAAAACACTGTATACGGTAAGTGGTCAAATGTAAAAACAGTTTCGGTAAAGTAAATATTGGGAAATTAAATAATTTACAACTTATATAGTATTTCTCATTTGATAAAAGGGAAGTTTATGGAGGATAGGATTCATAAAATGTTTTATGAAGTTTGTCAAAGGTAAACTTCTTTTTATTATGTAATAAGAAAATTCTCCGTAATTTATTATTACATAAATAAACGTTCCACTAGGGATGTACACTCGTGAGAAAAGAAAATAATTGCGGGAGGGCACGCACTCGGTGCTTAGAATGTCGCAAGCTATATTCTTTGTTTTAAGTTGAAACACATTAATTGTGGTAGTAAAATTAATTGTAAGGACACAGTTAAAAATAAACAAAAAAAGGAGAGAACATTATGGAAAAAAATTGTAGGAATTTTAAAACTAAATTTTGGGCATGGATAATGATTTTTACTTTGGTGTTAGGCGGTGGAACCTACGGAACATCTATAACAGTTAAAGCGGATATTATAGTATATGTAACACCAACAGGTTCAAAATATCATACACATGCATGTGGAAGAGGCAATTATCAGCCTTCAACATTATCAGCGGCAAAAGCAAGGGGCTTAACACCATGTAGTAAATGTTTTCCCAATGGGGCACCTTCGGGAAATAGTTCTAAAGGCACACATAAAAAGACGGTGACGAAAGTCACAAAGGTAAAAGTTAAGCCAATAAAAATTAATAAAAAAACAATGTTTTTACTTAAAGGAAAAACAGGAAAATTAAAAGTGAAAAATGCAACATCAAAGGTAAAATGGATATCAACTAAAACTGCAGTAGCTAAAGTTTCAGATAGTGGAAAGGTTACAGCAAAAAAGGCAGGAAAAACCACAATTATTGCGAAGGTGGGAAGTCAGAAAAAACAATGTAAAGTCACAGTTGAAGATCCTAAACTAAATAAAAAGAACATATCATTATTAGTTGGACAAAGTAGCAAGGTTAAAATTAAGGGCTGTAAGCATCACGTGAAATGGATTACAAGTGATAGTGATGTTGTAAGAGTAAAGAAAGGAAAAATCAAGGCAGTCGAAACAGGTAGAGCGAAAGTAATAGCAAAGGTTCATGGAAAGAAAATAAAATGTAGCGTTTTAGTTAAGAAACCTAAAATCAGTAGTATATCATTAACAGAGACAAACATTATTATGAATCAGTCGGAAATTCATACGCTATACATAAAAAATGTAACACCAAATAAGTGGTATGAATATTACGCTACAAAATGGACAGTTGCAGATAAATCAATTGTACAAATTATAAATGATATGGGAGATTTAGTTGATATACAGGCTGTGGGAGTTGGACAAACAGATGTGTATATCAACATAGGTGGAAAAGTAGCTAAATGCCATGTGGTAGTTAAATAAACTTTTTTAACTTTATGTTTTATAACATTGTTGCACTTCTAATATTATGTTAAAATATCAAAGGATAAAAAACATAAATATTAATTTGTATTTGCATAAAGGAGAAAAGTATGCCAGTATTTGATTTTAACAGTACACCAGATGAAAATAAAAAAGGTGAAGTTACATACACAACGTTTGCTTCAAGTGAGAGCATAGCTTCAAAGGAACATCCAATAATGTTTTTGGATAATAAGAATCGTCAGTGGAAGCATCATTCCAGTGGTGTGTTCACAAATCCTATCAAAAAAACTTCTTTTGAATTTAATGAAGAGGACGGAACAATTAGCGCTGATATTTTGAAAATAGATTCAAGATTTGTAAGCCTACTTAAATGGCTTGGTGAAAATCATATAAATGTAAGATTGTCAGGTGAAAATCAGGAAGAAGGATATGCGGTGTATAAAATTCGCGAAACTGCATTTGGCGGTGGAACAAAGCTTTCTGCTGAGGACGGCTTCCTTCAGTTTATGATTGAAAGACTATTAGCAAGCAATCCACCTGCAGAAGAAGTGGAAGATGAAGATCAGGAGGAAGAGGGAGACAGCATGAAGCTGACAAGTCTTCAGAGCATTACTGATTTTATGAATTGTGCAGGAAAGACTTTACCTGATAATATCCGTTTATGGGCGAGAAGAAATTTGGCAGTAGCCCGTTCTAATGAAGTTTCACAGGAAGAAAGACATCACGCTCAAAGAGCACTTTCCATTATGATGAACGTTCAATGGAAAAATAATTATTTCGAATCAATTGATCCTGATGAAGCAAGAAGAATTCTTGATGAAGAACTTTACGGAATGGAAAAAGTTAAGCAGAGAATTATCGAGACAATTATTCAGATTAACAGAACACATACACTTCCGGCGTATGGACTACTTTTAGTAGGACCTGCAGGAACAGGTAAATCTCAGATAGCTTACGCAGTAGCACGTATTTTGAAATTACCTTGGACAACTTTAGATATGAGTTCAATTAATGATCCGGAGCAATTAACAGGAAGTTCACGTATATACACAAATGCAAAACCTGGTATTATTATGGATGCTTTTTCAGTAGCAGGGGAGTCAAATCTGGTATTTATTATTAACGAATTAGACAAGGCTACATCAGGCAACGGAAAAGGAAATCCGGCTGATGTGTTATTAACACTTCTTGATAATCTTGGATTTACGGATAACTATATGGAGTGTATGATTCCGACTGTAGGTGTTTATCCAATCGCAACGGCGAATGATAAGGATCAGATCAGTGCACCGCTAATGTCACGTTTTGCGGTGATTGATATACCGGACTATACTCCGGAGGAAAAGAAGATCATATTCTCTAAATTTGCATTACCAAAAGTACTGAAACGTATGAGCCTGAGAGAAGAAGAGTGCATCATGACAGACGAAGCACTGGATGAGGTGATTGAATTGTATTCCGATACAACAGGAATCCGTGATCTGGAGCAGGCGGCAGAGCATATTGCGGCAAATGCGTTATATCAGATTGAAGTGGAACAGAAAAAGAAAGTTGTATTTGATGCAGAAATGGTAAAAGAGCTGCTGGACTGACTGAAATCAGAAAAAGAAAGCAAGCCGGAATAGAAAGCAAGCCGGAATAGAAAGCAAGCCGGAATAGAAAGTAAGAAAAGACCCGGGTGGCAGGGCAGGAAAAGATCTGAAGATCATAAAAATGATTTTCAGATCTTTTTTTTATACCCGGACACACAGAAAAAGCTGCCAGTGCCAGGAAATTCTGCATTTACACCAATGTGCAGTGTGTATTGATGCAATATGTGTAGTATTTGTTGATCCGCAGATCCATAGAGAACAAAGTATATAAAGAAAAAGTGCGGCTCCGTACCTATGGAAGAGCAGAGCCGGCAGGTGAGGCATTTATCGAGTTAAAGAAGAAGTATAAAAAAGTCGTCTACAAAAGGCGGATCTGTACGGAATACGAAAAAGCGATCCAGTATCTTTGCCGGGGCGAATGAGTTGCCGGGGAAAGTCAGATCGGAGAAGAACTGGATTATGCTCTGAGACTTTACCAGGGAATCCGCCCGGCAATGTGGCTGTCCTATGAGCGTGAGGCATTCTATGGAAAAGAAGATCATGAACTGCGGATGACATTTGATCAGAATATTTTATGGAGAACAGAAGATCTTGACCTGAGCAGTCCGATCTATGGAAGAAGCCTGCTGGACGAGGATCAGTCATTATTGGAAATAAAAGTGGGGCATGCGATTCCTTTATGGCTGAGTCATTTTCTTACAGAAAATAAAATGTTCCGTACATCGTATTCAAAATACGGAAATGCATACAGAACACTATTAAGAGAAGGAGAAATAAATTATGTTTAGTAACTTATTTGGAGGAATTTTTGACAGCAGTACAGTGACGGTGATCCCGGTATATCAGTTTCTGCTTTGCGTGGTAGTCTCACTGCTACTTGGAATCGTGCTTGCGGCAGCCTATACATATAAATCAAAATATAATGCAGGATTTGTGAGGACGCTGGCAATTCTTCCTGCAGTTGTATGTATCGTCATTATGATGGTAAATGGAAATGTAGGAACAGGAGTGGCAGTGG
>ERZ773115.3554-NODE-3554-length-10655-cov-2.691038_pt1 | contig 10655 bp, 8 predicted proteins | sample MGYA00511116_ERZ773115 | MGnify/ENA primary metagenome ERZ773115 (study PRJEB29015, sample SAMEA2737869) | human gut metagenome | biome: human gut; feature: human-associated habitat; material: faeces | place: China | collected 2012 ... | reverse complement strand
GCCGCAGGCATTTGACATTGCTACTCCTATGCCTGCGGCTTTTATCATGTCTATGTCGTTGCCGCCGTCACCAAATGCGATTAGTTGTGATATGTCGATACCCAGTTTTTTGCAAAGCCACTTAAGTGCATTTCCTTTATTTACTTCTGAATGGTTTATCTCGATATTATTTGGCATCCCTGAACACACTTTTGATGTTTTGAGGATTTTCAGTTCCTCTAAGACTTTTCTTCTTTCTTCCATGTCACTAAAAAACATATTTATCTTTTCGACACTCTCCAGTTTTTCTATATTTTCCCAAAGGTCTTTTTTTGCCCCTCTGCTTGAAAGATAATAATTTCTAAAGTCATCATTTTTTATGTATTTTCCGGCATTGTCATATGTCTTTTTATCACCGAAACCTACTCCTGACGATGCCACATCTGTAAGTACATCGTGCTTTAACACTATATCTCTTACAAGAAGCACTTCCTCCCTGTCTATACTCTTTTTATAGATTATCCGTTCATCCAAAAGCTCATAGACCATGCCGCCGTTTAGTGCTATTGCATAATTTGTTCCCGAAATCGTTCTCAATTCTTTTAAAATTCCTGCTATCGGTCTGCCTGTCGTAAAAACGATCTGCGTCCCCTTTCTTCCATATTCCTCAATGATATTCCTTGTCCTATCCGTCAGCTTTCCGGCACCATCAAGACAGGTCCCGTCAAGGTCAAGAGCTATCATTGAAATCTTTCTATCCACAGCAAATCCTCCTATCACATACACAAATCCCACCAAACTTAATCGCAATATTTACTAGGTGTAATAAACTCTATATTTATCTCCTTACTAATCAATTTCAACTGTTCCTTCATCTCTTTGTTTTTCTCTCTCAATGTCTTATTGTCTTCCTCATGAACAAATCTTTTTTCACAATAATTTTCAAGACAGTTTCTTTTAAAACCATCCATTCCGGCTATTGCAACCTTTGATACTTTCAAACGCCTTAAAAGTTTTAACAGCATCATTCCGGAACTGTCACCTACTATATCTCCTGAATTGAGAAGCGTGCTGTAATTTACGACATGACATTCCTTTGTGTCATCATCTATATTTGATGTACAAATAACATTTTTCATATCAAGTGAATCCTTTATCATTTCAAATCGTTTCTGGTTTGCCACAAAGACCATGTCTGTCTTAAATGACGGCACAAAGTTTATCGCTATGACTTTCGGCTTGTTTTTTAATATATACTTTGCAATCTTATCATGCTTTGTCTTCACTGATTTGCCTGAACCTACTATCAATACATTTTCACCCTTAAATTTTTCTCTAAGGTTAAGTATCTCTAACCTGTCATCGACACTATTGTTCTGATAAGTGCTGTATATGTCATTTATTACTTTCGCATTATACCTGAGCCTTTTTTCTTTTGGTATCTGTTCAAGCATATTTCGTATCACTCTTACAGGAATATTCTGCTTGTCCATAAGAAATGATACATAATTCGGATGACAATCGAGTGATGAAGCGAGAAAATATTCTATCGTGTATCCCCATCTTTTCTGCATATAGATAGGTAACAGGTAATTATCCACTATCTCAAGTATCGGAACAGCATCATATTTTTTATTATAATGCTTTTTCAGAAAATCTACCATAAGTTCCGTACAAAGATTTCCTGCTCCCCTGCCCATTCCATAAACAGAACAGTCTATTATGACATCCCTGTTTGTTCCAAACTCCATCATTCTCTGCGCATTTGCAAATGCAAGCTGAAGATTATTGTGTGAATGATAGCCTAACTTTACATTTTCATCAAGATTGCGGTCTATTATATGAAGCATATGCATCATGTCATTTTCAGACATTGCACCAAGCGTATCTACTATATAAAATGCAAATGGTTTTAACTGATTTACCTTTTTAATAAGCTCCAATATAAGCTCATCATCATAATTAGCCGAGCCTACCGGCTGGATAAAAACCTGATATCCTTTCTTTTTCAGTATATTTGCCCAGTCAAAAGCCTTCTTTGCCTCATCGGGATGAAATGTTATCCTTATTCCGTCAATAATCGTTTCTGAAGCATCACAGATAAACTCAGGATTTGTTTCCTTTTCACCGATTGCTATCATCGCAACATACATTGCCTTGCCTGACGGCTGTTTTACATACCCGTTTACCACATCGGCATCTGGAAACAATGAATAGTTTTCATTTACGGTTTTTTCAGTTATAAATCCGCATTCGATAAGATCTATCTCGGCAAGTGACAATCTGTCAAGTATCCCTGTTATCGTTTCTTTTCCGAACTTCCAGTCGTTTATATAACCGCCATCTCTTAAAGTACAGTCAAGTAATTTTATCTCGCCCATATCTAAGCCCTGCCTTCCTTAACTCTCTGCTGATATACTGCATTTGCAAGCACAAAATCTATCTTTTCATTTATATCAATAGCTTCCTCATTCGTAACCTCCACAAAGTACGGTTTATCACCTGTTCTTCTGTGTTTATTTAATATCAGTTCCCTGCCATACACATAAAGTCCTGTTGTTTCTACATAAATCTTTTTTAAATCCTGTGTTCTTGGCACACTGTTTTTGTCATAGTTTAACGGTTCATTTTCTGACCAGAGAAAGTCATGACACGGAATTACAGAAAGTGCCGAATCATACTCTCCGCCATTGACTGCATCTATTGCTTTCTCTATAGTCTGTCTGCTTATAAATGGTGCTGTCGCATGTGCAAGAACATAAGTATCTGCCTCCACATCATTTGCAAAAGCCTCCAATACCTCAAGTATCAGAGTAGTGTTCTTATCAAGTTCGGGACTTCTCTTTAAAAATCCAACACCATCCGGAAGATACTTGACAACTTCCTCATCGCTGCAATAAACATAAATGGCATCAATCTTATCAACTGTCTTAAGCGTATTTAAAATATATGTAATAAGCGGCTCTCCTCCATCAAACGGCTTGGTATTCTTTCCCGGAATCCTTTCATTATTAAGTTTTACCGGCACAAATGCAACTGTCTTTTTCTTATTTTCACTCATTATAAATTCCTCTCTTTTTCTTATATTATGATGTATTAATTGCACAAATTTAGCAAATACTACTGCCGGCACGCTCTTGCTATGTTGCCGTTTGCAGCAGTACAAAAGTCATGAAATTTAAGTCTTCCAATATGGCACCAATTTATTTGCACCATATTTATATACCAGATCAAATATGCGGTAAAACTTCCTCCGGCTCCATGATCCTTTCCACAAAATGCTTATTAGCCTTATATTGTTCTATTACACTTGATGCCTGACTTAGTACCTGTGATGTTATCTCACTTTCATCTCTCCTTATCACAAATTCAAGTGCTTTTAACTTACCCTCCAGCATCCTTTTTTCAACTGCTTCTTTAGCTTTTATCATTATCGTAATATCTGAATTTTCAAGTTTCTTTTCCGCTGCCATATTTCTCACCTTCTTTAATAACCTTTCATCATTGCCATAAAACCATATTGACCTTTTGTGCTGTGAATATTCACTGTTTACAACTGTTATCTCTATCTCTGCAAGTTTTTCTTTTGTAACCCACGGGTACATCAGAAAAGTGCTAAGATTTTCTTCTTCCAGAAAGAATATGCAGTCATTTTCTCCAAATTTTTCTCTTTCACTTTTTAATATACGGCTGTTCCATCCACTGTCCCAAAAAATCTTTTTATTTAATCGACTTTTTAAATTCATATTTTGTTGTGTGATTTTTTCTTCTGTTTCATTTCTTTTAACTTTACCTTTTGAAAAATCATCTGTCTTATTTTCTTCATTTTGTATATATTTATCCAGCCCAAAAAGTTCCAGAAAATTTTTTGCAAATATCTCATTTGCATACTCTGTATTGATGCTGTAATTTTCTGCTCTATCTGGTTTTGAAACATTTTTTTGATTGTCTGATACAATTATTTTTTCATCATTATCACTTATCATACTGTCTGTTATATAAGCTGCTGCATAATATAAATGCAGTTTTTCATACTCAGTTTCTATTTCTTCACCAAAGCTCATAACCCTGTCACAGGTATTTTTCATTCCCCCGACCGATGTTGAATTTGGGGTTATCACCAGATCTATCTTTCCCTCGACAACAAAAGGAATAAGCTCCGACGGAACAGAATTTTTTATGACCATACTTCCATTTATGATGTTTTCATATGGCAGATATCTGTCTTTCGGATGTGATTTTACTATTACTTCATAATCTTTTGCAAAATAATCTATAAGAAGTGTTGTCATTTTTCTTTGCATCAAAATACTCTGAATTTCAAGATTATTGTGATATTGTGTCAAAAATAAAAGCCTTTTTTTGTCTATATTTTCTTTTATTATCTCACCGTCATAAAGTCTGATTATCTCTTTTCTTGTTTTAGCGTCCAGCTTTTTCATCGTCTTATATATTGAAAAATCTATTGCCTTATTATCAAAAAATCCCTCCGGCTGATTATCAATGTCACACAGCTGTCGATAACCATTTTATTTCTTCCTGCCGCCTGAAGATATTCACATACAACATAATTGTGTGCATTTATCTCTCTTAAAAGTTTAAGATATCTTCTCTCCTCTCCGAGCATTCCGCTGGCATCCTCTATATAGTGATACTTGAGCCTGTTTCTTATAAGATAAACAGGTACTGACCATATGTCAGCAGATACATATATATCATTAAAATCTTCTAATCTATATCTGCTCCAATCCTTGACAACCTCACAAGTCTTATCAAGAACTTCCTCTATTTCATCTCTGGTACTTGACTCATTTAATCTCTTTCCAATATCTTTTTTCAGTTGTCTTTCAGGAATTATGATAATATCCTCAAACCATCCCGACTTTTTTAATCTGCCGATAACTGCCTCCTGCCCTGTTCCTGCCAGCAGATATTCCGTTATCATCAAAACGGCATCATCTTCCCTGTGATAACAAAGCTTATGTACTACTGCACAAAGTACATGGTATGCAGTTGATGAGTGATATAAAAGCATCTAGATTCCTCCTTTGCCAAGTGCATAAAGACATTCATTTCCATGTATCAGAAGTTCGTTTATATCATGTGCTGAAAAAGTCCTGCACTGACTTTCTCCTGCCGAAGTTTCCAAATGTCTTTCTATATATTTTGAAATTGCACCTTTCATTTTTTCTGCTGCCGTAAGAGAGCTTATAACCGGATAAACATATGATATTTCCTCATAACTGACTTTTAAAAGTACAGGTATATCCCTCTGCAATATCCCGTCTATACTGTCAATACTGTCCGAAATCTTACTGATATCATCCGCATTTTTATCATTATTTATTTCTTCACTGTCAGCAGCCATATTTGTAATTTCTTTATACCATGAATAATATGCTACATTTATATAAGGATAAACATTTTTAAACACCTTTAAGAACGACCCCCCACCGCTGTTTTTTTCCGTGAGGTCAACTACCAGGATATCATTCCGTTCTTTTCCTTCTTTTTTTAATTCTTCTAAATAATAATCAAGAGATGCTTTCATATATTTTTCTGCATATGTAAAACCAACTTTTTCTGAGCCGGTATCACTATTTCTCTTTTTGTCTGACGCCATATCTTCTCCGCTCTCACTTTCCAGAGAATAAAGTATTCTGTCATCCGGAATACATCTTAGCGAAGGCATATTTTCATATATTTCTCTTAAATTTTCTTTATATGATTTAAATTTATCTGCTTCTCTGCTTTCTGAATACTCTGCCATAAAATATGACCAGTCTGTTATCAAAGCATCATCCTTAAAGTCATAATATCTTTTGTACAGCCTGTATATCATATTTTCATTACTTCCAATAAATATTATCTTTTTGTCCTTACCGTATTTAAAAATATTTTCAAGTATATCTGTTATAACAGGAGCAAGATAAGCAAATATGGCACTGTATTCTCTTGATTTCATATTTTTATATCCAAAAAGCTCATAAGATACTATATTTTCATAAATCTTTCCCTGAATATCTCTCATTTCCGGATAATTATATTTTTTGTAAAATGTTTTCGGTGGATAATAATATGTTGAATTGTAATTGGCACTGCGCAAAGGTTTTACACAGTTTTTGTAATCAGAACTATATACAAGACATTCCCCTGCTGAAATTTTATCTTCCTTTTCTGCTTTTCCAATAAGTTTTTTTATAAAATCAGTGTAACCCCTGCCACTTTCATCAGTGACTGCTGCATCATCACTGAAGTATATTTTTTTATCTTTAAACAGCTTATTATAAAATTCTTTGCCATAACAGCCGCTTACAATCGGTATCGTCTTTATATGATTAGCTGCAAGCATATCTGTTATTTCTGAAACATATCTGTTTTTCAAAATACTTTTCCGATATATTTCAATTTCATTTTCACTCGTAAGCTCTGTCCCTAATGCTTCATTTATTTTTTCATAAATTTCATTGATTGATAAATCCTTACCATCATATTTTTTTCTTTCCGCTGCAAATCCATCTGTCTTATTTTTATTTTCTACGATTTTATATATCTCATCATTATCAAGAGTCCTATAAAGCAATGTGTCCCATACATCTATTATTATGCATTTGTATTTTTCAAAACTCTTAAATACAAGTACACTCTTATGTCTGTAATACATATTTGTAAAATCACAGACTTTTTTTCCTGAAAGTGTTACCGCACTGTCTTTATCACTGATGCCATAATGGAAACTTATCCTCGCCAGATCCATCAAAAAATTCAATGGAGCTGACGATAACATATCACTGTTTTTTTCAAGATAAATTTCACTGCTGTAAGATGACTTTTCATTTATATTTGTCAACAAATGGAAAATTCTTTTTTTACTGAAAAATCTGTTTTTCATAACTGCTCAGGCTACTCCTCCCGTGGAAACATAACCGTAAACTTACTTCCCTGTCCTTCCGTACTCTCAAGCGTAACATCTGCGTTGTGATACATTGCTGCGTGCTTCACTATAGACAGTCCGAGTCCTGTTCCTCCGGTTTCTTTCGACCTGCTTTTATCTACCCTGTAAAAACGCTCAAATATTCTTGACTGCTGATCTTCTTTTATTCCTATTCCGGTATCTTCGACCACGAGAATATCTTTTCCGGCTTCTTTTGATAAAGTTATATCAACTTTTCCACCTTCTTTATTGTACTTAATCCCATTTTCACAAAGATTGTAGACAATCTCATAGAGCAGGCTTCTGACTCCGTGAAGTTTTATATCTTCACCACTTATGTTTATTGTCACATTCTTTTCATTTGCTGTATTTTCCAAAGCTTCCTTTGTTTCTGCCGCAATATCCTTAAGACTTACAAGTTCGGTCTCCATATCCCTGTTTTCGTCAAGCCACGAAAGCCTTATTATATCCTCCACAAGATTTACAAGCCTTTCTGCTTCCTTGCGGATATGACCTACAAATCGGGGCATATCCTCTTCTTTTACAAGATTGTTTTCCATAAGTTCGGCACTTCCGATAATAGACTGTAGAGGAGTCTTAAGTTCATGTGATACATTTGCTGAAAACTCTCTTCTTGTTCTTTCTGCATTATTTTTTTCAGTAACATCGACAGCAAGTAAAACAGCTCCAAGCGTTTTTCCGGCTGATTCTATCTTGCTTATCCCAAGCTGATAATCAAGCCCGTATCTTTTAAGTATAATCTCCGCCTTTCCCTTTTCCATTGCTTCTTTTATGGTATTTCCAACTGATGTATTTCTTTCTACCGTAAGGAAATCTTTGCCAAGACACTCATCTGTTGTTCCAAATATCTTTTTTGCTGCCGGATTTATACTTATTATACTGTTTTTAGCATCAAGCAGGATAAGTCCCTCATCCATATTTTCGATTGTCGCCTGAAATTCGTCTTTCTTCTGTCGAAGTTCTAAAACCTGCTCGTCTATCTGCCTGTGCTGGTGTTCTATATGTCTTAAAAGCGGTGCTATCTCGCCGTATGCATCATTTTGTAATGGCTTGTTGAGATCAAGGTTATTTAACGGCTCAACAACCTTTTTGGATACACCTCTTGCAAGTAATGAAGATAATATCACTGCCAGAAGTATAGTTATTGCCATGGGTGAAATCATCGAAAATAAAAGCTTAAGTACGGTCTCCTGACTTATTGATATTCTTATTACACTGCCGTCATTTATCTTTTTTGCATAATAAATTGTCCTTTGCGTAAGCGTAGATGAATATCTTGTACACTCACCTCTGCCAAATTTCAAAGACTCTTTTATCTCTTCCCTGTTTGCATGATTTTCCATCTTTGAAGCATCTGTTTTATTATCAAACTTCACTGTTCCATCCGGCTCAACCCATGTTATTCTGTACTTTTTTTCCGTAAGGCTTTTAAGATAATCCACTCCTCCATTTTCAACTCCGGTTACAACAAAACCAAGCTGTGCTCCAAGCTGTTCCTCTTCTATTGTAGTAAAATGTCTGTACAAAATTCCAAGAATAAATGTACAACAGAACAATACCATCACTACGGCAACTAAAAGCACTGATTTAAATATTTTTTTAGTCATTTTGTACCTCCATTTTGTATCCGACATTTCTCACTGTCACTATATATCTGCCACCGTCACCAAGTTTCTGCCTGAGTGTCTTTATGTGCATATCTACCGTCCTTGTCTCTCCATAACTGTCGATACCCCATACTTCTGACAAAAGCCGGTTTCTTGTATATGCCATACCGGGATGCATAAGAAATATCTTAAGTATCTCATATTCTTTATATGTAAGACATATACTCTCTCCGGAAACTGATACAGTGTGCTCTTCAACATTCATTTCTATTATACCATTAACATATACTGTTTTGTTTTCTTTTTTCGGCATACATCTTCTGAGCACGGCTTTTATCCTTGAAACCATTTCCATCATTCCAAATGGTTTTACAAGATAATCATCTGCACCCATATCAAGACTTTTTATCTTATCATATTCAACACTTTTTGCAGTAGCCATTATAACCGGAATATCTCTGGTTCGGGAAGATGCCTTAATCTTTTTTAAAAGAGAAACACCGTCCTCTCCCGGAAGCATTATATCTAATATTACAAGTTCCGGCAGTTCATCAGTTGTCGCAAGTTCCACCCAGAAGCTGTCACCATCACAAAATCCCTTTGCTGTAAATCCTGTCTGTTCCAATGTATAAATTTCAATATCTCTTATACTTACATCGTCTTCTACGCACCAGATCATATCATTCCTCATTTCTTTAATGATTTCCCGTTACTGAAAAAACAACCCACTTAGCTACATTTACGGCATGATCCCCGATACGCTCAAAATATTTAGCTATCATAAGAAGATCAAGTGCATACTCGCCATCCTTTGGATTTTTTGCAATAAGGTCTATAAGAAAAATCTTGACTTTGTTGAAATACTCATCCACAACATCATCATACTCTATTATGCTGTTTGCAAGATTAAGATCACTCTTTACAAATGAATCAATAGACTCTGTAACCATCTTTATTGTTGCCGTTGCCATCTGGTCAAGATATTCACATTCCTCACTTGTTCTTCCATTTAAAAAGCCTATTATCTCAGCAACATCTGACGCCTGATCTCCTATTCTCTTAATATCCGTTATCATTTTAAGAGCTGTTGACACCTGTCTTAAATCCCTTGCAACCGGCTGCTGCTGGAGCAAAAGTTTTAAACAAAGAGATTCAACATTTCTCTCAAGGTCATCAAGCGAATTATCAAGAGGTTCGACTTCCCATCTAATCCCCGGATTTCCTTCCTTTAATGCCTTTGCAGCCAAAGAAATACACTCCTCACACATCGCACCCATCTCAATAAGCTTTTTATTCAAATCTGCAAGCTGTTCATCAAATCTGCTTCTCATTTTCAAAATCCTCCTATCTTAACCAAATCTTCCTGTAATATAATCTTCAGTTCTCTTATCCTCAGGTGTCGCAAACATCTTCTCAGTATTACCATATTCAATAAGGTCGCCAAGAAGGAAAAATGCTGTCTGATCTGATATACGGACTGCCTGCTGCATATTATGTGTAACTATAACAATCGTATATTTTTCCTTAAGTTCACTTGCAAGTTCCTCTATCTTGGATGTAGAAATTGGATCAAGTGCACTTGTAGGCTCATCCATAAGAAGAATTTTAGGTTCTACTGCAAGTGCCCTCGCTATACAGAGTCGCTGCTGCTGTCCACCCGACATACCAAGTGCCGACTTTTTAAGTCTGTCCTTTACCTCATCCCATATTGCGGCACCTCTGAGAGAATTTTCAACTATCTCATCAAGCTTTGCCTTATTTTTTATTCCATGTGTTCTCGGTCCGTAAGCAATATTGTCATAGATGCTCATAGGAAAAGGATTTGGTTTCTGGAAAACCATACCTATTTCCTTTCGGAGTTTATTCACATCAGTATCAGGTGCAAAAATATCCATATCTCCATATTTAACTTCACCTGTAATCATTGATTTCTCAAGCCTGTGTGAGCTTGCTCTTCTTTGACATTCTTCCTATTATCACATAGTAGGCTATGCAGAGCGGAACAACCGCCGCTATCCATGCCACAGGTCCGGCAAGACATACTCCCACATATCCCATTCTGTCGGGAAGCGTAAATGAGACAATGCATCTTGCAATGAGCTCAAACACTCCCG
>ERZ773115.3546-NODE-3546-length-10674-cov-1.911385_pt1 | contig 10674 bp, 8 predicted proteins | sample MGYA00511116_ERZ773115 | MGnify/ENA primary metagenome ERZ773115 (study PRJEB29015, sample SAMEA2737869) | human gut metagenome | biome: human gut; feature: human-associated habitat; material: faeces | place: China | collected 2012 ... | reverse complement strand
TTTAATATTAATAAAAAAATATGTAACATAGGCTAATTCATTTGCTCCATAATATATTTCTTAACATTTACATTTCCTGTTTTTTCAAGGCATTCCATTATAATAAGCGTCATCATGTCAAGTGCCTCTTCCCTGCCTTTTGCAATTCCAATTACAACCATATCAGACTTATGATACCATTTTTGAATCAAAACGTTAGAAGGATATATTTCCAATGTATCATAATCATTTCTTGGCAGAGTGATTACATATGTATCAAACGTTGGTTTTCTATTTTTAATTTTTCTTATAACCTTTCTTTTTTTGTCTAAAAGATTATAGCCTACATATAAATCCTCATACCAAATCATAATTATCCTGCCATTATTCCGTTAATAATTTCTATACAAGCCAGTTTTTCTGCCTTATCGTTGCAAATTGACAAAGTATTATATATATAATCCTGCAATTCGCTTATGTTATTAAAGAAGATTGGAAGTTCACTTAAAGCCTGCGCCATAACTGCCCTTGTAATCATTTTATCTGTCTCTTTAAATAACTCTCTGTAGTCATTTATTAACTGTTCTTTTTGTTTTTCTAAATAAGCTTCATCAACTACATCGTTGTTTTCTACCTTATCCAGTTTTACAAACATACTGTCTGAATTTAGTTTAGGAAGCTTGAATACAATATTATATTCTTCCACCAAATCTAACTGTTTAATCTTATCTGCGTAACTTTCTTTTATCTGGTCTGTTATGTCATAAGCTGAAAGGTGTGGATATATTTTCTCCTGTTCACCTTCGAGCATAACAAACATGTCCTCTATTTCCTCAAGCGATTTTGAAGAAAATTTATTTAAAAATAACAAGTTGGTATTTTTTATTATTTCATCACAGCCTTTTACAACATTATCTTCTTCTTTTTCATTGTTAGTATATAAAATCAATAAAAGGTCATTTAGAACTTCCTGAACTCTCATAAGGTTGTCCATTTCATCATCTATATACATTGTTATATCCGATAATCTGTCCTTAAACTCATCATATCCCTTAGAATCCATTTCTTTAAACTTAACATTTTTCAGATTGTCAAATTCTTCATATAAATGGGGATAGTTAGTTGCCATTGTATCCGTCTTATCAAGCATGGAGCATGTTTTAATCATGTACAAAAAGTCGTCTAAAGCTTCCTTTGTGCCGCCGTTGTAAATTGACAAGCCGTTAGAGAGCATTTCGAAAAATTTATTTTTTGTAAGCCTTACGGGAAGTTGTCCAATAACATCTTTAATCTTACTGTTAATTATCATGTTATCTTCATCTTCTAAAATAAACTGCATAATTGTTCTTGTGAAATTTTCATCACTATAGCCACTAGGATAATCTTCTTCTCTGAATCTATACTCCACTCTGTTTACTGCATGCTCGTATACGTTATACTTGTCCACATAACATGTAATATCAGCTACCTTTTCAATAATAATATTTCTAATTGCCTCTAATTCCGCAATATTTTCTGAAAAATCATCTGCCCCATTGGCATACTTTTCGATTGTTTCATTGATAGTTTTAACATATTCATTAAAGCCGGGAGCTACCATGCCACCATCCTCTGAAACAGACACATAATATGTGTAATAATTCATCGCAAGACGAATTAAAGCATACTTGTTATTTATTTTCATAAATCCACCGGTATACTTTTTCAAACTTTCTTCAATGTTTCTATTTTTTAATAAATCTCCAACTATTTTCTTCATATACACTCTCTTTTAACATATAGAGTGCCTAATACAAGCACTCTATGTTTTATTCTTTATTTGTAATTCCTATAATTTTCATATAGATATTTTATTTTAAAATGTCAGAAAAATCAAATGTAGCAAAATAATCCTTTGGAGTTTCTGCTCTTCTTATAAGTTCAACTTTTCCATTTTCTTTAAGCAATAATTCTGCTGACTTTAATCTTCCGTTGTAGTTATAGCCCATTGCAAAACCATGTGCACCTGTATCGTGAATATATAAATAATCACCCATTTCAATCTTAGGAAGTTTTCTGTCTATTGCGAACTTATCATTGTTTTCGCATAAACTTCCAACAACATCATATGTTTCAGTGCATGGTTCATTTTCTTTGCCAAGAACTGTAATATGATGATATGCACCATACATAGCAGGTCTCATTAAATTAACTGCACAGGCATCAACACCAATATATTCCTTGTAAATATGTTTTTCGTGAACAGCCTTAGTTACTAATGCACCGTAAGGTCCCATCATAAATCTTCCCATTTCTGTAAAGATTGCAACGTCGCCCATTCCGGCTGGAGTTAAAATTTCATCATAAACTTTGTGTACTCCTTCTCCAATAACCATAATGTCATTTGGTTCCTGATCAGGTCTGTAAGGTATTCCAACACCACCTGATAACTTAATGTCTGCTCCTGTTTCTTTTTCAAGTTTAACAGCCAACTGGAAAATTGTCTTAGCAAGCATTGGATAATATTCGTTTGTTACTGTGTTTGATGCTAAAAATGCATGTATACCAAAATTCTTAACACCTTTTGATTTTAAAATCTTGAAGGCTTCAGTTATCTGTTCTCTTGTCATACCATATTTTGAATCACCAGGGTTATCCATGATTCCGTTACAAACTTCAAAAATTCCACCTGGATTAAATCTGCAGCTTACTGTTTCAGGTATTCCACATTCCTTTTCCATGTAATCAATCATTGTAATGTCATCTAAGTTAATAATGCCACCTAATTCATTACAATACTTGAACTCTCCTTCTGGTGTTTCATTTGAAGAAAACATGATTTCATCGTTTCTAAAGCCTAACTTATCAGCAATCATAAGTTCTGTTGCAGATGAGCAGTCAACTCCACAGCCTGCATTTTTTAATAATAAATGGATTTGGAGTTGCCTTTACTGCAAAATATTCTCTAAATCCTTTATTCCATGAAAAAGCTTCATTTACTTTTCTTGCATTTTCCATAAATCCTTTTTCATCATAAATATGAAATGGTGTAGGATATTTTTTTACAATTTCTTCTACCTGTTCTTTTGTTACAAATGGTTTCTTATTCATTATTTTCAGTCCTCCTAAATATTTATCTACCATAGATATCACAAAGATATCTTAGTCTTTCAATTTCTTTTGCACCAAACTGGCCGTCTAACATTCGCCATCTCCAGTTTGTCCCCATTGATGATGGAAGATTCATTCTTCCTATATATCCAATCTTTAAAATGTCCTGTATTTGAAAAATCACCAAATTTGCAACACTTTCATAAGCCACTTTAAAAATCTTATCAACTAAATCTTCTACTGAGCCTTCTCTACACTCAACATACTCTCTTATGTAGCCAAGCTCCCATTTTTCAATGCTTGTAAAATACCCAACTAATGTGTCATTGTCATGAGTACCACCATAAGCTACAGTATTAGGCACCCAATTGTATGGCAAATGATCATTACGTCTGTTACCATCAAAAGCAAATTCCAGAACTTTCATGCCGGGATAACCTGATTTTTCAAGTACCTCTACAACTTCAGGCATTTTTATACCTAAATCTTCAGCAATAATGTGTTTGTCACCTATGGACTCGTTAATTGCATTAATAAGTTTAAGTCCCGGTCCTTTTTGCCACTGACCGTTTCTTGCATCACTGTCTTCTGCAGGAATTGCATAATATTTGACAGTGCCTATAAAATGGTCAATTCTTATTACATCATATATTTTAGCTGAATGTTCCATTCGTTTTCTCCACCATGAAAAATCATCAGCTTCCATTTTGTCCCAGTCATAAAGTGGATTGCCCCATCTCTGACCTAAATCAGAAAACGCATCAGGGGGTACACCTGCAACTTTTTTAGGATTTAATTCTTCATCTAATTGGAACATGCCTGTATTCTGCCAAACATCAGCAGAATCCATTGCCACATATATTGGTATATCACCAATAATCAGGATTCCATTTTCATTAGCATATTCTTTTAATTTGAACCACTGCTCATTAAACTTAAACTGTATGAACTTGTAAAAGTCCATATCATCCTTTAGTTCTTCTTTAAAAGCCCCTACTGTTTCGCCTTCTCTAAACTTTATTTTCTTATCCCACTCACTCCAAGGTCTGCCTTCATATTTATCTTTGCAGGCTCTATACAAACTATAATCTTCAAGCCAGAATTCATTTTCTGTAAAAAACTCTTTATATTCATCTAATTCCTTATGATTACTATTCTCAAAAGCCACTCTTAAAACTTCAAATCTTGAATTATAAACCAAGCCATAGTCAACATACTGGTCTTCAATATTCCATCTTTTACTGTCAACAAATTTTTTAGTCAAAAGTCCTTCTTCTATCAACATATCTAAATCTATAAAATATGGATTTCCCGCAAAAGCAGAAAAAGAAGCATAAGGGCTGTCTCCAAAACTTGTAGGTCCAAGAGGTAACACCTGCCAATATTTCTGTCTTGCTTTAACTAAGTTATCTACAAACTCATAAGCTTTTTTCCCAAAAGTTCCGATTCCGTATGGGCCCGGTAAACTACTAACAGGCATTAACACACCTGCACTTCTGTCAAATTGTTCCTGCATATTATTTATTCCTTTAATATTTTTTACGTTTCATTTTTTTATGTTTGGACCTGCTACATTTCAACAGGATATAGCATTAATTCCTAGTCATTGCATTATAAATCACACTTCACACAAATCATAAACCATAGTTCTTATTTATGTTCATGTGTAAATAAATGTTCCTGACAATATTCCTTATTTCCTGAACATTTTGAGCAATATCTAAATGTTAATGTTGGATCATCTAATTCTGTTCTGCCACATATAGCACATTTATGTCTTGCACCATTTGCATAAACATTAGGCTTTGCTTTTTTAATTGACTTATTATATTGTGCTTTTCTCTTTATTGAGGAAGGTCTTCTTCCTGATTTTTTATCTAAAATAACATATATAACAACATTAAGTAATGATGCGGCAATTAACACAAGCACTATTAAACCTAAATTCATACTTGTTCTAAACGCACTGATAATGTCATAAATAATATATGCTACATATAGGAATCCAAACCATTTAATCTTAATTGGAATTATGAAATATAACAGTAATTCCTGTTCCGGATAAGTAAAAGCGTATGCTAAAAATATAGACATGTTAATGTAATATGTGCTTACATAGCCACCAATAATTACTCCAAATATACTGCCCATGGCTGTTCCATAAATAACTGTAAGAACTACATATAAAATAAGTCCTGCTATTACTGTAAATATAATTCCTGAAAAAATATACTTTGTGAAGCGTTCACTTCCCCATGTATGTTCAAGTTCACGTCCCAATGAATAATATAGGAATAACATAATAATAGTAAAAATTCCTAAACTTTCAGGTGGTACTAAAATCCATGTAACCACTCTCCATATCTGTCCCTGAAAGATCTCGTATGGATTAAACTGTAAAAACTGATATAGTTCAGGAGTTGTCAACTGAATAACATATCCTATTACATAAGCAATGATTAAATACAATGGTAAATTTGGAATTGAAAAACTCTGTTTTCTTCTATTAAATTCTGACATTCTAATCTCCTTATTTTCCTAATATAACAATCCCATCTAATTTCTAGAGGGGTATAAGTCACATTCTTTGTTCTAAATAACCATATTACAGTATAATTTCTACAGGGTACTTTGTCAAACAAAGTACAGCTTTTTCTTTTAGTTTGTAAACAAACTTTTTTCACATCTTTTTCTGTTGTTTTTTTTTCCTATTTATAATATAATAATAAGTCGATTTTGATATTTTTATGTCAAAAGCATTTTAATAAGTAATAAAACATATATTTAATATACGTTACTCGTATTAATAAGGGTAATTAGGAGGCAAATATGAACGAGAATGCAAATTATAGTTTAGGTATTGATATTGGTTCTACTACTGTAAAAATTGCAATACTTGACCAAGATAACAATCTTGTTTTTTCAGATTACGAAAGACATTATGCAAATATTCAGGAAACTTTAGCTTTACTTTTAGATAAGGCACGTAAACAGTTAGGTTCAATTGAATTAAGTCCTATGATTACAGGTTCAGGTGGTTTAGCACTTTCTGAACATTTGAAAGTGCCATTTGTACAGGAAGTTGTGGCAGTATCTACTGCTCTTGAAGATTATGCACCACAAACTGATGTAGCAATCGAATTAGGTGGCGAAGATGCCAAAATTATTTATTTTACAAATGGCATCGAACAAAGAATGAATGGTATCTGTGCCGGTGGTACAGGTTCTTTTATTGACCAGATGGCTTCACTTTTACAGACAGACGCTTCAGGTCTTAATGAATATGCAAAAAATTATCAGGAAATATATCCTATTGCAGCCCGTTGTGGTGTATTTGCGAAAACAGATATACAGCCACTTATTAACGAAGGCGCCACAAAAGAAGATTTGGCAGCTTCAATTTTTCAGGCTGTTGTAAATCAGACTATTTCAGGTTTAGCCTGTGGTAAACCAATTAGAGGGACAGTTGCTTTCCTTGGTGGTCCCCTTCATTTCTTACCTGAATTAAAAAATGCATTTATTAGGACTTTAAAATTAGACGACGAACATGTTGTTGCACCGGAACATTCTCATTTATTTGCCGCTACAGGTGCAGCATTAAATCATAAAGAAAATATTAAAGTAGACATTGATGACTTATACGAACAGTTATCTCATGGTGTTCAGATGTCAATGGAAATCAAGAGACTGGAGCCATTATTCCAGAATCAGGAAGCTTATGACAAGTTTACTGAAAGACATAATAAGGCAAAAGTTAAAAAAGGTGACTTGGCATCTTACAGTGGTAACTGCTACCTTGGTATTGACTCAGGTTCTACTACAACTAAGGCAGCTTTAGTTGGCGAAGACGGTACATTACTCTACTCTTTCTATAGTGGAAACAACGGTAATCCGTTAAAAACAATTATTGATTCAATTAAAGATATTTACGCAAAGCTTCCAAAAGACGCTCACATTGTCCGTTCCTGTTCAACAGGTTATGGTGAAGCTTTAATAAAAAATGCCCTTCTTTTAGATGAAGGCGAAGTTGAAACTGTTGCCCATTATAATGCGGCTGCATTTTTTGAGCCACAGGTAGACTGCATTCTTGATATCGGTGGTCAGGACATGAAGTGTATCAAGATTAAAAACAATTCTGTTGACAGTGTTCAGTTAAACGAAGCCTGCTCTTCAGGATGTGGTTCATTTATTGAACCCTTCGCAAAATCTCTTAACTATTCTGTTGAAGATTTTGCCAAAGAAGCTTTATTCGCTTCTAATCCAACTGACCTTGGTACAAGATGTACAGTATTTATGAATTCAAATGTTAAACAGGCTCAAAAGGAAGGGGCCAGCGTTGCAGACATTTCTGCCGGTTTGGCATACTCAGTTATAAAAAATGCTTTATATAAAGTTATTAAAATATCAGATGCCAGAGACCTTGGCAGAAAAATTGTTGTTCAGGGTGGTACATTCTACAATGACGCCGTTTTAAGAAGTTTGGAAAAAGTTGCCCACATCCACGCAATCAGACCTGACATTGCAGGTATTATGGGTGCTTTCGGTGCTGCTCTTATTGCAAGAGACAGATATAAAGGCGAGCCTACAACAATGTTGAATCTTAAGCAGTTAGAAGAATTTACATACACAACTTCAATGACTAGATGCAAAGGTTGTACAAACTCATGTTTACTTACAATCAACAAATTCTCTGATGGCAGAAGATTTATAAGTGGTAACAGATGTGAAAAAGGTATTGGTGGCCAGAAAAACAAAGATAACATACCAAACCTTTTTGAATATAAACTTAAAAGAATGTTTGATTATGAGCCATTGTCACCTGACAATGCACCTAGAGGAATTGTGGGTATTCCAAGAGTTCTTAATATGTATGAGAATTTTCCATTCTGGGCTACATTCTTTAAGAAACTTGGCTATAGTGTTGTTCTTTCACCAGAATCATCACATAAACTTTACGAAATGGGTATTGAATCAATACCTAGTGAATCGGAATGTTATCCTGCAAAACTTGTACACGGACACATTACATGGTTAATTAAACAGGGTGTTAAATTTATTTTCTATCCTTGTATACCATACGAGAGAAACGAAACGCCTGATGCAAACAACCATTATAACTGTCCTATTGTTACATCTTATGCAGAAAATATAAAGAACAACGTTGAAGAATTAGAAGATCCTTCAATGAAGTTTATGAATCCTTTCATGGCTCTCACAAATGAAGAAACAATTACTTCAAGACTTGTTGAAGAGTTTGGAAAAGAATTTGGAATTAATGCCGGCGAGGTTAAGGAAGCCGCTCACTTAGCTTGGGAAGAACTTCTTAACTCAAGAAACGATATGGCAAAAAAAGGTGAAGAAACTCTTAAATACATGGAAGAAAACGGAAAGCGTGGTATTGTTCTTGCAGGCCGTCCATACCATGTTGACCCTGAAATAAATCATGGTATACCTGAAATGATTAATTCATACGGTCTTGCTGTTTTAACTGAAGACTCAATTTCTCATTTGGCAGAAGTTGAACGTCCGTTGATTGTATCTGACCAGTGGATGTATCACTCAAGATTATATCGTGCAGCTAACTATGTAAAAACAAGAGACGATTTAGACCTTGTTCAGTTAAACTCTTTTGGATGTGGTTTAGATGCTGTAACTACTGACTGCGTTAGTGATATTTTAACTAAGTCAGGAAAAATCTACACTGTACTTAAAATTGATGAAGTAAATAACTTAGGTGCCGCAAGAATCCGTATTCGTTCACTTCTTGCAGCAATTAGAGTTCGTTCAGAAAATCATTTTGAAAGAACAATTCAGCCTTCTTCAATTAACAAGGTTGAATTTACAAAACAAATGTATGAGGATAAATACACAATTCTTACACCACAGATGAGTCCAATTCATTTCAAAATGCTTCAGTCTGCTTTAAATTCATGTGGTTACAACTTTGAAGTAATGGACAGTAAACCATCATGCGTAGATGTAGGTTTAAAATATGTAAACAATGACGCCTGCTACCCTTCTTTAATTGTTGTTGGTCAGATTATGGAAGCTTTGCTTTCAGGTAAATATGACTTAAACAAAACAGCAGTTATTATTACTCAGACAGGTGGTGGTTGTCGTGCAACTAACTACATTGGTTTCATTAGACGTGCTCTTGAAAAAGCAGGTATGTCACATATTCCTGTTCTTTCTCTTTCACTACAGGGCTTAGAGAAAAACAGTGGCTTTAAGATTACACCAAAGTTTGCTATTAAGGCTGTTGAAGCTGCAATGTACGGTGACTTATTTATGAGAGTTGTTTACAGAACAAGACCTTATGAAGTAAACGAAGGCGAAACTGATGCCTTACATAAAAAATGGGAATATAAATTATGTAAAGAACTTGCCGATAATAAACTTGGTATCAGACGTTTTAAGAAAAACATGAAAAAAATTGTTAAAGAATTTGATGCCATTCCTGTAAAAGATATTAAGAAACCTAGAGTTGGTATTGTAGGTGAAATTCTAGTTAAATTCTCTCCTACTGCTAACAATAACTTAGTTGAATTATTAGAGTCAGAAGGTGCTGAAGCTGTAATGCCTGACTTGGTAGACTTCTTCCTATATGGATTTAGAAATGCTACTTTTAAATACGAGAATTTAGGTTTTGATAAAAAATCAGTTCGTATTAACAATTTAGGTATCAAAGCTATTGAATGGTTTAGAAATTCAGCCAAAAAGGCACTTATTGAGAGCAAGCACTTCACTCCTACTTCCGATATATGGGAAATGAGCGAAATGGCTGAAAAAGTTGTTTCTATAGGTAACCAGACAGGTGAAGGTTGGTTCTTAACAGGTGAAATGCTTCATTTGCTACATGATGGCGTTCCAAATATTATTTGTACTCAGCCTTTTGCATGTTTACCAAACCACATTGTAGGTAAAGGTGTAATTAAAAAATTAAGAGCCATGAATCCTGATGCAAATATTGTAGCCGTTGACTATGATCCCGGTGCCAGCGAAGTAAACCAGCTTAACCGAATTAAGTTAATGCTTGCAACTGCAAACAAACGACTAAATCAGGAAAAAAAATAGATAATTAGATAATTTCAAAATTATAAAGTAAAACAAAAAACCAGTTAATAGTTGTAATCTACTATTAACCGGTTTTTATTTAGGTTTAACATTCTTTTTTATATTTAGATATTACTACCCCTGCAATCCATTTACCTGTCTAATCATATCTTCCACAACAATGTCGAAGATTTCACCAACAGTATTGCAGTATTCTAATATTTTCCAAGGTTCATTTGTATGGAAATGAATTTTTACTAAATCTTCATCTCCTGCTGCAATTAAACTGTTTCCTTCAAAATTATCTGTTATGTAATCAGAAATTTCATCCTCATCTAAATCTTTATCTCTTCTTTCGATTAATAACTGTGTGTCATAACGATATGCAAACTGATCCTCTTCCGCATCAATTGAATTTACTACCATTTCTTCTCTCCTTTATATATTTTCTATTTGCCAATCTATTGGCTCTAGACCACTTGCCTTTAAGAACTCATTTGCCTTGCTGAAATGTTTACATCCGAAAAAGCCTCTGTAAGCTGATAAAGGGCT
>ERZ773115.3540-NODE-3540-length-10688-cov-3.447381_pt1 | contig 10688 bp, 5 predicted proteins | sample MGYA00511116_ERZ773115 | MGnify/ENA primary metagenome ERZ773115 (study PRJEB29015, sample SAMEA2737869) | human gut metagenome | biome: human gut; feature: human-associated habitat; material: faeces | place: China | collected 2012 ... | reverse complement strand
CAGTACCGGTTAAAGGATGAGGTCAGAGGATGCTGGAAGGAATATGAGGAGAGCCTTCGAAGCATCGACCAGCATCTTGGCGGAGTCATTCTGGTGAATGCTTCGGCTCAGGAAACGGAATGGCAGGAACTGAGAAAAGAAGGATTTTGCGGAAAGATCGAGCAGAGTCTGGAATTATTGGGCCAGATGCTGAAGTCACAGCAGACAGACAGTCAGTGTCTTCAGAAGCAACAGGAACAGGTGGAAACACAACTGGAAGAAACCAATCAGCTGTTAGGAAAAATCAGTCAGCACCAGGCGATTGCCGAGAAGCTGAGAGAACAGTCAGCCCAGTTAAAGACCTTAAAGGATACACTTCCGGTGCTGGAGCAGGAAGAGAAACGGGCAGCCGAAGCAGGATTACAGAGAGCTGCATTAGAAGAACAGGTTCAAAAACAAAAGAAGCTGCTGGAGTTAATTCATAAATTGCAGGAAATCATCAAACAATTAAAACAGACAGAACAAGACAAACAACAACAGGATCAGATCTGTCTGGAGGGTGAGTCGAAACGGCAGGAGGCAAGGGAATGGCTGAAACGCGCCAGGGCAGAGCAGGAGACGGTCAAGGATGCGGGACAGCAGCTGGAAATATGCAGAAATCATCTGGAGCAGCTGCAGAAGCAATCAGAAGAACAGAAACATCACCAGGAAGCGATTGAAGCATGGAAAAAGCAGCTGGAAACAATTCAGGGAAACTATCAGGAAGCAGCAAAGAAGCGGGATCGGCTTCGAGAAGAATATCAGCAGCTGGAGCAGGTATTTCTGGATGCCCAGGCGGGACTTCTGGCAAAGAAACTGGAAGAAGGAAAGGCATGTCCGGTCTGTGGTTCCATCCATCATCCTCACCTGGCTTCGTATGAGGGGCGGATTCCTGAAAAACGGGAATTAGACCAGAAGAGGGATGAGATGACCAGAAGGGCAGAAGAAACTCAGAAATTTAGTGGAGATGCCGGTCATATCAGAGAACTGATTGCCGGAGAAGAAAAATTGCTTCTGACCGCAGAGGATGTACGGAAGCTGCTGGAAGAGCAGGATAAACTCCGGCAGCAGGTATTACAGGCATCCCACAGTCTGGAGCGGAAAAAGAAGCTGGATCAGCAGATTCCATATATTGAACAGAGGACAGAGCAGCTGGAACAGAATATGGCACAGGCCAGAGAGGATGCGGTACGACTGCAGACCAGGATTGAGGAACTGTCGAAAAGAGTAGAGGAACAGACGGAGGAAGCACGGGAAATCGCAAAAGCCTATGGAATTGCCAATATTGCCAGTATGGAAGAAATGCTTCTTACCGGCCAGATAAAAGAACATGAGAGGCAGATCGGAAATCTGGAGAAGCAGATTGCTGATGCCGGAAAGAAGAGGGATTCTTATAACCGGCGGGAGGCAGCACTTTTGGCAGCGGTAGAGACATTGACGATCCAGCTCCAGAATATAGAAAAAGAACAGCAGCTGCCAGATGAAACCGGATCAGATCCAGAAGAGGTGATCCGTGGAAAAAAAGCAGCGCTGATGCAGGAAAAACAAAGGATTTCTGACCAGTATCAGGAGGTTTACGCTGCTGTGTCAAGGAATCGATCGATCATCCAGGCGGTAGAGAAGCGCAAAGAGGATATGATCCGCGCGGAAAAGAAATATGTCTGGGTGAAAGCATTGTCAGATACAGCAGGAGGAACTTTGAACCAGAAGCAGAAGGTGGAACTGGAGACTTACATCCAGATGACTTATTTTGACCGGATCTTAAGAAGGGCCAATCTCCGTCTTCTGACGATGTCTGGTGGCCAGTATGAGCTAAAGCGGCAGGAGACCTCTGGAAATAAAAGAGAAAAAGCCGGTCTGGATCTCAATGTGATCGATCATTACAATGGAACCGAGAGAAGTGTCAAGACACTTTCAGGTGGTGAAAGCTTTCAGGCATCCTTGTCCCTGGCGCTGGGACTTTCAGATGAAATCCAGTCCATGGCAGGAGGAATCCGGCTGGATGCCATGTTTGTAGATGAAGGTTTTGGATCTCTGGATGAAGACGCCTTGAATCAGGCGGTCAACGCATTACATGGACTGACAGAGGGCAGACGCCTGGTAGGGATCATTTCCCATGTTTCTGAACTGAAAGACCGGATCGAGAAAAAGATTGTAGTTACCAAGGAACGAAACAGGGAAGAAATTGGCAGCAGGGTTGAAGTGATCACGTAAAAGAAAAGAACAAGAAGGGAAGAACGGCTGTTATCTTCAGAATTGTTAGGAAAACTTAAATAGTATTGAAGAAAATCCTGTGGTAAAATGAGGAAAAGGTGATTGTGAAAGTATGGAACAGTTACTGGGAAAGGATACAGGAGGGATTTTGCGGATGAAGAAAAAGAAAAAACCGGTCCGATGGCTTTTTTGCCGGTTCCTGTTCTGTCTTGTATTACTGACAGGATTTTTTTGTGGCAGTCGATTGGCAGAAAAACGGAATGGATCAGAAAGTCTGGCGGCAGAAGGTGTGGATTCCATTGTCCGTTCCGGCCCTGGATATTTCGGGGAAGATGGAGAACTTCACGGTGTATGGATTTCTTATCTGACCTGGAACAGTCTTCCAAAAGAAGAACAGGCATTTCAGGCTGCTGTAGATCGGATGTTTGATCATTGTAAAAGCTGGGGAATGAACGCGGTATTTGTCCATGTCCGCTCCCACGGTGATGCCATGTATCCGTCTGAGTATGCGCCATGGTCCAAATTTGCATCGGGAATCCAGGGGAAAAGTCCAGGCTATGACCCTCTTTCTTATATGATCCAGTCGGCCAGGGCCAGAGGGCTGAAGTTTCATGCATGGTTTAATCCGTACCGGATCACCGGCTACCAGATGACCTGGGATGAAGTATCCGCAGACAGTCCGGCGAAAAAATGGCTGACAGATGGTGACACTTCCAATGACCGGAACGTGCTGCAGCAGGATGGTTCCTGGTATTACAATCCATCATCGGAAGCAGTGAAACAGATGGTGGTTGGCTGTGTGACAGAGGTTTTAAAAAAATATGATGTGGATGGCATCCATTTCGATGATTATTTTTATCCAGGTGTAGATGACAGTTTGGAAAGCCGGTGGTTTGATTATCCGGAATACCAGAAATCTGGAAGCACAAAAACAGCTGCCCAGTGGCGGAGAGATCAGGTCAGTGATCTGGTGGCGCGTGTATACCGGGCGGTAAAGGCAGAGAAACCATCGGTGACCTTTGGAATCAGTCCACAGGGATATTTTGGAAATCTACGGAGCGATACCAAGCTGTTTACGGATATTGACCGCTGGCTGACTCAGGATGGTTATGTGGATTATATCATGCCGCAGTTATATTGGGGCTTTGAGGCAAAAACCAGCGATGGGAAAAAGGCAGCTTTCGCATTTCAGGAGAACTTAAATGCGTGGACCAGTCTTGTGAAAAAGGGTCATGCAAGATTATATCTGGGTCTTGCCATGTATCGGGCGGGAACGGATGTGAAGGACTATAACGAGGTTTCCGAGTGGCTGACCCATGAGGATATCATCAGTCGTCAGGTTCTTGCTGGAAGAGCGGGAGGTGTGGTATCCGGATATTGTTTCTATAGTTATGAATCATTTTTGGAACAGGCCGCCCAGAAAGAGAAAACCCATCTTCTGCCATTATTGAAAAATAATGATAGATGAGGGTAATTTGTACATAAAAGTAACTATTCAGTAGGTCTGCGCACATGCTGCGCTGACCGTAAGAACACATAGGCTAGAAAGCAAAAATCCCATCAGCGAAGCTGATCTAGAATGGATTTTTGCTCGTAACTATGAAGGTACTGAATAGTTACGCATAAAATTAGTGAACAGTTATGGTGGAAAAATAAAATGGAATGAGTTATAATCATTCCCATGATGAAAATGGTGTCGTTATCTGAAGACGACGGAATGGAGATTAAGATGAGAAAACATCTGACAATATTAACGGCAGCAGCGATGACAGCGGTGATGCTGACAGCCTGTGGCAGCGGAGATGGAATTGTGATCAATGGAACCACGGCGGCAGAGTCCGGAATTGTGGCGGGAGAAACCAGTGGAGAACAGGCAGAGGGGAACACTCCTGAAGAAACCTCCAAAACAGGAGGTACCAAGATTGAGATTGTCACAGGAGAGACAACTGCAGCAGTGGAGTCTTTAGAGGGACAGACAGAGCCTGAGACTACACAAGAAGCCGGGAAGATGATCATTTCTGCAGAGACTGCGGCAACAGGAACCACTGCAGCAGCGACAAAGGCAGCGAATCCGACGACCGCAGTAGCGACGAAAGCAGCGAATCCGACGACTGCGGCAGCGACAAAGGCAGCGAATCCGACGACTGCAGCAGCGACGTATACGGTAAAAGATGTGAGCAAGACCATGTATGCGTCATCCTCTGTAAGAGTGCGTTCCGGCTACTCGACAAGTACGGATGTACTGGGTGCCCTGTCAGCAGGAGAAAAGGTGACTGTAACCGGAGAAGTGGAAAATGGCTGGGTCCGGGTGACTTATAAGGGCCATACAGCGTATGTGGCAAAGAATTATCTGACTGAGACAGCACCGGCCACCACCAATACTTCCAGTAGTGCCACTTCTGGTACATCAGGAACTGGCAGCAGTTCTGCTGGCAATAAGAACCAGACTACCACCAGTCCGACAACAACCATTAACAATGGGACAACACCGGGTGGCAGTAATTCTGGACACACAACTGCTCCAGATGGTTCTCAGGCTCCTGGTAATACAACAGCTCCAGGTGGAACCACCAACAGCTCTTCCGGTAAAACAGTAACTGGTAACGTTACAGCCCTGGACCCGTCCGGACTTACCATTCAGACCAGTGATGGCCAGTCCTATCAGTTTACCTGGGGAAGTGATGTTCCGGCTTTAGCACCGGGAGAAAAAGTCCAGGTGCAGTATTCTACGGACAGTTCCGGTCAGAAACAGGTAACCGGAATTTCCAGATAAAGTTTCAACGAAAAAGAGAGGTGCAGGATTATGAAGATTATCTATGCGATTGTAAGTTCTGATGATGGAACCAGAGTAACGGATGTTCTGACAGAGAATCATTTCAGCGTGACCAGGCTTGCCACCACTGGTGGGTTCTTAAAAAAGGGAAATGCAACTCTGATGATCGGTACAGAGGCAGAAAAGGTAGACCAGGCGATTCAGCTGATCAAGGATACCTGCGGCAAACGCCAGAGGATCACCTGTAATGTGCCGACGCCCAACATTGCATCGATCTCTGCAGGTTATATGATGACGCCAGTGACGGTGGAGCTTGGCGGCGCAACGATCTTTGTGACGGATGTGGAACGGTTTGAGAAGATCTGATGGAGCGTAGTGGCTGAATAAGATGAAAAAAGCGGATATGCTGTTCACTGCTGTGAACGGCATATCCGCTTTTGTAGAATTACCAGTACAGTTTCCAATCAGGATTTAAGAACCGGGTTAATGCCTCCATATAGAAGTAATCGCCCCAGGTATTGCATTCATCCACACCACGGTTTTTGCATGTATTGGTTGGTGTGTCTCTTGCGTAGGTGCCATGGAGTAAAATACCGTTGGATTTTGTGAAATCGGTATTCGCGCATTTTTCAATCAATGCACGCATCAATCTTTCTGCAGCCGCCCGGTAAGTAGCTGCCTTCTCCTCTGGCAGATATTTGCACATTTCCAGGATACCGCAGATGGCTACAGCAGAAGCAGAAGAGTCACGAGGTTCTGTGGAACCGGTATCAAAGTCGAAATCCCAGTATGGTACCAGATCCTCTGGCAGATGCTCTAAGAAGTAATCAGTAACGCGGCAGAACAGATCGATATATTCCGGATTCTTTAAGTAGCGGTAGCTGAGTGCGATACCGTATACACCCCAGGACTGTCCTCTGGCCCATGCAGAGCCGTTGCGGTTGCCCTGATGGGTAACACCGTAGGTAGGCTCACCGGTTTTGATGTCTAAGAAATGGGTGTGATAGGTGGAGTTATCTGGACGTACCACACATTTCATAGCAGTCTGGATATGTGCTTCTGCCTTGGCAGCATAATCCGGATTTCCGCTGACTTCTGTTGCCCAGTATAACAGAGGCAGGTTTAACAGACAGTCGATGATCAGACGATATTCCTTCGGATCACCGGTAGTTCCCCATGCCTGTAAGAAATTACCGACAGTACGGAAACGGGAGATTAAGTTATCAGCAGCTAACAGAGCTGCTTTTTTTGCGTTCTCATTGCCTGTCAGTTTATAAGCGGCAACGCAAGAAAGACTGTATAAAAAGCCCATATCATGATGGTTTACATCGATCCGTTTTTCAATTCGGTTTAAGAAGCTGTCTACCTGCTTGGTAGCTGCCTCGCGGAACGCCGGATCTTTGGTGTATTCGTAGGAAAGCCAGATACATCCGGTCCAGAAACCGGTGGTCCACTCTACGTTTTCTGTAGGCGGATAGAAGCCGTCTTTGGAGTTGGAATCCGGGAACTTGTCAGTGAAGACAGGAAGATCCTGGCGGACGATGGAAACAGCTTCGTCCATGGCACCCTTGATCTGCTCCGTGGTGGCAGCTGGGTAAGTTTTGATAGATTCGATGGTCTGTGACATAAGAAAATCTCTCCTTTCGGGGTTTATGAATGTTGAATCCGGTCTACATAAGCACCAGGCGTGATGCCCTCGTACTTGCTGAAAACGCGGATAAAGCTATTAGAGGAATTAAAGCCGACCATAGCGCTCAGATCCACGATTTTGATTGATGGATCATCCCGCAGGATTTCTTTGGCCTTCTCGATCCGGTAGCGGTTTAAAAAGTCTTTAAAATTATTATCACTCAGCTGTTTAAAAAGGATTCCACAGTATTTTGGGGAAATGTTTAAGTGCTCAGCTAAGTCATTTAACATGATGTCATCCCAGTAATTCTCATAAATGTAATTTAACATCTGATTTAACAGATCCTGGTCGCGGCTGTCTTCCCGCTGTCTGACCTTGTTGATCACGGTTTCCAGGATATTTTTCAGCTTTTTGAAAATGATGGCATCATTCCAGTGGCTGTAGAGATACTTATAATCAATGGGATCATCCAAAAATGCGTCAGGAGTGGTTTTTAACTCCTGGAAGATTCTGGAGATCGTTCCGATAAATGCATAGATCAGGTTCTGCAGATTTTCTCTGGACAGATCCTTATTCGCGATATTCTCCCGAACAACATCATCAAAGATGGCCAGTGCCTCATCCTTGCCATCCAGCACACACTGGATCAGACGTTTTTCCGTCTGAAGTGGATAGGAGTAGTAGGTCGCTGCATCAATGGAGGAAATATCCCGGTAAGTGATCAGCCGTGTTTTGGCGTGAAGATAACGGAATTCCAGAATCCGCAGAGCCTCGTGATAGCATAAATAGAGCTGGTCAAGCCCTTTATGGATATCAGAAAGCACAACCCGGTGGTCAGAGACAGACAGATCCTCCTGATCCTCTAACTGGTTTAAGAGCTGGGTCAGTAACTGCTTGGCCTCCTCAATGGAATCCGTGCGGATGATCAGAGCATAACGGTTATAATCCAGATCAATGTAGATCACCTGATCCTGTTGGATAGAAAGTTCATAAGCGGCCGCCTTCTGGATTGCAATGGCATGAAATGCATGCTCATCTTCTGGATTCATGGTTTCACCAAGAGATACACAATAGGAGGCATCCGGATACTGAAAGTATCTGGAGGAAAGGTCGGGTTTTCTGGTAAATAACAGATCCTTATATGCCTTTGTGTGGGCCAGCTTGGAATTTTCCTCAATGTTATTCCGAATGATTGCAAATTCATCGATGGCTTCGCCAGTCTGGCCTGCCGGGATAGAAGAGGATTCCATAAGCTCTTCCATAGGGCGGTATAAGCGCTCAACCAGGTGGTAACTGAGGTACAGAAACAGGCCGATCGTAAGGAATACGATGATGAAGAAGATCAGCAGTGTCTCTGCAGGAAGCTTATAGGAAGGATACATGGATGCCATCAGCCACTGAAAAGGTGTGATTCCGGTGACCAGTAAGTATCCGCCAGAAGTGTTCTGGGCTTTGCCATAATAAGAAGCACTTTTTGAAACCGAAAGCTTCTCGTAGATCTGCTGGCAGTGCTTCTGAAACTCTTCTGTGTTATGGGAATAGGCGAAGATCCCTGAGCTGTTGTACAGAAAGAAGTCTTCGTCCTCAGAAGCTGCAACAAAAGTTTCTCTTGGTATCGTTACAAGGATCAGAAAAGCGTTTTTCGTATTTTTTGTATGATTCGCCTTCATGATGTAGACCATGTTTTCCAGATCCTGACTTTCCTGATCGTAGCGTGCAAGAAAATATGGTTCATCACTATCATAAAAATGGTCGATCAGCCGCAGGTATTCCTGCTGGTCGATATGAAGTGTGGATAAAAGCTCCGAAACAGCCATGGTGCGGTTATGTGTCAGCACCATATCCACGATCTTGCCATTGAAGGCTTTGACACTCAATGGCATCAGCGCACACTGATACTCGATAGGAAGTGTGTTGTTTATCGACTCCTGCAGACCTTTAGTGGCTCCGATGGCATTGAAATAATACTCAGGCAGGCTGGAGGAGTTGACCCAGCGGATGATGCTCTGATTGGATGCGCATTTTAAAACCGTGTTTAAGATCACGTTCGATGCGATGGTGGCGCCAGACTCCTGGCTTTTGGCTGTCTGCTCTAAATGATACTCATATTCTGCATGTGTCTGCCGCTCCAGAAAAGCACCGCTTAAAACACTGATCAGCAATGCCATGATGATAGCGACTGCAGACAGGATGCGGGCAAGCGTTTTTTGATAAGTTCCGCGAAAATGCATGCAATCAACCCTTCTTTATTGACTGGGCATACACCTCAACTGCACTTAGTCCCTCATGATTACAGTATCCCAATTTGTGATGGCGGTACGCAGAATGATCGGAAACCGCTAACTGGTGGAAATCATCGTGAGTCAGTGTCAGGTGTGCTTCCAGTTTTTCACGATATTGATCCAGCACGGATGCATAAGAAGGATCTTTTGCAACGTTGAATTTTTCCAAACGATCTTTCTTCAGATCAAACAGCTCTTCACTGTCAGGCTCTCCGTAGCAGATGTATTTGTAGTTTTCATCACAGATCATGCGTCCAGGAACGGTATAACCACGGAATTCATCCTGCCATTCTGCTGCCACATAAGGCGAGGCAGAGACTGAAGTATTACCGGTGATCGCGTCATACTGGCTGGTTCCGGCCAATCCCTCATAAGGAATTCCGGAGTAATCAAGCATGGTTGGAAGAATATCTAATAAGGAAGAAACTCCTCCGATCCGTCCCTTTTTGATGCCAGGGCCAGAGAACATAAATGGCACATGGTTACTTTCTTCATAGAAAACACCGTACTTGGTGACCATGTGATGACCTGCCATTCCTTCTCCGTGATCAGCAAAGAACAGGATCACGGTGTTCTCACGCTTGCCGCTTTTATCCAGGGCATCCAGGATCTGACCGATCTGCTTATCTGCCATGGCAAGATAGTAGTAGTAAGCGTAGAGATAATACTGGTAATCCAGTGGTGTCCAGTGTGCAGCGTGGCGCAGCCTGCGGTGTGCACAGCATAAATACTGGATAAATTCCGGGCGGTTTTCCAGATCATCAAAATCGAAGTTCTCCGGAAGCGGAGGAAGTTCACGGTCAAGTTCAAAATTCTCAGGATGACATCCATCACGCATCTCACCGATATAACCACAGATGTTGTGTGGATTCTGGATATCAGCGACTGCTAAAAATGGCTGATCCAGAGCAGGAGCCTGGTCAGTCAGCCAGGAGACTGTCTTGGCGGTCGTGTCCACATCCAGATAGGTTTCATAGTCGAAGTTGATGGACGGGTTTGTTCGCGGAATGTTGATCTGCACATCTGGTATTACATCAAAGCCCTTCAGGGCGCCGTAAGAATGATCCTTACCAAAGTGGATGCATTTGTATCCGGCATCAGAAAAATACTCGCCCATGCCTTTGATCTCATCGGAGATGCGTGCAAACGTCCCTGGTTTTATTGATTCGTTCTGCTTATAAATAGGAAATTCCTGAACCGGAAGATTGGTCCGCACATTGGTCTCATGCGGATATCTGGAGGTCCAGAATGACGCTCTTGCAGGCTGACATAAAGGACATGGCGTGTAGGTATAGTCAAATACTGCAGACTGAGCGGCCAGCTTGTCCAGATTCGGTGTCTGGGAATAGGTGTTGCCGTAAGCACTGAGTGCAGTAGCAGACAACTGATCACAGAGGATCAGAAGATAGTTAGTATTTTGCATGGAATCCCCCTTCTGTATAAAAGTTATAAAAATCCATCTAACTTCTGTTAATATAATATAAATAATGGCAAAAAGCAATACCGATTTGTCCTTTGTAGATGAAGTTGAAAAATGATGATGGACAAAAAGCAACTTTTTTTCCGGCATATTGAAAAATGAAAATCCTCTGGAAAATGAGAGATTTACTTTTGAAAACAACCCAGGTATACTTAAGCCATCGCAAGGGAGAACACCTACCACGTCAGACGTCAGGGATGACGAAAATAAGAAAGGGGGATTCTGATGCAGAACAAAGAAAATGCAAAGGCTGGAATTGGAGAACGGTTCATAGCCGGAGCAAAAAGCATT
>ERZ773115.3534-NODE-3534-length-10704-cov-3.210067_pt1 | contig 10704 bp, 6 predicted proteins | sample MGYA00511116_ERZ773115 | MGnify/ENA primary metagenome ERZ773115 (study PRJEB29015, sample SAMEA2737869) | human gut metagenome | biome: human gut; feature: human-associated habitat; material: faeces | place: China | collected 2012 ... | reverse complement strand
CGGCACCGGCTTACCGGCTGACACCCGAATGGGAATTGTACACATCCGTGGTAACTACTTCATTGAACAACAGTTTCTATGAGCAGGAGGAAGAGAGAATAGAAAGGGTCCGTACGCTCATCGGAAAATGTAACCCTTTGTTTGTGGCGCAACTGGCGGCGTACGCAAGGGAAACGATGAACCTGCGTTCCATCCCTTTGGTGATGGCGGTAGAACTGGCGCGTATCCACCAGGGCGACAATCTGGTGAAGCGGGTAACTGCCCGTACCGTTCGGCGTGCCGATGAAATCACCGAACTGCTGGCCTGTTATCAGCAGGCAAACCGGCGGACGGGGACAAAGAAACTGAACCGTCTTTCCAAACAGTTGCAGGCAGGGCTACAGGATGCATTCAATACATTCGATGCGTACCAGTTTGCCAAGTATAACCGTTCGGCAGAAGTTTGTCTGAAAGATGCCTTGTTTCTTGTGCACCCGAAAGCGAAAGATGAACGGCAACAGGAAATTTTCAATGGAATAGTTAACGATAATCTTCCGGTTCCCTATACTTGGGAGACAGAATTGTCTGCTTTAGGTCAGCGTACCTTTGCTACGGAAGAAGAACGGCGAAAAGCTTTCCGTGCCAAATGGGAAGAATTGATAGACAGTGGTAAACTAGGATACATGGCTTTGCTGCGCAATCTGAGGAATATATTGGAAGCGGAAGTTTCCGCAGATCATATTCTGACAGTAGGGAAGAGGCTGTCTTCCGAAAAGGCGGTTGAGAACTCCAGGCAGTTGCCTTTCCGCTTTTTGGCTGCTTACCGTGAGTTGTCGAAGACTCCTTCGCTCTATGCTACGATGTTGATGACGGCTTTGGAACGTGCCGTGCAGGTATCTGCTCGCAATATTACCGGATTTGATGAATCTATCCGTGTGCTGATAGCCTGTGACGTATCCGGTTCCATGCAGTGTCCGGTTTCGGCAAAGAGTAAAGTATTGTACTATGACATCGGTTTGCTGCTGGGAATGTTATTGAAGTCACGTTGCAAGCAGGTGATGACGGGTATCTTTGGCGATAGATGGAAGATTATCAATCTGCCCGATACGGGTATCTTGTCCAATGTCGATGCTTTCTATAAAAGGGAAGGTGAAGTGGGATACTCTACAAACGGGTATTTGGTTATCAAAGACCTGATAGACCGGAAGGCGCAGATGGATAAGATAATGATGTTCACCGACTGTCAGTTGTGGAATAGCCATAGTGATTTGCAGATAACGGATTTGTGGAGGAAGTACAAGAAAATTTGTCCGGCAGCCAAGTTGTATCTGTTTGACTTAAGCGGATATGGCAACACTCCGCTGGATATCACTCGTGACGATGTATTTTTAATAGCGGGATGGTCGGATAAGATATTTGATATTTTGTCTGCAATCGACAAGGGAAATGATGCGTTGCAGGAGATAAAAAAGATAGTGATATAACCGGAGTTCTCAGGATTCCGGTTTACGGAAAAAAACAGAAACAAGTGTCGTAGAGAAGAGTTACTTCGTTTGGGACGACCATAGGTCGCGGGTTCGACTCCCGCTGCTCTCCTTATTCTTTAAGGAAAAGCATAGCTCAGTTGGATAGAGCAGGTTATAGTCTCTTTTCGTTTGTTACCTTGTTTTTTACTTTGACATAAGCAGAATGTCGTAGAGAAGAGTTACTTCGTCTCATTTTAGGGGAGGAATAGTGAAGTTGTAAAATCAGCAAGACTATCCGGTTCGACTCCGGCATTGACGTGCCCCGTTTCTCTTTTCGCCTGTTACTTCTGCTTTTAAAAAACAGAAAGGGATGCCGTAGTATAGAGATACTTCGCTGTTAACGATTCGGTTGAACGCTTGTCTTTACAGACTTGAGGTACAGGTTCAAATCCTGTCTTGGCGGCTGGTCACACAGTTGGTCATGTAGTTTAAAACACACTCTGTACGCCTGTAGCTCCCTTTTTTCAATGATGTATCAAAAATGTTACTCTTTGAAACAAAGTTTATAGACGAAGGTGAAGATACCCCCTATCTTTGCCTCCGTCAATTTTTGATTAACACTAGTATAACTCTGAATATCCTGTTACCATGAAAACAACTCCTTGGATAAAACTGTGTAAAGGTGCCGTACTCGCACTGACTGTTTCCTTTGGACTGACCTATTGCCAGTCGACCAAAAGCACGTTCACTCTTGAACAGAAGGGGGATAGCCTGACAATTGTCCACATCGTTCATCCTACCCATTATATATTACTCCCCATCGAAGAAGAAGCCGACGAAAGTCAGGTGCGTCTTGATACGGGGAACGCAACGGATACCGATATGGATATCCGTCTGGCACAGACAAAGGTCGATTATTTTGTTCCCTTTGCTTTGCCGGCTGATGCAAAGACAGTCACTCTGCGCATTCAAAAGAAACCGAAAGACGCCCTCTGCTGGGAAGAAATCAAATTATCCGATACGTTTGATACTGCCAATACGGATAAATTCCGTCCTGTCTACCATCATACTCCCCTTTATGGCTGGATGAATGATGCAAACGGATTGGTATATAAAGACGGAGAGTATCATCTGTATTATCAGTATAACCCTTATGGCTCCAAATGGGGAAATATGCACTGGGGGCATTCGGTCAGCAAGGACCTGATGCATTGGGAACATCTGGCTCCTGCCATTGCCCGTGATACATTAGGGCATATCTTTTCCGGCAGTTCTATTGTCGATCAGGAGAATGTGGCGGGCTACGGAGCAGGTTCCATCCTCGCTTACTATACTTCTGCCAGCGATAAGAACGGACAGATTCAGTGTCTGGCTTATAGCAAAGACAATGGACGAACATTTACTAAATACGAAAAGAATCCTGTCCTGCGTCCTTCCGACGGTCTGAAAGATTTCCGTGACCCGAAAGTCTTCTGGTATGCACCGGAGAGTAAATGGGTGATGATTGTCTCTGCCGATAAGGAAATGCGTTTCTATGACTCCCATAATCTGAAAGACTGGAACTACCTGAGTAGCTTTGGCGAAGGATACGGTGTGCAACCCTGTCAGTTTGAATGTCCGGATATGGTGGAACTTCCTGTAGACGGCGATATCAACCATAAGAAATGGGCATTGATTGTCAATGTAAATCCGGGATGTTACTTCGGAGGAAGTGCTACTCAATATTTTATCGGTGACTTTGACGGCACAAAATTTATTTGTGACAATCTGCCGAATGTCACGAAATGGCTGGACTGGGGGAAAGATCACTATGCTACCGTCTGTTTCTCAAATACGGGAGACCGTGTGGTGGCAGTGCCTTGGATGAGCAACTGGCAGTATTGCAATATCGTTCCGACCCGGCAGTTCCGTAGTGCCAATGCACTGCCCCGTGAATTGGGACTCTATACACAGGATAATGATATTTATCTTTCCGCCGCACCGGTAGCGGAAACTAAGAACTTACGAAAAGAAAGCAAGGATGTTCCGTCCTTCACGGTAGACAAGGATTATCACATCGAATCTTTATTGACTGATAATGAAGGAGCTTATGAGCTTTCTCTGAATATCATAGCTGGAAAGGCGGAAATTATGGGATTCAGTCTTTTCAATGACAAGGGAGAGAAAGTGGATATTTACCTTAATCTTCCGGAAAAGAAGCTGGTGATGGACCGTACGAAAAGCGGCATCGTAGATTTTGGGAAGAACAGCTCTCCGCACGAGATCGAGGCGCACGACCGACGGAAGACGACTTCTATCAATTATATAGATGATTTCGCATTGGCTACATGGGCGCCTATCCAAAAGGAAAATGAATACAAACTGGATGTCTTTGTTGATAAGTGTTCGGTAGAAATATTTCTGGATGGTGGGAAGATAGCGATGACTAATCTGATTTTCCCTACAGAGCCATACAATCGTATGTGTTTTTACAGTAAGGGCGGTACATTCGCAGTCGATTCATTTAGTGTGTATAGATTAGGTTTATAAAAGGATGGATTTATTTTTCAATAGGTATTTATCAAGGATATAATCAATTGTTTATCACTTGTATAATCAGTATTTCATAGATTGGATTTATGAGTTAGTTTTTAAGTTAGGTTTTGTAGATTAGGTGTTTGGCAGCTGCCGTCCGTGAGGTCCGGCAGCTGTTCTGTGTTTCTTCAGTCTATTCGCAGAATAGGCTGTCATTACTTATTCATCGATCTCAATCGTATACCCTCCTCTGAAAGTTTCTTCCGGTTGCAGGTGTTGCATCCAGTCTTTGTCTTTGTATTCGCCTGTGTAATGTGCGCGGTCACAGCGGCCATACCACGGTTCAATGCAGACAAAAGGGGCATTCTTTGCAGGCGGAGACCATAAACCGACTACGGGAGCATGAAAGTGCAGGCTTAAATAAGCTTTCTTTTCCTTGGTATAAAGAGTCACTTTATGGATTTGCTCATTCTCTATTATCAAAGCATCTTTATCGAATGTATGTGTATCCAATGGCAATAACCCGTCTGTAAGTTCCAGAGAATATTCAGTGGAAGGGTCTGCGCATCCTTTCTCTGAGATGAGGATATACTTCAATCCTTCTTCCTTGTCAAAACCGAAGAAACCACGATTCTGTGTATCCGCATTAAAATCCGGCCAATAAAATGCAGGATGCGCACCGATTTGAAAATACATTTCTTTTTCTCCGGTATTCTTAACTTCCCATATAACCTCGATCTGCTTACCCTGAATACGATAACCTATTTCCAGACAAAACGGGAAAGGATATTTCTGTAATGTCTCTTCATTACTGACAAGGCGGTATCGTACTTCGTCATCTTTCTCTGAAACAAGAGTAAATTCCATATCACGGGCAAAGCCGTGTTGACTCAATGTATAAGCGATACCTTCATTACGATACTGGTTTTCCCACACACTTCCTACAATCGGGAAAAGTACAGGAGAGTGGCGTTTCCAAAAAGCAGGGTCGGCTTGCCACAGATACTCTTTCCCATTGGCGAGGATACTGCAAAGTTCGGCTCCATATGGAGATACCTGAATAGTAAGTTGTTCGTTGGAGATTGTTTTCATATCATTCAGTTATTTAGTTGAATACTCATTTGATTCATCTTTCAATTCCTCTTTTGACTTCTCTTTTGATTCTATTTTCGATAAAATGCCACTTTGAGCATTGTTCATCATCCCATACGGTACGGATTTTCTTTTCTTCGAAAAGCTTGATAGCTTGTTGTTTGGTCATTATTTTATGTATAAAAGGTCTCTGTTTATTCATTAGCAAATGTCTTTATTGACACACAAAGGTAACCTTTTTCGAGGGGATATACTTATGAACTATTAATTTTATTTCATCCGGGTATAAAACCCTATAAAATAGCGTTCTATGCAACATATCTTACAGCATTTGAAACATTTTTTTCAGTCGGTTGACTTAAATCAACCGTAATTTGCATCATCGAAAAGAGAAAATTCGTACTTTTAAATTAATAACATTAAACTAATGCCTGGTATCATGAAGAACAAAAAACTTCTTTGCAGCGTTTGTTTCCTGTTTGCTTTCATGTCGGCCCTGTGGGGGCAAAACATTACGGTAAAGGGAAACGTTACTTCTAAAACGGATGGGCAACCGATTATCGGTGCTTCTGTCGTTGAAACTACAGCTACAACCAACGGAACAATTACAGACTTCGATGGTAATTTCACTCTTTCAGTTCCGGCCAACTCTACTTTAAAGATTACGTATATTGGTTATAAACCGGTGACCGTAAAAGCGGCTGCTATCGTTAATGTACTACTGGAAGAAGATACCCAGATGGTAGATGAAGTTGTCGTAACAGGTTATACTACACAGCGTAAAGCCGACCTGACAGGTGCTGTTTCTGTAGTAAAGGTAGACGAAATTCAGAAGCAGGGTGAAAACAATCCGGTGAAAGCCCTTCAGGGACGTGTCCCCGGAATGAACATCACCGCCGATGGTAATCCGAGCGGATCGGCTACCGTACGTATCCGCGGTATCGGTACGCTGAACAATAACGACCCGCTTTATATAATCGACGGTGTTCCTACCAAAGCCGGTATGCACGAACTGAATGGTAATGATATTGAATCCATTCAAGTCTTGAAAGATGCCGCATCCGCTTCTATCTACGGTTCGCGTGCAGCGAACGGCGTTATCATCGTTACTACCAAACAAGGAAAGAAAGGACAGATCAAAATCAATTTCGACGCTTCTGTTTCCGCCTCCATGTATCAGAGTAAAATGAACGTATTGAACACTGAGCAATACGGACGAGCTATGTGGCAAGCCTACGTGAACGACGGTGAAAATCCGAACGGTAATGCTTTGGGATATGCTTACAATTGGGGATACAATGCCGACGGCAATCCGGTATTATACGGAATGACTCTTTCCAAATATCTGGATTCAAAGAATACAATGCCTGTGGCAGACACAGACTGGTTTGACGAGATCACTCGTACTGGTGTTATCCAGCAATACAATCTTTCCGTCAGCAACGGTTCGGAGAAAGGTTCTTCTTTCTTTTCTCTGGGATATTACAAGAATCTGGGTGTTATCAAAGACACGGACTTCGATCGTTTCTCGGCTCGTATGAACAGCGATTATAAGTTGATTGATGATATCCTGACCATCGGTCAGCATTTTACATTGAACCGCACGTCGGAAGTGCAGGCTCCGGGTGGAATTATTGAAACCGCACTGGATATTCCTTCCGCTATTCCCGTATATGCTTCGGATGGTTCATGGGGCGGACCGGTAGGCGGATGGCCCGACCGTCGTAATCCTCGTGCCGTACTTGAATACAATAAAGATAACCGATACACCTACTGGCGTATGTTCGGTGATGCCTATGTCAATCTGACTTCTTTCAAGGGATTCAATTTACGCTCCACTTTCGGTTTGGACTATGCCAACAAGCAGGCACGTTACTTCACTTATCCTTATCAGGAAGGAACGCAGACCAATAATGGCAAGAGCGCAGTGGAAGCCAAGCAGGAACACTGGACGAAATGGATGTGGAACGCCATTGCTACTTACCAGCTGGAAGTAGGCAAACATCGTGGAGACGTAATGCTAGGTATGGAGTTGAACCGTGAAGACGACAGCCATTTCTCCGGATACAAAGAAGACTTCTCTATCCTTACCCCCGACTATATGTGGCCCGATGCAGGTAGTGGCACGGCACAGGCATACGGTGCCGGTGAAGGTTATTCACTCGTCTCTTTCTTCGGCAAAATGAACTATTCTTATGCCGACAGATATCTGCTTTCGTTAACTCTCCGTCGGGACGGTTCTTCCCGGTTCGGTAAAAACCACCGTTATGCCACTTTCCCTTCCGTATCTTTGGGATGGCGCATCACACAGGAGAACTTCATGAAAGAACTGAAGCCACAGAATCTGGAAGATATTATCGCCGGAATTTCCCTGTATCGTCCGGGGCCGATGGATTTTATCCCTCAGTATATCCGGGGCAAAAACCGTCCGGATACCATCCGTTACGACTGCCCTCAGCTGGAGCCGATCCTGAAGCCTACTTATGGGTGTATTGTCTATCAGGAACAGGTTATGCAGATCGTTCGTAACCTGGCAGGTTATACTCTGGGCCGAAGCGACCTGGTGCGCCGTGCAATGTCCAAAAAGAAGGCCTCTGTCATGGAAAAAGAGCGCCAGAACTTTGTTTACGGAAATGAAGCAGAGGGAGTTCCAGGCTGTATTGCAAATGGAATTGATGAGGCAACGGCAAATAAAATCTATGATGAAATGATTGATTTCGCCAAATATGCTTTTAATAAGTCCCATGCAGCAGCCTATGCAGTTGTTTCCTATCAGACTGCATATCTGAAATATTACTATCCTGTGGAATTTATGGCCGCATTAATGACATCGGTTATTGATTTTCCCAATAAGGTTGCAGAATATATTCTGGTCTGCAGACAGATGGGGATTAAGATCCTGCCACCAGATGTGAACTGTGGAATGTATGGATTCTCTGTAGATAACGGTGCGATCCGATATGGTCTGTCCGCTATAAAGAGTGTGGGACGTCCGGTTATTGAAAGCCTGGTAAGAGAGAGGGAAGAGAACGGACAATATCGTTCCCTGAAGGATTTTATGGAACGAAACTCTCCGCAGATGAATAAGCGAGCAGTAGAAAACTTTATCAAAGCAGGTGCGCTGGATTGCCTGGATGGTAACCGCCGCCAGAAAATGCTGGTTTATCAGAAGATTTCCGACAACATCAGTCAGGAGAAGAAGAATTCACTGGCCGGACAGATGAGTCTTTTTGATCTGGTAAGCGAGGAGGACAAGAAAGAATTTGAAATCCGTATGCCCGATGTGGAGGAATTTGGAAAAGAGGAACTTCTGGGATATGAGAAGGAAGTTCTGGGAATCTACCTCAGTGGTCATCCTCTGGAAAATTACCGGGAAATGATGGAGAAAACCATTTCTGCGAAAACCTCGGATTTTCAGCAGGATGAAGAAACAAATCTTCCGAAAGTCATGGATGGTCAGAAAGTAATTATCGGTGGAATGATTACGGATAAAACCATCAAATATACAAAGAATAATAAGGTTATGGCATTCCTTACAGTAGAGGATCTGGTAGGAACAGTGGAGGTAGTTGTGTTCCCCAGAGATTATGAGAAAAGTCAGCAGTTCCTGAATGAAGAAGGCAGAGTATTTATTCAGGGCAGAGTATCTGCAGAGGACGATCGCGCCAGCAAACTGATCCTTGAAAAAATCCGTCCCTTTGACAATATGCCAAGGGAAATCTGGATACAGTTTGACAATAAAGAAAGCTACACACAGCAATCTCAGGAATTGCTTGCAGACCTCAGACGTTCACCGGGTGACAGTGCTGTTGTGATCTACCTGAAAGACGTAAAGGCCATAAAGAAGCTTCCGGTTGGATATCATGCACAAATTCAGGACTCATGGCTGAACTATATGTACGAAAAATATGGTAAAACCAATGTTAAAGTTGTAGAAAGAGGATTGAAAAACTTATAGAAATGCGCTAAACTATACCCGAATATGTGTATAGTAAAAATGAGATAGATTCAGAAGATGGAGGAAGAAAAGATGGCAGAAAACAAGATAAAAACCATTGGTGTCCTTACCAGCGGTGGTGACGCACCTGGAATGAATGCTGCAATTCGTGCAGTTGTCAGAAGAGGTTTAAGCAATGGATTAAATGTAAAAGGTATTCTGAAAGGATACAATGGTCTGTTAAACGAAGAGATTATTGACATGAGCGCAAAAGATGTATCTGATACAATCGAGCGTGGAGGTACAATCCTTTATACAGCACGTTGTGCAGAATTCCGTACAGAAGAAGGCCAGAAACGTGGAGCAGAGATCTGCAGAAAACATGGAATTGACGGACTTGTTGTCATCGGTGGTGACGGATCCTTCGCAGGTGCTCAGAAGCTTGCGAATCTCGGAATCAATACAATCGGTCTTCCCGGAACAATCGACCTTGACATTGCATGTACAGAATATACCATCGGATTTGATACAGCTGTAAACACAGCAATGGAAGCAATCGACAAGGTACGTGATACCTCTACCTCCCATGAGAGATGTTCTATCATCGAGGTTATGGGACGTGGTGCCGGTTACATAGCACTCTGGTGCGGTATTGCCAACGGTGCCGAGGATGTATTGCTTCCGGAGAGATATGATTATGACGAGCAGGCACTTGTCAACCATATCATCGAGGGCAAGAAAAAGGGCAAGCAGCATCACATCATCATCAATGCCGAGGGTATCGGACATTCTGCTTCTATGGCAAAACGTATCGAGGCTGCTACCGGTATTGAGACAAGAGCAACGATCTTAGGACACATGCAGCGTGGCGGAAGCCCGACATGTAAGGATCGTGTTTATGCATCTACCATGGGTGCATTGGCAGTTGACCTGCTTTGCAAGGGAGCATCTAACCGCGTTGTAGGTTATCGTCATGGCGAGTTCGTTGATTTTGATATTGATGAGGCACTTGCAATGACAAAGGGAATTGATGAATATCAGTTCGAGATCTGCAATACGCTTTGCAATTCATAACAGGAATGATATGAGGGGTGATGCCGCGTGCATCATCCCTTTTTTAGTTTTCTACCATACAGAAAGGCAGGAAGTATGATCACAAGCACCGCAAATAAGCAGGTAAAACACATTATACAATTACAGAAAAAAGCGCGGCTTCGTCGCGAGGAAAATGTCTTTATCGCAGAGGGCCCGCGCATGGTCATTGAGACGCCAAAAGAAATGCTGGAAGAGATCCGTAAGGAACTGAACTTTACATCCCTGAAATTCCACAGACTTGACGATCTGAAGGCTTCTATCGGAATCTCTCCATGCAAACTCTGTACTTATTGCTGGGATGGAAAAGAATAATATTTCGTAACTGTGAAGGTACTGAATAGTTACAATATTTCTGCATAGAATGATAACTGGAAATGTAGATAGAAAGTAAATACGATATAGAAGTACAAAAAAGAGGAGACGTAGAATTTGCCGGTAGTAAACAATCAGAAAAGGAACAAAAAGAAAAGAAGGCTTAAGAAGCTTCTGATATTTGTGATCATCTTGTTTGTCCTGCTTATACTTGCAGGCATTCTGTTGATTCGTCAGCGGGAGAATGAGGACAGGCAGCAGCGCAAGGCAGAAGCAATCGCGGCACTGGAAAGTGTTCCAACTGTAACA
>ERZ773115.3523-NODE-3523-length-10744-cov-2.674245_pt1 | contig 10744 bp, 10 predicted proteins | sample MGYA00511116_ERZ773115 | MGnify/ENA primary metagenome ERZ773115 (study PRJEB29015, sample SAMEA2737869) | human gut metagenome | biome: human gut; feature: human-associated habitat; material: faeces | place: China | collected 2012 ... | reverse complement strand
ATGGCAGAACGCTGGTCATTTTCAAGGACAGCTATGGCAATGCGTTAGTACCATGTCTGACCAGTTCCTTTTCTGAAATTTATGTGTGTGATATGCGGTATTTCAATTTGAATGCCATTGACTTTATTCAGGAAGAGGCAAAAGCAACCGATGTCCTGTTTTGTATGAATCTGTTCAGTGCGAATGGACCAAACGGACAGGATCTGGAAGTTGTCCGCACACAAAATGCTGCATATGACACAAGCAGTTGGGAAGATGCAGATACAGAATTTTAAATGCAAGAAACAAAAAGGAGATTTGCAAATCATGAAAGAATTACAAGTACCATTCGATAGTGCGTGGATTCTGAAAAACCGCAGAAAGATTAAAAAGGCTCTGCTGGCAGATGGCACACCTCGCATGGAAAAAAAGATTGCGGTTTTGGGCGGTTCGACTACAAACGATATTGTTTCCATGCTGGAACTGTTCCTGCTGGAAAATGGCATTCAGCCGTCTTTCTATCAGTCGGAATATGCCCGTTATTGGCAGGATGCTATGTTTGAAAACCCAGAGCTGGAAGCCTTTCAGCCAGACTTGATTTTCATTCACACCACCAGCCGCAACATCACAGAATTTCCGGAGGATGTGTATTGTCCGGCGGAAACCGTAGAAGCAGCCTTAGAACGGCAATACACCCACTTTACCCAGATGTGGGATCGTCTGGCAGAAGGATATCATTTCCCAATTATTCAGAACAACTTTGAACTGCCAGCTTATCGGCTGTTGGGCAATCGGGATGCTTCAGATATTCACGGCAGAATCAACTTCATCACTCGATTGAACTGCAAATTCTATGATTATGCGAATACGCATACCTCGTTCTATATTCACGATATTCAGTATTTGTCCGCTTGCTATGGCTTAGATGCATGGGCAGAGCCGTCTTATTGGTATCTGTATAAATATGCTTTGAGTGTGCCAGCCATTCCGGATTTTGCCTACAATCTGACTCGAATTATTCGTTCTATTTACGGCAAGAACAAGAAAGTTCTGGCGTTGGATTTGGACAACACGCTCTGGGGCGGTGTCATTGGCGATGATGGACAGGAAGGCATCGAAATCGGACACGAAACCTCCATGGGACAGGCATATGAAGAGTTGCAGGGCTACTTGAAACAGCAGAAGAAAATAGGCGTTCTGCTGACAGTCTGCTCAAAGAATGAGCCGGAAAATGCTCTGCTGGGCTTGAATCATCCGAGCGGTGTTCTGAAGCCAGACGACTTTGTTACCATCAAGGCAAACTGGGAGCCGAAAGACCGCAATTTGGAAACTGCTGCGGAACTGAATTTGCTGCCGGAGAGCATTGTATTTGTAGACGACAAGCCAGCAGAACGGGCGATTGTTTCCGGACAGATTCCGGGCGTTGCCGTTCCGGAATTTGACTGCGTGGAAGATTGCCTGCGGCAGTTAGACCGTGCCGGATACTTTGAAGTGACCAGCCTGTCGAGTGATGATGCAAAACGGAATGCCATGTATCAGGCAAATGCACAGCGGGCAAAGATGCAGAAAACTTTTGCAGATTATACCGACTATCTGAACAGTTTGGAGATGCAAGGCACGATTCGGGACTTTGAACCGATTTACTTGCAGCGAATCGTCCAGCTGACCAATAAGAGCAATCAGTTCAATTTGACCACGAAACGCTATACACAAAGTGAAATGGAAACGGTTGCAGCGTCTGACCGTTATATTCGGCTGTATGGACGGCTGGAAGATAAATTCGGCGATAACGGCATTGTTTCCGTTGTCATCGGCGAAAAAGTGGACGATGCATTACATATGGATTTGTGGCTGATGAGCTGCCGGGTTTTGAAACGGGATATGGAATTTGCAATGCTGGATGAACTGGTACGGCAGTGTCGGGAGCAGGGCATTCAGAACATTGTTGGCTATTATTATAAGACTGCCAAGAATGCAATGGTAAAGGATTTGTACGGCACATTTGGTTTCACCAAGACGAAGGACATGGAAAATGGTGACAGCGTCTGGGAATTGAATGTTGCAGATTATACAAATAAAAATCATGTAATTACAGTAAATCAGAAGGAGTGTGCAGAACAATGACACATACAGAGGTAATGGAACGGTTGACAGGGGTATTTCGGGATGTATTTGACGATGACAGCATTGTGATTACAGACCAGACTACCGCAAATGATATTGAAGAATGGGACAGTCTTGAACACATCAACTTGATTGATGCTGTGGAGCAGGAATTTCACATGCAGTTCCAGATGAAGGAAGTTTCTGGGATGAAGAATGTGGGAGAAATGGCAGACATTGTTGCCAATCGGGCAACCGAAAAGCCGAAGAAGCGGGGACTGTTCCGCCGATAAATCGGAAAATAGCGTGATACGCTGAGAAAATCGCCGCTGTTTTTGCTGGCAGTTTGGGGAAATAAAATCCTCATCTGTCGGAAACAGCGGTTTTTTTTCTTGACAGTTCCTGTAATTTCATGGTATCATGATAACACGAAATCTCATGAAATAGGAGTGTTATTATGCTGTTGCAATTAACAGATGTCAATAAAATTTACAATGGAGCACCGCTGCTCAAACATATTTCTCTCACGATTGAAGACCGTGACCGAATTGGTTTGATTGGTGTGAATGGCTGCGGAAAGTCAACCTTGTTAAAGTTGATTACCGAACGGATTCTGCCCGACCACATTCAGGAAGGGGACGGCGAAATCATCAAGAGCAGTCATACCAGTATCGGATATCTGGAACAGATGGGCGGTCTGGAGAAAGAACAGACGGTTTGGCATGAGATGCACAATGTTTTTCAGCCGTTGCTGGATGCACAGGCACGCATGCGAGAGCTGGAACAGGAGTTGGCGAACAATTCCGAAGCAGCGGCAGAAGAATATCACCGTTTGCAGACTTATTTTGAAAGCAATGACGGCTATCAGATTGATGTGAAAATCAAAATGGTGCTGAACGGCATGGGGTTCGGTGCAGAAACCTATGAGCGGAAAATTTCCAGTTTCAGCGGTGGGGAAAAGACTCGACTGGCAATTGCAAAATTGCTGTTGGAAGAACCAACGCTGTTGATTCTGGACGAACCGACCAACCATCTGGACTTTAAAACCGTCATGTGGCTGGAAGATTACTTGAAAGATTATAAGGGTGCTTTGCTGCTGGTATCCCATGACCGTTATTTCTTGAATCGGCTTTGTACCTCGATTTGTGAGATTGAACACGGTGTGCTGACTCGCTATAAGGGCGACTATTCTGCCTATACCGTGCAGAAAGAAGCCGCTGTGATTCGGCAAACAAAAGAGTATGAATTGCAGCAAAAAGAAATTGCCAAGCTGGAAGATTATATTGCTCGCAATCAGACCAGAGCCTCTACGGCAAAGAGTGCCCAGAGCCGCATGAAACAGCTGGAAAAGATGGAACGGATTGAAAAGCCGATTACCTACCAGAAGTCAGCACGGGTACAATTTACCTATGACATCGAACCGCCGCAGCAGGTCTTGCAAGTGCAGGATATTGCCATTGCAGTCGGCAGCGGAGCAGAACGAAAAGTGTTGGCAGAGCCAGTTTCCTTTGAAGTGCGGCGAGGAGAAAAATGGGGCATTATTGGGGAAAACGGTGTTGGAAAGTCAACCCTGTTGAAAATCTTACAGGGGCAGCTGCCGCATGTTGGAAAGATTCGCTGGGCAGCCCAGACGAAGATTTCCTATTTTGAGCAGGAAAGCACCAACCTGCACCCAGCGAAAACCGTAATGCAGGAGATTCACGACCGTGTTCCAACTTGGCTGGACTATGATGTCCGCAGCTTGTTGGGCAAGGTGCGAATTACAGGGGAAGAAGTCTATAAGCAAGTGGGGGTACTCAGCGGTGGCGAGCGGGCAAAGGTTTGTTTTGCTGTCATGATGTTGGAACATGGCAATATTTTGATTTTGGACGAACCGACCAACCATCTGGATATTTCCATGAAAGAAGTCATCGAAGATGCCATGAAAACCTTTACCGGAACGATTCTGTTTGTATCCCATGACCGGTATCTGTTGGATCAGGTTGCAGACCATATTTTAGAAATCACACCGACAGGTGTAAAGACGTATATCGGCGGATTCCAAAGCTGGTTAGATGCAACGAAAAAAGAAGCAGCTGCTGCAAATGCGGCGGCTCAGGCAGTTGAAACGGAAAAGAAAAAAGAGGACAAGCAGCAGACGTATCGTTCTAAGGAACAACGTGCAAAGGCTGCCCAGCAGCGGGCAAGAATGCGGCAGCTGGAACAGCAGTCCGAGGCGATGCAAGCGGAACTGGATGCCCTCAACGAGGAGATAACAAAGGAAGAAGTGTACAGCGATTTCAATTTGATGCAGGAAAAGTGCAAGCGAATGGATACTTTGCGGACAGAACTGGATGCAGCACTGGAAGAGATGATTTTGTTGGAAGAGGAATTGGGGTAAGCCATTCTGTTTCCACAGCGTTTTGTTGAAAAAGCAACCGCCCCCGTATGAATTTCACATACGAGAGCGGTTGTTTTTGTTTATTGATTGGAATCAGCTTTCAAAGCGGTTATTCCATGTCGTTATAGATATCGGCATTTTCAAGGGAAATCGTTGTATTTGCTCCGCAGGTTGCCAGAATTTGCAGCAATGCACTTTTCGGCAGTTTTGCATTAGACAAGTCCACAATCGGATTTGCAGCACGGCTTGCATCCTGTTTCCATTCCTGATAGGAATACGCTGGCAGAGCCTGTAAAACAGCATCCGGCTGAACCGGCAGAATCTGCATGCACGCTTGTTTTACCGTGAACTGAATGGAAACCTTGCCATCTGTTCCGCTGGTAATGGGCAGGGAAAATGTCCGCAGCAGCGTTCCGTCTGCATTCTTGCGGCTATCTGATTGATAGCGACCCTGTTCCAGTGCATAGGTTTTGGTGTCCGTGTCTGTCTGTACGGTGCAGCGAATTCGTTCGGTTTCGGAACTGCCTGCAAGGGTAAACCGGAATTGATAGGCAGTTTTCGGCAGCTGTTGCAGCTGTGCGGAGATGGTTGTAGAAGTGGTTTCTTCTGTTGCATCCAGCTCCCACAATTCCATAGGGTCACCGTCTGCATCGGTGACCGTCAGCAGTGTGCTGAAACGGGATTTCGTTGAAAATGCAGGTGCACAAAATAATAAATCTTCCATATGAAGCTCCTTTTTTGAAATCGGAGCGGCTGTGTTCTGTGCAGACGCACACAGCTGAATGGTATGGTCGTCTACCAGAACGGCACGACCGCTTTTTAAAAGACCTTTTGCTCGTTTCGAATAAGTGCTGCCGATGATCTGACCAGCAGCATCCTGTACCATTACGTTTTTTTGCATGGGTTTCTCCCCCTTGGTAATATCATCATTTGCGTTTGCCGTACCGTTTTTTTGTATGGGTGTCCGCCCCAACGGCTGACTTTAGTATAGCAACTTTGGATGAAGTTGTCAAGTGGGAGTAATAATTTTTTTATTGTAGGCAATCGGATTCAAGTGATTTCTACAGAAAAACAAATTCCCACAAAACAGCATGAAACATTCTGCTCTGTGGGAATTGTAATCTTATTTTATTCTACAGTTGGCTGTACTGCTGGAGCAGTTGCTTTTTCTCGGAAAATCCGTCCGAATACAAACCGCACCAATGGGCCAGCAAAGAACAGCTGCCAGCACAGTGCCATTGGAAAATTAAAGACGGTTGTTTGCAGCCACATACTGATGATTTGCTTTCCGGGGTGCTGGAACAAAATCGTAGCAGCCAGACTCATCAGCGGACACATCCATGCAACAGAAACCGCAGAGATGGCGAGAATCAAATGAAATGGACGTTCTGTTTTTACATCGACCATGCGAAATGCTGCCTTTTTCGCCAGATTTCCGACTAAGAAAAAGTCTAGAATAAAGGCAATTGGCATCATAATCGGCAATTCTCGGAACGCAGCCAGAAAAACAGCGTTGCTCATCCCGCCAGTGTTCAGGGCGATGTTATAGCAAACCATCGCATAAACCATGACGAACACCATCAAAATGGTAAAAATAATTTCCTGAAATTTGTTTTTGGGCATAAAAAATTCTCCTTTCGATTTTAAAACGGCACGCATAGAAATTTGTGTTGTTCGTTATCATTCAGGAGAATGTTTCGTTTCCAATAAAACCAATTCTATTCTGTTTTTAAGTACATGATTATGATAGCAAAAAAACGGGCATTTGTCAAGAATCAATATGCATTTTCGGCATTTTTTCGGAAAAGATACTGTGAAATCTGTGCTTTTTCCAGACAAATTGCCCGTATTTCTTGCAGAAAGTTTATTTTACAATTTCGTCAGAATCCAGCACAATGGTAAATGGCCCATCATTGCACAATGAAACTTGCATATCTGCTCCGAAAATGCCATGTTCCACAACAGGAACGGTTTGCTTGCAGTAGGCAATCATGTATTCATACAGAGCCTCTGCGGTTTTGGGCGCTCCGGCAGCAATAAAGCTGGGACGGTTGCCCTTCCGGCAGTCTGCATATAATGTGAATTGCGAAACCAGCAGCAGTTGACCGCCAACGTCTTGCAGGGACAGGTTGATTTTATCGTTTTCATCGGAAAAAATCCGCAGCCGCATCATTTTATCCGCCATTTTTTCTACAATGGCTTCGGTGTCATTCTGACCAATTCCAACAAGTACCAAATAGCCTTTGTTGATTGCTCCAACGACAGAGCCGGAAACGGTGACAGATGCCTGTGTCACTCTTTGAATTATCAATCGCATAGGGTTAATGCTCCTTTTTTCTTTGTTGTTTTTCGGCTTTCAGCAAGGCACGGGCAGCCGCAAAGGCAGCTGGTTCGCCCTCTTTTGCTAAAATTTCCAGCAGCTGCATGAGCTGCCGTTCGGTTTCCGGATGCAGGCAGCCATTTTTTCGGGCAGAAGAATTTTGAAAATATTCCAAGGGGGCTTGATCAGTGTACTGTTCGCCCTTGTAAATCTTGCTGGCAGCTAAGCGGTCGCAGAACATCTCTACCAGAAATCGGGCTGGCATTTTTACAGGCATGACTTTCTTTTCCACGGGGTTGTAGTCCGTCCAGTATTCAAAGTGATGGCGGTTTCTACCTTTGTGGTGTAGCCATGCGAGAGAATAACCGAGGATTTCCCGTTCTTTTTCGTTGGGGCTGCGGTTTCCCTGATAATATTTCACACCGGGAATAAATTCGGTCGGGCTGTATTTGGAAAGGTCATGGCGGAGTCCCTGCCAGAGAATCCCTGCTTTTTTGCAGTGGGCAATGACTTTATGCCGATGACGGGTAATCAATAAAAAGTGATGCCAGAGATTTCGCAACATGCTGCAATCGCCTCCTGTTGTTTATTGTATCATATTTTTTGGAAGCTGTAAAGAGAGCACCTACAAAGGCTTTTGGAAAATCTGGCTGTAATAGGATGGCTTGACTGAAATCGTTTTCATGAAACAAAAAGACTCGCAATCTGCGAGTCTTTTGTTCTGTTTAATAAACCATCATCATCAGGAAATCCCAGAACATATGCAGCCCAATCGGCAGCAGCAGACTTTTTGTTTTCACAAAAATCACGCTAAACAGAACGCTCAGCAGTAAAATGCTGATGAAACCGAAGTGTGAAAAGTTTGAGAAAAACGTGCCGTCCATTATCCACTTTGGAAAATGAATCATCAGAAATAGAACGGCGTTAATGCCAATGGCAACCCCTTTATGAGATTCAGAGTAGGTGAGGTTCAGCAGCCAGCCTCGAAAAACAAGTTCCTCTGTTAGTCCGACAAACAGAACGACAATCACCGAGGAAAGCCCGAAGTCCGGCAGAATCTGCAAACCGCCATGCAGCCGATACGCTCCGAAGAGCAGGTAAACTGCAAAGAACGGAAAGACCAGCAGCCATGGCAACTGATTGCGATTCCAGGAAAAGCATTCCTTTGGGGTGGCGTAAACATCGCCGGAGAACCGACAGAGCAGAATCGCTGCTGGAAGCGTCCAGATGAGATTCTTGAAAATGCCGTTTGCAACGAGGGAACAGAGCCAATCTGAAGAAATCTGTGCGGTTAGAAATGGAGCAATCCAAACATGATACACTGCCCAGACTGCATAGAAAAGCAGAAAATAGACCATCAGTGTGATTGCTTTTTGTTTTTTTGAATGGGTCATGGAATCACCGCTTTGTTTCTTCACTCTGCTGCTGTTTCAGCAAATCCCGAATTTCAGTCAGCAGGGCAATGTCTGGAGCAACCTTTTCCGGTTCTTCCTTCTTTTCTTCTTCTTTTTTCTTGAAGGTCAGATTCCGCATGGTGTTGACTGCCTTGACAATCAGGAACACACAGAATGCAGTAATCAGAAATGTGATGACAGCGGAGAGAAATGCACCAATGTTGATATAAGGATGATTGCCCCACGGAATATGGAAGCCGAGGTCTTGGAAGTTGATGCCGGCAATCACTGCCCCAACCAACGGCATCAGCACATTGTCTACCAGTGCATTGACAATTGCGGTGAACGCACTGCCGACAACAACGCCGACTGCCATATCCAGCACGTTGCCTTTGGAGATGAACTCTTTGAATTCTCCCAAAAAGCGGGTGATTGCGTTTGATTTCTTCTGTGGGTCTTTGGTTTCAGTAGCCATTTTCTTATCCTTTCTATTCTGCTGTGTTGTGGAAAAGAGGAACAACTGCAAACAGAATCCTTGATTTTTTATGATTATACCATAAATCGACACAAATTGTCAAATTGCATACCAACAAATTGCATACCAACAAATTGCATACCAAAAATCGAAGCGTTGCTTTTTTGTTGGAATTTTTTGTATGGTACAAAAAACTATCAGGGTTGACAAATAAAACTAATAGTAGTATACTAGAAAAGAGTAAAATCAGAAAAGGGGATTTCGGATGTTTTGTAAAAATTGCGGACATGAATTGCCGGAGGATGCAAAGTTTTGCATGAAGTGTGGAACACTTTTGAAATCAGAATCTTCCTCAACGGAAACGGATGGGAAACCGATTGCATCGAATGCAGAGGGCAGTCAAACCGTCCATACCAGTGCCGTTGCGAACAGGGAGCGGCTTCTTTGGGTGATGGTTGTGATTTTGGTTGTTGTTGTGGGAATCCTTGCAATTGCATTGGGAACAACGAAAATTGGAAATCAAAACAATGTTGAACCAAACAACGAAAACATTGCAGAAGTGCAGGACTCTCAAGAAACGACCACCACAGATTTGACAACAACAGCAGCAACCACGACCGCCACAAAGGCAACTACAATAGCGACTACCACCGTAACAACAACGACAACCGTTGCAACGACTGCCAAACCAGTGGTAACTACAACTGCAAAACCAAAGCCGTATGTCACTGCTTCTGCAAAGACATTTTTGCTTTCCGGATATGATGGCTCTAAGGTGCGGTTATATCTGGATGGCAATTTCTACAAAGCCTACATCAAAATAAACGGCATCAGTTATGATACCACTGTATTGCGGAGCGATTTCAGCGATTATGTGGAATTGCCGTTTAATCCGATTGCAAATTCAGAAACCACGCTTTCTGTCACACCGTATGATGATGCCGGAAATGCTGGGGATACAGTTACTTGTGCGATTCCAACCGATGCAGAAGGAACAATCAATACAGGTGGAATTTTAATTGATGGTCTCAATATAAGAGGACAAATCAACTGTCATGGCGGTGTTGTAGCTGGATATACGACCGATTATGTTGTAAATGGCGGTGCATGCGGAATGGTTCGGCAGAGTCTTGGAGATACTTGGCATATAACTGCAAAGAATTCGTGTTACAACTACGGAACGAATTGGTATGAACTATGGGATTCCGATGACGGGGATTATTACGGCTGGGTCGATGAGAATTACATTGATTTCTATTAAGTGTCAAAAATAAAATATGCAGCGGGAGCAGATGAAACCATTTGCTCCCGTTTTTCTATAGGGAAGTTGCAGCTTGATTTCTATTTTCCAGCTGGATTTCCGCTTGACATTCTAAGGGTAAAATGTTATAATAATAGCAGTATACCAACCTGTCTATTAAATGGTATTGCAGTATATTTTTTCGCTTTTGTGGAATACTGTTTGAAAAACAATCCACAGGAAAGGCGGAATGGATATGCAGACATCATGGACAGCATCCACTTCGGCAGAAACGCCTTCTGCCACAGATGAATCAGAACAGCAGTTGCAAGAAGCCGTTTTGATTGCAGAATCCGGCAGCATTCGCCCACAGAATGCAAAACATCTCATCCACTGTTTGACCATCATTGGACAGGTGGAAGGGCATTATATTCTGCCGGCTGAAAATAAAACAACCAAGTATGAACACATCATTCCCGCTTTGATTGCGATTGAACAGGATCGCAGCATTGAAGGACTGATGATTTTACTCAATACGGTTGGCGGTGACGTGGAAGCAGGGCTTGCCATTGCAGAAATGATTGCCGGAATGCAAACCCCGACCGTTTCTCTGGTGCTGGGCGGCGGCCATTCCATCGGAGTGCCGCTAGCAGTGAGTGCGAAGCGGTCTTTTATTGTGCCTTCGGCAACGATGACGATTCACCCCGTCCGAACAAATGGACTGGTTGTCGGCGTGCCGCAGACATTTGCTTATTTTAATCAGATTCAAAATCGAATTATCGAATTTATTACACGGTGCAGTCACATCCAAACGGAACGGCTGCTTTCTTTCATGCATCTTACAGATGCCCTT
>ERZ773115.3517-NODE-3517-length-10769-cov-3.083722_pt1 | contig 10769 bp, 9 predicted proteins | sample MGYA00511116_ERZ773115 | MGnify/ENA primary metagenome ERZ773115 (study PRJEB29015, sample SAMEA2737869) | human gut metagenome | biome: human gut; feature: human-associated habitat; material: faeces | place: China | collected 2012 ... | reverse complement strand
TATAGTTTCGGTAATAATACAATTGACATACCCATCATTGGCACGGGGATATTGTGCTGCTATAGCAGGGCTAATAGAGATACTTGTTGTTAATTTGATGATACCTAATTTCATCAATTCAAGGTCGACGGTTTATTTTGAGATAGGAGATAGTAAATATTATATATATAAAAAACAAAAGGATGGAATGATGCAATGTGGAGATGCTTCAGATATTTCAAAAGCAACGAAATATAAGTTATATCCTTATGAAGAAATATGTAATATGGAACTGAAACATGAGAAAACGATACAATTATCTAGAGAGCAGGTAAAGAAATTAAAAGAATCTTTAAAGAAGAAAAAAGAAAGAAATAAATGTAATAACAGATAGGAGCGTTACGTTTAATCGTAATCTAAAAATGGGCGGCGGTATGACGCCGCTTTGTTAAATTAGTTGCTTGTTGGTTCTTCCGTGTCCATATGTTATAATTAAACGAAGTGATATAAGAACTTGAGGGAAGGAGGAAACATTGATGATACCATTGAAAATAGAAACACTATTAGAAGGTCGCGTTGTGGAACACGATCGAGTTGAATATAAAACTGGTTGGAATCCGAATGATATTATTCATTCTATTTGTGCTTTTGCGAACGATTATGATAATTCAAATGGTGGATATATAGTAATTGGGGTAAAAGAGGAAAATGGAATGCCGGTATTTCCGCTTGCAGGTGTGCAAAAGGAAGAATTAGATTCAATTCAGCAGGAGATATTTCAGTACTGCAATATGATTGTGCCAAGATACATTCCAAGAATGGAGATTGTTAATTATAAGAACTCTGAAACATATCTTATATACTTATGGTGTCCGGCAGGTGATAGTGGACCATATCAGGCACCACAATCGGTGTATAGTGTTAAAGGCGGGAAAATTGATAAAAGTTTGAAATACTGGATACGCCCAGCATCACTCACAACGGATGCAAAGCAGGATGAGATATCAGAATTATATGATAAATTTAATTCCGTCCCTTTTGATGATAGAATAAACCGAAAAGCTAGGATTGATGATATTAGAAGAGGGTATATTGAAGATTTTATCAGGAAGAGCAATAGCAGTTTGATAAATGAACTGAATAATTGCACTTTAGAAGATTTGCTCATTGCACAGGAAGTAGCAGATGAAACGGACACAGAATTAGATATTAGAAATATTGGTGTTTTGATGTTTACAGAACATCCGGAAAAACTGATTCCAGGAGCTTACATCGAATTGATAAGATTCAATACCAAAGATGCTGAAGCTTCCGATGATTTTATTGAAAAAACGTTTACAGGACCGATCTGGAAGCAGGTTATGGATGCATTGGATTATATCAAGAATACAGTCATTGAACAAAAAGTTGAAAAGATACAAGGGCAAGCAGAAGCCGTAAGATTTTATAATTATCCATATAATGCATTAGAGGAAGCTTTGGTAAATGCAGTATTTCATAAGTCATATCGTGAGGCTGAACCAGTCGAAATCCGTATTTATGTGGATAGTATTCAGATTTTAAACTATCCAGGACTTGCCAAATGGATTAATTTTGATTATTTTAAAGAGGGAAAAATTAGAGGCAGAAAATATCGTAATCGAAGAATTGGAGAATTATTCAAGGAAATAGATTTATCTGAGAAAAAAGGTACAGGTATTCCCAAAATATTACGGGAACTTAAGAAAAATGGTTCACCGGTACCAGAATTTGATATGGATGATGATAGGACATATTTGAATACGATTATTCGTATTAGGGACGGATTTGAAATGTCCGAATCAATGTCCGAATCAATGTCCGAATTGGTGATTGAATTAAATAACAAATCAATGTCTGAATTGGAGCAAGAAAGAATGCGACGAATTCTTGCCTATTTAGTGAAATACAATGAAATTAATAGTGCCAGAGCAGCGGAATTATTAGATGTTCAGACAAAAACAGCCAGTAGATTATTAAAAAAAGCGGAAGAATTAAATCTTATAAATTCATCTGGAAAAACCAAGGATAAGGTATACTTTATACAATAAAATTTATGTATGGTTATATATATCCAAAAGAAAATAATCAAACAGGTATCCAAAGTTAAGAAAGGACTATAGCACACAATGAAACCAAAATCTCCACAGAGCATACAACTTTATAACATTATGCTTCGCCTTGGATATCCGGAGGAATTTGCGGACATTGTGACGAAGAATCTGAATACGGATTTTACGGCTACACGGATGATGGGATATCTGTATCGGTATTCGAATCCAAGATTGGAGGATGTGGCGGATGAGATGCTGGCGATTCTGGATGATCGGAACCGAATCATGGAGAAGAAGGAACTGGAAGAAATCAATAAGAAGTGGAACGAATTTCTTCATACGGGTATACCGGATGAGGACGAATAAGAGGAGGACAAACAAATGCCATTTATCAATTCAAAAATCAGCGTAGCACTGAATGAGGCGCAGGAGCAGGAAATCAAGTCAAGACTGGGACAGGCGATTACAGCCATTCCGGGAAAGTCAGAGAGCTGGCTTATGGTTGGCTTTGAGCCAGAGTATAAGTTGTATTTCCGGGGATCAAAGGATCAGCCGATGGCGATGGTGGAGGTAAGTGTGTATGGAAGCGAGAATCCGTCCGCGTTCTCCAAGCTGACTGGCGAGATCTGCAAGATATTTGAGGATGTGCTTGGAATTGCACCGGATCATGTGTATGTGAAGTATCAGGCAGTTGCAAACTGGGGCTGGAACGGCGGCAATTTCTAATTACAAAAGAACGAATAAAGGCACTTTTGATTAAATATAAAAACGAAAGTGCCTTTATATTTTTATTTGAAAGATTCTGTAGAATGTCTGTTGCATATCCTTGGAAGATGATATAAGTTAGGGAAAATATCAGTAAAAGAGGAGTGTGATTGCTTATGCAGATAAAAGCTGCAACAATGGAAGATTATAATATTGCATTTGATTATTTTGAGAAGCTTTGGACATTTAACACATATGACTATGAAGAAACGAAAAAGGTCTATGAGAAAGTGCTTGCAGATGCAAATAGTTTTGTGTTTTTTGCATTAGATGACGCAGGAAATTATCATGGATTGTGTCATGGAAGCTATATTGAAACATTTTGGATGACGGGATGTACCTGTTATGTTGCAAGTCTGATCACGAATAAAGAAGATCGTGGAAAAGGGTATGGAAAGTTTTTGTTGGATTATGTAAAAGAAAAATCAAAAGAGAAAGATTGTAAAGCATTGATATTGGATTCCGGGCTGCCACGTGTGGAGGCACATGGCTTTTATGAACATTATGGATTTGCTAAAAATTGTTATGGATTTCAGCTTGTTTTATAGTATGATGTAGAGAAAAGCATAAAACAGAACATATCTGTCAATAATACCATTGCGATAAAAATAAGACGAAATCAAAGGAGTCAAAGCAATGGAATTAAAAGAAAAAGAACGTACCCTGATTCAGGATTTGCAGACACAGGAGCAGAGCTGCGTGGAAAAGTATGGGAAATACGCAGCACAGGCGAAAGATCCAGAGCTGAAAAGTCTGTTTGAGACGATTCAGAAGGAAGAGCAGAAGCATTACGATACGTTGCAGCAGGTGTTAGATGGTTCTGTTCCGGCATGCGATTGCAACGACACGCAGGGCAAAGACTACGAGCCAAAGGTGACGTATGGTACATTGGATAATTCCGAGGACAAGCAGCATGATGCATTTCTTGCGACGGATTGTATCGGAACAGAGAAGCTGGTGTCTGGTGAATATAACACGGATGTGTTTGCATTTGCGAATACCGCGTTGCGGAAGCTGCTAGCAGATATCCAGATCGAAGAGCAGAACCATGCAGAAATGATCTACAAATACAAAACTGCAAATGGCATGGCGTAAGCTGTTAAAAACAGAAAACGGATGGTTGACATTGTGCAATCATCCGTTTTGTGTGCAATAAGCTGTCATGCAGACATTGTGCTTGTACAGATTTCTATAAGAGAATCTATGTTCATCAAGCTGATAGGCGGGATGACAATGCTTGTATATCGAGTAGGTGTCAGCCCGCTCGGTTCATTTAGAATGCCACTTTCATTGCAAGTGCAATTACACATAGAATAATTGCGATTGGCACATACAGGTACCGCCCAAGGAAATACCACAGCTTCCCGCGTGGTTTCCTGCCGCCTTCATTGATCGCTGCAAATAAATCTTTTTTCTTCATAATCCAGAACCAGGAGATTGCACCAAGCGTTGCACCGATTGGGATGATGTAGATGGAGACGAGATCCATCCATGTACCCCAGCGTGTGATGGCTTCCATGCCGATTCCGGCACCAAGGCAGATCACACAGATAATGCCGAGTGCGACGGTACGACGCAACTTCGGGAAGCGGTGCAGAAGGGATTCGGCAACAGCTTCGAACATGTTCTGCAGGGAACTCACACCAGCGAAGATCATTGCCGCATACAGGATGATCGCAAAGACCTGTCCAAGCGGAATATCCTGCAGGATCGATGGCAATGTGATAAAGAGCAGGCTTGGCCCTGCGTCCACACTGACATCATAAGAGAAGCATGCCGGGATGATCACAAGCGCGGCAACCAAAGCTGCAATCGTATCGAAAATCGCGGTATGTCTCGATACTGCGATGACGTCTTCTTTCCGGTCTAAGTAGGATCCATACGCAATCATACCACTTCCGGTTACGGACAGGGAGAAGAACGCCTGCCCCATGGCAGTGATCCAGACGGTTGGATCTTTCAAGGCTTCCCATCTTGGAATAAACATAAATTCATATCCGCTTGCAGAACCGGGCAGCAGAGCCACGCGCACAGCAAGTACGACGAAGATCAGGAAGAAAAGCGGCATCATTACTTTGTTGCTCTTCTCGATACTGCTGGCACCGAGCAACAGTGTAAGCAAAGTGCCGATGATGACAATAATATGGAATGGTATAACCGAGAAATCCGTCATGGAGAACGATTCGAACCATTCGGAAGTGTTGACCTGCATCAATAGCCCGGAAGCGGAGTCAACAAATGCTTTTAATACATAGGCAACGATGATTGAATAGCCGATTGCGATGCACAGGGAACCTGCAAGTGGCAGCCAGCCTAGTGCGCGCCCGACAGGCGCGATTTTTTCATTTCGTGAACGCCATGCATTTTCATAGGAACCGAGCGTTCCAGTGTGCGACCAGCGTCCGATCGCAAACTCCGCCGGAAGTCCAACGTAGCTGAACAAAAATATAAATAGTAAATAGATGAGAAGAAAGGCACCACCGCCATTGCTTCCCATTTTATTTGGAAATCCCCAGACATTTGCCATGCCGACTGCGGAACCGACCGATGCAAGAATAAATCCCCAGCGGCTTTTGAACGATGTTCGAGTTTGTTCTTTTTTCATAAATGTACCATACCTGTCTAATTTAGTTTGTAGTTTATCTATTTTACCATAAAAGCTTGCAATCAATCAATGTGGGTTGGAGAGAAAATGTGAAATGGCGCAAAACTCCCCAATGGAAGAATGCATATGCAGGGAAGATTGGGTAGAAAGTGGTGGAAAGGGAAAAACTCCCCAACCAGAAGCTTTTGGGAAGTAAGTAGGTTGGGTAAAAAGTGGTGGAATGGGGAAAACTCCCCAACCGGAAGCTTTTGAGAAGCAAGCAGGTTGGGGAGAAAGTAGCGAAAAGGGGAAAACTCTCCAATAAATGAGGCACGCTGCCGCGTGGTGACATGAAATCACATAAAAATCGACTGGCACAGTTCCTGCTTACTGTTCTTGCAGATCATGTAACTGTTGATGACCGGTGTTTCTAAGTCCAGCAGTGGAATAACACGGAGCTTGCCAGTCTCTAAGAATGGTCGAGCCGTATCCGCAGGCAGGAACGTATAGCTTTCCGAGCCGAGCAAAAAGGGAATGATCTTGGAACAGTCATCAATTTCCAGAGAAAATTGATGATAGCGCGGAAATAAGTTTCGGATGAACTGTCCGACATCCTGCAGGGCGAAATTGCACATCAGATAATTCTCGGCAATCAACGCCTGCTTCGTGATACCGCGCGCATACATCGTATTATAATAATCGGTCACTAAAATCATCTTATCCTGCTTGTAAACCTCGCAGTGATAGGATGATTTTTTCATAGGAAGATAGGTGAAGATCACATCGAAGATATCGTTCTGCAGTTGTTCCATCAGTAGGTTGGAAAGACCAATCGTGATCTTCAGGGCGTCGTTTGGAAACTGTCTTTGATGCTCTAAGATGATCGGCGCCAGATGTCCTTCGTAGATCGAATCAGAGCAACCGATACGCAAGTGGTTTGCGTATTTGTGTAAGGAACTGATTTCGGAGAGTGATGCATTTGTCAGTGTGATGACTTTCTCCGCATAGTCCTTGAACTGTTCCCCTTCCGCTGTCAGCTCGACGCTGCGGTTGTTGCGCGTGAAAAGCGCGATATTCAGCTCTTTTTCCAGTTCGTGGATACGGTTTGTCACGGTAGACTGGGCGACAAAAAGCTGCGCGGCGGTGCGTGTGTAGTTCTTCGTATTGGCAAGTGTCAGAAATGTATTCAATGCTTCGATATCCATAAAAATCTCCTATTATTCGTAAATTCGATTATTACTATCAAAATTATCCATTTTACATATAATATAGCATGTGTTTATAATGAGTGCAACAAAATTGGATGAAACATCCGAAGGATGGAGGACGGCATATGCAGGAAATCAGACTAAGCAACAAGACAAACAAATTGGAACTGGATCCATACAGCTATCGGTTACAGGACGTGGAATCCCCGGAGCTTTTCCGAGAGATGTTCCCGTATACGGAGACACCGAAGATTGCGTTTAACTATCGCCGGGTGCCTGAGAATATGCCGGAGGATATCTTCATCACGGATACGACATTTCGTGACGGACAGCAGTCGCGCGCGCCGTACACGATGGAGCAGATGGTACACATCTATAAACTCCTGCATGAGCTCGGCGGACCAAACGGCATGATCCGTCAGACCGAGTTCTTTGTGTATTCGGAGAAGGACCGCAAGGCACTTGAGAAATGTATGGAGTTAGGCTATGAGTTCCCGGAGATTACGACATGGATTCGTGCGAATAAGAAAGATTTCGAGATGGTAAAATCCATTGGAGTCAAGGAGACGGGCGTGCTTGTGAGCTGTTCGGATTACCATATCTTCCACAAGATGGGACTGACAAGAAAGCAGGCATTAGACAAATACCTTGGGATCGTGTCAGACTGCATCGAAGCAGGACTCCGTCCAAGATGCCATTTTGAGGATATCACGCGCGCGGATTTCTATGGATTTGTCGTTCCGTTTGCAAACCGTCTGATGGAAATGTCCGAGCAAAGCGGTGTACCGATCAAAATCCGTGCCTGTGACACGATGGGATTCGGCGTGCCATATCCGGGCGCATCCTTACCGCGAAGCGTGTCCGGTATCATCTATGGCTTGCAACATTATTCCGGTGTGCCATCCGAGATGCTGGAGTGGCATGGACACAACGATTTCTATAAGGGCGTCGTAAATGCAACAACCGCCTGGATGTATGGTGCAAGTGCCGTCAACTGTTCGCTGCTTGGCATCGGGGAACGTACCGGAAATGTACCGCTTGAAGCGATGGTATTTGAATATGCATCCCTGCGCGGACACTTAAATGGGATGAATACGAAAGTGATCACAGAGATTGCGGAATATATCAGCAAAGAAACCGGCTATGAGATTCCGCCGATGACACCATTTGTCGGCGAGAACTTCAACCTGACAAGAGCCGGCATCCATGCCGATGGCATGCTCAAAAATCATGAGATTTACAATATCTTCGACACTGACACACTGCTTGACCGCCCGCCAAAGGTATCAGTAAACTCCACATCCGGCATCGCCGGTGTCGGCTACTGGATCAACCAGTACCGCAAGAAGAAGGGCATGTCGCCAGTCGATAAAAAATCGCCCCTCGTGCGCCGTGTGTACGACTGGGTACAGGAGCAGTACGACGAGGGACGAATTACAATTATCAGTGATGCAGAACTCACACGACAGACCGAGCTTGCGATGGAAGCAGAATAGTGAATCTACGAATCATTACCCAATCCCCCCCAGTGCGATACCAAGGATCAGCACAAGGATACAGATCGGGCAGTACAGATATTTACAGACAGGTACATACTTGTCTGTAAATTTTTTGTCGCGGCCAAGGTTGACCTGCTCCTCGACATAGTTCTTTCCATATACCCAGAAGAACATGATACCAGCGAGACCTGCACCAAGAGGGCAGATGTAGATGGACAGAATATCCATCCAGTCGGATACGATTCCCTGAATACAGATGGACACGATCACACCGATCACACCGATGAGAAGGCAGGAGAGCTTGCGGTTTAAATGAAGCTTTTCCTGCACCGTTGCGATTGGCGCTTCGTATAAGTTAAGCAGAGACGAAAGTCCTGCGAAAAATACCGCTACGAAAAAGATGATCGCTACGATGTGTCCGCCCGGCATAGACTTAAATAAGCTAGGAAGGAAGATAAACATCAGTCCCGGACCACCCTGGTCAAGCTGTGCACCGGTTGTAGCCATGGCAGGGATGATCACGAGTGCGGCAAGTATCGCGGCAATCGTGTCGAACAAGGCAACACGACCGGCGGAAGCAGGAATATCCTCGTTATCCGGCAGATACGAACCATAGATCAACGTTCCGTTTCCGGCAACAGACAGGGAGAAAAATGCCTGTCCCAAAGCGAAGATCCATGTCTCCGGCTTTGCCAGAGCGGAAGGTTCGACGCGGAAGATGTACTTATAGCCGTCGATGGCGCCCGGCTGACATGCCGTGTAGATTGCAAGGATCAAAAACAGCAGGAAGAACACCGGCATCATGATCTTATTCGCTTTCTCGATACCATTTCCGACACCGAACATCAGGATTATAACAGCAACTACAAGTGCGATGATCTGCCACAGATTGTTGCCGAAGGCAGAAGCCATTCCACCAAACGATGCGGCGAAGGAATCGATATTGTCCGGGGCAAGCGTGCTTCCGGTAAATGTTCCGATCATGTATTTCAGAATCCATCCCATGACGACGGTATACCCAATCGCCATCGCAAGAGAACCAAGCACCGGGATAAAACCGAGCGTTTCGCCGACCTTGCGTTTGCCACGGGATTCACATGCGGCACCAAAGGCGTCAATCGGACCGGATCGTGTGCCTCGTCCGAAGCTCATCTCCCCGATGACACCGGTCGATGCAATCAGTACAACAAAGATAAAATACGGGATAAGGTAGGAACCGCCTCCATATAAAGATACACGTGTCGGGAACATCCAGATATTGCCCATGCCGACGGCAGAACCGATACAGGCTAAAATAAATCCCCATTTACTTTGGAAGCCATCTCGTTTTTCTACCGTGTTCGTATCTTTACTCATATTTTACACCCCTCTTTTGTGTAACTGTTCTCTAAATCTCGAACATACCGGGTCATTGCGTAAAGTATTTTGCTGATGCTGAAAGAAAAAGCAGCGTCCGCAGAAACTGTTTAGTTTTCCGCGGCCGCTGCCGGTCTTGTCTTTCTCGCAGAGCCCTCTGCGAGTCAGTATCTATTTGTGCATGAGTCCTGCGCTCTTTCCGCGCGGCGCAGGTTACGTTCGTATTGTTACAGAAAAGGCACCGCGCCGCGAAGGTCACGGTGCCTCTCTCTCTTTATGCTATGCCGTGAGAACGGATGAAATTACTTCTCCTCGTTCGGGTACGGCTCCAGGAATGCGTGGAAGTGACGCATCGGCAGATTGTGGCCCCAAACAATACGCATGTTCGGAATGTTCTCACGATCCTCGTACAGAGCCTTGACGGCTGCGATAACGTAGTCGAGGTGCTCCTTGGTCAGACGGCTGCGGTCGATTGCGAAGCGAACTACGTTACATACTTCAGCCTGCTGCTCCGGGGTCTTCAGGTCATACTCCATGGAGTAGTCGCCCAGCTCGGATACACGGATGCCGTAGCGGCGGATCAGCTCAAGGCTGAAGCCCTCACCAGCGAAGGTGTCGTGGCCGCGCTTGCCGTCGAAGAACTCATCCATGTTGATGTATACAGCGTGGCCGCCTGCCGGCAGTACAACGCCCTTAACGCCAGCGTCGTAGAAGCCTTCTGCCAGGTAGTTACACTGAGCAACACGCTCGTTCATGTAGTTAAAGTCGCAGGACTCGTACAGGCCAACTGCCAGAGCCATGATGTCACGGCCGGACATGCCGCCGTAGGAATCGTTGCCGTAGCAGGAGATCTGCTTAACCTTCAGCAGAACGCCAACGTCGGTCTTAACGGTGCCGTCTTCGTTGAAGTCGGAGAAGTTCTTCCAGAACAGACCCTTATCGCGGAATGCCAGCATGCCGCCCATGTTAGCGTGGCCGTCCTTCTTAGCGGACATGGTGAATGCGTCGCAGTAAGAGAACATCTCGGTAGCGATCTCAGCGATGGACTTGTCAGCGTAGCCTTCCTCATTCATCTTGATGAAGTAAGCGTTCTCAGCCCAGCGAGCGGTATCAAATACCAGCGGGATGTTGTACTTATGCGCAACGCGGTTGATTTCCTTCAGGTTGCCCATGGAAACGGCCTGGCCGCAAACCGGGTTGTTGGTGATGCAGGTGAAGATCAGCGGAACGTTCTCCGGACCTACGCCCTGAATCAGCTGCTCCAGCTTCTCGATGTCCATGTTGCCCTTGAACGGGTTCTTCTCGT
>ERZ773115.3507-NODE-3507-length-10785-cov-4.915657_pt1 | contig 10785 bp, 10 predicted proteins | sample MGYA00511116_ERZ773115 | MGnify/ENA primary metagenome ERZ773115 (study PRJEB29015, sample SAMEA2737869) | human gut metagenome | biome: human gut; feature: human-associated habitat; material: faeces | place: China | collected 2012 ... | reverse complement strand
CTCAATACGGGCCTGCTCCCTAACGGCGGCATGAAGGTTGCGTTCAGCGATGAGGTCCTCCTCTGGGCCCGTATGCTCCACGATATCTTCTTCTGCCTCACGGTGATCGTCGGCATTGCACACATCTATCTCGGTGCGGGTATTTTCCAGCCCTACCGCGGCACTGCCCGAATCATGTTCGGCGACGGCAAGGTGAGCGAGTCCGACGCGGTCTACCACTGGGGTTACTGGGCCAACGAAGAGCTCACCACCGGTAAGAACGTGACGATTGAAAAGAGAGCGGAGTAAACGCGCTCTTGATGAGAACTCAAAAGTGCATTCCAGTTCCCCCTCGGCCCTGGTTCGAGGGGGAGAGAAGTGAAGAGTGCTTCGAGTTGTTTATAGACCACTGATTCCGAGCCGTCTTGAAAAGCTTTCCATAGTCTTCTCGAGACGGCTGCGGAGTCCGTAAAAGTCTGCGGCGGCAGCAAAGAACCTTCCTGCAAACAGGGTTGGATCAAATCCTGATCTGGAAATGCCTGCAAAAAGTTTCTATTCGGCATGAAGCCGCATACTCTTGCGCAATGACAAAAATTGTTCTGTAACGCGCAAAGACCCCCGAAGAAAAAAGAAGGAATTGAAATCCATGAACCCGAAGTCGATCGAACGCGCTCTTGACCGCTACCGCGCTTTTAAGGATGAAGACGTCCGACGCCGCCTCGCCATTTTCGGTCCGCTCATTCTGGAAGCGGCCGCGATCAGCAACGAGCTCGACGATGAGGATGTCGTGGTCGAGCGCGAACCCACGGCCGACGAAACGATCGCAGCGAGCAAGCCCAACGGCACGCCGCTTCTGCGTGCAGGTTTTGTGCGCATCAATGCAGATTCTTTCTGCCGCTGCGCCAAGCATCTCGGGTCGGTACTGCTCAAGAGCCTCGAATTAGACGAAAAACTCGGCAGCGCAGCACAGCATTTTGACTTCGCGCCTTACTGTACCGAAGCGCTTGTTCGCACGGCCAGTGAAAATCCGCACGGTTATCTGGAAGCGGTGGTTAAGCTTTGGGATTCTGGCGATGCAGATGAGGCACTCCTCGATATTTTCGTTTTGCCCGTCCTCGGCGAAACGCTGCGTGCCTATCTCACGCGCTTTGCAGAAAAGGCTTCCGGACTGCTTGAACGCTCGGAAGAGCAAAAGCCCTCTTATAGCCGCACCAATACTTGCTTTTGCTGCGGATCGGAGCCCGATATCGCTGCGGTCGTTGAAACGACGCTTCGCGGCAACGTCAAGAAACTCTTCTGCAGCACCTGCGGCGTGGGGATCAGGAACATGGCATCGTCCATGTACCGCGCAAAGGCGGTGTTGCCCTCATCCGGGCGAGTGGGGTCGTCCTCGATCTCCACCAGTTCGCCGTTCGCATCAAAGTCCGGCAGACGGCCATACTTCATCTTTTTGATGGCAGGGAACACCCGCTGCTGCATGGTCAGAAAAATCTCACGCGAGTCCTTATCCTTGAACTTGCTCCACCGCATGGACTGGCCTGCTTCGCTGGCCGGGAAGATGTGCTCCATCTTTTCGCCCGCCATGTTCTCGAAATCTTCGGTGGCAAGTTCTTTCTCGTCCAGTGACCGGATGAACATGAGATAGGTCAGCTGTTCAATGACGGTCAGCGGATTGGTGATGCCGCCCGCCCAGATATCCGTCCAGATTTTATCTACCTTATTTTTAATGGCTCCTGTAACCATGAGTTCCTCCTGAATGTTTGCCAATCGCAAACGGTTTACATCTTGAATTTTTGGTGATAATACCACAATTTTATTATAGCAGTGTACGGTTGTATTTTCAATGTAGAGTGTTTAGCAGAAGTGCTTTCTTTAAAATGGCAAAGTGGATTTTATCTGCTTTGCCGTTTTTCTTTTTGCCCAAAATTGTGAAATTTTCAAAACTGTATTCCAAAACAGCTCTGCGGATTCCTATTAGCATAGAGGCTTTCAAAATCTTTTGCAAAACTGCTTTCCTCTGGTTCTATAAGTGGAAATCGAACAAAATCTATATTCTAAAATTAGGCAGTTCAACAAAATTTGAAAATCTGGTTGCCAAACACCCATTTTAGAATGCTATAGGTGTAGGAACCACTTTCAAAAACAGTCTTGCTCGCATTTTTTGAAAGCCCTCAACTTCTTACAAGACAACATCGTACCTTGACAACAACATGATCGGCTGCAAGCCACTATGCTTTTTCAGAGAAGTGCCGCCATGATATGAGCGCACCAAGAAGAAACCATACGCCGGAGGAGATCGGGCAGGAACAGCTTGCGGGCAGACCGACACCGAAGAAAAACCGGGCAAGCTGGCAGAGAGGACTTCGCAAAGTCTTGTCTGTCAGGTTGTTCGGCGCAAGAGTGCAGAGAGGTGCGGGTCGCCTGCGGCGACCTCAAAAGGCCACTGGCCTTTTGAAGCACCGACCGAGCCGACAGGCGAGACCAGCTCTTTGCGCAGGTCAAGGACGGCAGTCTTGCCCAGTGGATGTGATGCCTTGCGTCATATACTACTGGGTATTATCTGGCGCATAGCAGGCGGCAGATTTGCAGCTCCGCTGCACCGCGTTGCCCCTACCCCGCGCACGGCGCTCTCTGTGTGACCCCAGAAAGGAGAGATGGTCGCTGAAACTTACCCGACACAATGGCCGCGCCGGAAAGCACGGCACTTATAACCCAAAGCACAATGACCGCAGTTTTGAAATTGCCAACAGCGAGCATATCGACCCGGAACGTGTCCAGCAAAACATTTATTGGGATTGTTATAACGGCATCCGCTCTGCTCTGCAGCCCAAGAGTGAGGAAAGTCTGGCCGACACTTTTGAAGAAGTTGAAAAGCTCTACTACAAACTCCATTACACCAACTTCACCGAAAAGCAGAATGAGCGCAACGCCAAAATCCGGCACACGGAACGAAACCGTTCTCCCGAAGATTTGCTTACCAGCAAGAAAACCTGCCCCGAAGAAAGCATCTATCAGCTTGGAACGCTGGAAAGTCACGCTTCCACGAAAGAACTTTTTCAAATCGCCACAGAATTCATGGATGCGTTCCATGAGCGTTTCGGCAAACACGTTCACATTCTGGATTGGGCGTTACATCTGGATGAAGGGACTCCGCACATCCACGAACGCCATGTGTTTGACTGTGAAAATAAGTATGGAGAGATTGCTCCGAAGCAGGAAAAGGCATTGGAAGCACTGAGTTTTGAACTGCCAAAACCAGGCAAGCCCCTTGGTCGCTACAACAATCGTAAGATCACATTCGATGCAGCCTGCCGCACGATGCTATTCGAGATTGCCAAACGCCACGGCTTGGAACTGGACGAAGTGCCAGAATACGGCGGACGGGCTTATCTGGAAAAGCGGGACTATATCATGGCAAAGCAAAAAGAACAACTTGCTCAACAGGAAAAAGCCGTACAGGAACAGACCGCTCAGCTTGAAAATTTGAAACACGCAAATGAGCAAGAACATCGTCAACAGGTTCGACGTACAACCTATCAGTCCCTAACACTTCTGAGCAACGATAAAAAATTCAAAAGCAGGAAAAAAAGTTAAGTGAACTTTTTCAGAAGATTGAAGATACCGAGAACTTGTTGGATGAGATTTCTGCGGTTGCCTACGACAAAGCTGTGGCTGTTGTTTCAGAAAACGCTGTGAACGATGCTTTGAAAGCAAGCACAGAACAGGTCGATATATATTTGGACTGGCTGAAAGAGCCAGGGCGAACGGCAAGCAAGGAAACATTGGACTACACCACATATCAAATCACAACGCTGCGAAAAAATATTATTGCAGCAGTAAACAGGATTACCGCAAGATTGACAACTGTCCTTATAAAGCCGGAAATCAAAAAGCCTGCCATCGAGCAAATCAAAGAAGATTCCCGCCCGTCCGTTTTGCAAAAGCTGCAGCAGCGGCAGGAAGAAATCGCACAGCGTGAGCAGACATGCACCAAACCGAAGAAGCGCAGTCATGGCATAGAACTGTAAAGGAGGAAAATCTTCAAGAACAACAATTTATTTGAAATCGTAAAGCTGAATATCACCACTCGACAGGCTGCAGAAGCCTATGGTTTTCGTCCAAACCGCAGCAGCATGGTTTGCTGCCCATTCCATGCAGACCGTAATCCCAGCATGAAAGTGGATTCACGGTTTCACTGTTTTGGCTGTGGAGTGGATGGCGATGTAATCGACTTTACCGCAAAAATGTTTCAGCTGTCCTTGCGGCAAGCGGCGGAAAAGCTGGCCTCAGATTTTGGGCTTTCTGCAACAGGCACTTTTCCACTGATACGCTATAAGCTCGTGGAAAAGCCATTGAACCAGAAAGAGCAATTCTACAAAATCCTGTGTGGCTATCGTTCTCTGCTAGCAAATTGGCGCATGGCCTATGCACCCAAAAATCCAGAAGCATCCCTGCATCCTTGTTTTGTAGCAAGTCTGCACTATGCAGACCGTGTGCAATATCTGCTGGATATTCTTTTGCTGGGAAGCCTACCTGAAAAGCAACAATTACTCAACGGAAAGGAAGTGACCGCCCTTGGAAAAGCAATCAACCAATGCAAGAAAACCGAAGATGCAGCATAGCACACCCGCCCGAAACTGGGTGGGTGACAATGGGAAAATTATTGAGCCATTATTTGCCGATTATTTTTTGAGCCTGCACCCCATGCGCTGCTTTCAAGGCAGGCTGTTCACGGTGGATGGCATGGTGGAGGATGAAGCTCCGCTGAAGAAGGAAATCTATGAGCAGATTCGCTATTATGCCACCACCAGCGTAGCACGACGTATTGAACATATCATGCAGGCCATCAAGTTGGCCTGTGCATCTGAACCACCGGAGATTCAGACAGACCGCATCCATGTCCGAAACGGTACATATTTTGCAGACGGTCACTTTACCCCTGAAAAAGAATACTGCATGAACCGTCTGCCCATCGCCTATGTGTCGGATGCACCAGCACCGACACGCTGGCTGCAATTCTTGAACGAACTGCTATACGAAGAAGATATTCCGGCCCTACAAGAATACATTGGCTATTGCCTGCTACCTGTTACCAAAGCGCAGAAAATGCTGCTGATGGTCGGCAAGGGCGGTGAGGGAAAATCCAGAATCGGGCTGATCCTGCGAGAATTGTTCGGCAGCAGTATGTACACAGGCAGTCTGCAAAAAGTGGAAACCAACCGCTTTGCCCGTGCAGACTTGGAGTACAAGCTGCTTTTGGTGGACGATGACATGAAAACCGAGGCCCTGCCGCAGACCAACAACATTAAAACTCTTGTCACGCTGGAAGATAAAATTGACATTGAGCGCAAGGGCCAGCAGAGTGTGCAGGGTACGCTGTATGTTCGGTTTGCCTGCTTCGGGAATGGTAGCTTACACGCACTCTATGACAAGTCCAACGGTTTCTATCGCCGCCAGCTGTTGCTCACCACTAAGGAAAAGCCCGTTGGCCGGGTGGATGATCCTTTCCTCATTGACAAGATGCGGGGTGAAAAAGAGGGTATCCTGCTTTGGGCATTGGAGGGGCTGCATCGGCTGATTCAAAACAATTACCAATTTACCATCAGCGAACGCACCACCGCGAATCTGAAAGAAGCGATGGAGCAGGGCAACAATATCCTGAGCTTTCTCAAATCTGAGGGCTACTTTGAAATTCGGCAGGGGACCAAGTGCAAGTCTACCGATTTCTATAAGGTCTACGAACGCTGGTGTCTGGATAACCTGGAAAAGCCGCTGGCAGCATCAACCTTTATCCACCATCTAAAAGACAATCAGAAAAGTCTGGGCATCGTCTACGATGATAAGTGCATTGGCACAAATCGGGGCTTTCACAATGTAGACGTTGACCTGTTTTTACCCGTTGATGTTCCCAGTCCGTGGGATTAAAAAATAAGAACCAACTTGAAAAAGCCCTGCTCAGCCTGCTCACAGTGCGCAAAAGGTGCAGGATGAGCAGAGTGAGCAGGCAATTTTGAACTTACATCAAAAATAAAACATGGAGGTTTTGCCTATGAACAAATCTCGGCCTGTTGCGACCAAAACTGTGAAATCTTTGAATTATACGAAAAGCATCTTGCAGACCATTCCGAATAACGATACAATGGAAGTGGTCACTCAAACCAATGCCGTCAAGTCTCCGACTGACAGCCTGAAAGCCACAACACTGGTGTACACGGTGGAAGAGATCGCGCAGATGCTGTCCATCAGCCTGCGCTCTGCCTACAATCTGTGCAACAGCACTACCGAATTTCGTGTTCTTCGGGTCGGTGGAAGCATCCGCATCCCGAAAGACAGCTTCGATGCGTGGCTCCGGGCAGCTTGAAAAAGGAGATAATGTATGGCATATATTACAAAACGCGGCAGCTCCTATGGTGTCCGCTATACTTACCAAGATGAGCAGGGTAAAAACTGCAACAAATGGGAAAGTTTTCCCACGAAAGAGGAGGCAACAAATCGCAAAAAACAAATCGAACATGAACTGGCAAACGGAACGTTTTTGATTCCGTCCACCATCACCGTCAAAGAGTTTTTGATGGAGTGGCTTCCCAAGCAATGCAACAAGCACAAATGGGCACCCTGCACCTATCAATCCAATCTGGGAACGGTCCAGAACCTCATTATTCCGTACATCGGCGATATGCAGATGCAAAAGCTCAAACCCTACCATCTGGAAGATTTGTATGCTACCCTTGGCAAAACGCCCTGCGGCCAGTATTATGAGGGCAAAAAGCAGGTGCTTTCGGAAAAACAACAGCAGCGGCTTCTCTCCGGCACGACCATCCACGAGGTACACCGCCTGCTGCGGACAGCGTTTCAGTATGCGGTGGAGTGGGGCATCCTCATCAAAAGCCCCGTTCCGGTGGACAGCCCTAAAAAGTCAATTCAAGAGCGTGCCATCTGGAATGCAGATGAGATGTGGGCCGCACTTGCCAGCATGGAAGACCCGATCCTGCATTTGGCTGTTCACCTCACACTGGTAGGCGCACTGCGCGAGGGTGAAGTTGCTGGCCCGACTCCGGAAGATCTTGATTTTGAGGGAGCGGACGGCACAGGCACGTTCCGCATCAACAAGTGTATGCAGCGTGTCCAAAAGGCATCGCTGGCAAAAACGGGCAAGGGCTGCATCTTGCAGGAATTTGAAGATAAGCGTGAGGGCAGCACCACAACGCTGGTGCTCAAAAAGACCAAAACAGCATCTTCCAACCGAACCATCTTCATGACAGCCGTGCTGAAAGAGGAACTGAAACACTGGCTAAAGCGTTTGGAAATGGACGAAGCCGTTGACCCGGAACGCTATCGCAACAGCGGGATGCTCCTGCGCTTACCCAATGGTCTGGCGGTAGAGCCGATCCTCATCCGCAAAAAGTTCATCAAGTGGCAGGACGAGCACCCGGAGTTCACCCGCATTGTGTTTCACGGTCTGCGGCATTCCAGTGCCACCTATCAACTGATGATCTCCGGCGGTGATGTGAAAGCGGTGCAAGGCACAACAGGCCACGCCAGTGCCAATCTGCTGGTCAACACCTATGCACACATCCAGCAGGATTCCCGTAAAAAGCTGGGTAAAAAGTTCGAGGAAGGCTTCTACAAGCCGGGAGCAACACTTGTGCAGGCTGCCCCGGTTGAAGCAGAGCCGACCATCTCCGTGTCGGCACTGTTGGAGCTTCTGAAGGACGCAGACCCCTCTGTAAAAGCGCAGCTCCGCTTGGCTTTGCTGACCTGAATTGCAAAAAATAGCACGAATTGCAGAGTAATTCACAGACTTACTCCATCTGACACGAAAAATGCGGACCGTGCAAAAACCGTGCAGAGACCGTGCAAATGGCGTATAAAAGGAAAATCCCACGAAGAATCTTACGATTCTTCGTGGGATTTTGGTGCGCTCGAGGGAACTCGAATCCCTGGCCCTCTGATTAAAAGTCAGATGCTCTACCGGCTGAGCTACGAGCGCATATTTTCAGATTTACAGATACTGCCGAATAATATTACCACACCCGCGCCAAAAAAGCAAGAGGAAAGCGCAAAAAAGTGCCTTTCCGCAACACACAGACCCCCGCCGGGAGAGCACCCGTTCCTTTTATAAAAGCCAGTTTTACCGTCGCCTCTCTGGGACGCGGATATTCTGGCGGCAACTTCCTCTTTACAAATTGGGCGCGAACCAGTACAATCAAAGCAGAACGAACTGTCCCGGCCCGTATGCGGCGGGGCTTTTTGATAGGAGGCTGTTTTATCATGAAAATCTCTCGTCGGTCTGTCCTTCATATTTCCGGGCTGGCAGCGGCAGCGCTGGCCCTGACCGGCTGCTCTGCGGCTGGAAGCGCCGCGCTGGGCGGCAAGCTGCCCGGCCTGCTCAAGGGCCTGACCAAAAAAGGGGAGACTGCTGCTTCGTCGGAAGCTGCCAGCGACATGGCCGTCACCCCGCCGCCCGAGGGCGAACAGCTTGACCCGGCCTTCGGCATCATGCCCGAGTACGACGCCGACATCCTCACCGGCGCCGAGCGCAGTACCAACAGCCGCCCGGTGGCTGTGATGGTGAACAACATCGCCAACTCCCAGCGCCAGAATGCCCGCCCCCAGCGGGGCATCGGCAGCGCCGACCTGCTCATCGAGGCCAAGGTCGAGGGCGGCATCACCCGCCTGTGCGCCGTGTTCAGCGACGCCGACGGCATCCCCGAGGTCGGCCCCATCCGCTCAGGCCGCGACCAGTTCCTGCAGCTGCTCATGCCCTGGGACATCCTCTACTACCACGACGGCGAGAGCATCTTCTGCACCCAGTTCGTCAGCGTGTACGGCTACTCCGGGCTGAACATCGGCGGCAAGAATTATTTCAAAACCCCGATCCATCCCATCGTCTCCCACCGCAATAATCGCGGCCGCGATGTGGCCTACGAGCACACCGAGTTCACCTCCGGCAAGGAGATCTGCAAAGCCGCTTCTGATGCCGGCATCAGCCTTTACGCTCCCAGCGAGGGGACGTTCTTCCACTTCGCCGACTACCGCACCGACGAGGTCAACAAGCTCAAGGGTGAGCCCTCGGCCAAAAAAATCGCCATCGTACATTCGGAGAGCTACCGCACCTCGTTCAGCTACTCCGCACTCAGCCACTCCTATGCAATGCAGATGTACAACCCCTCCAAGAAGGCCACTGAGAACACCGTTGATGAGCTGACCGGTGAGCAGCTCACCTTCGAGAACGTCGTGGTCTGCTTCGCCGACATGGACGCCTACGCAGGTGACTCCCACGACGTGCAGGAGGTGCAGTACATCAAGGGCGGCGACGCCTACCTCTTCACCCGCGGCGGCGTGCAGGCGGGCCGCTGGGAAAAGACCTATCCCACCAACCCCCTCAAGCTTTACACCAAATCCGGCGAGGAGATGACCCTCAATCGGGGCAAGACCTACTTTGCACTGGTGGACAACGACGAGCTGAGCAATTTCAGCTGCCAGTAAGCCCATGAGGAATATGACGATGAAACGCATTCGAACTGCGCTCTGCCTCATTTTGGCCGCCGCGCTGCTGGCAGGCTGCGCCTTTCTGCCCAGCGACAGTGAGCCGGAAACGCCCGCTCCCACCGACCCGCTCACCGGCCTTGCCCTCGAGTGGCAGGGCCAGCGTCCGGTGGCCGTGGCCATTGAGAACAGCACTGCCTCCACCACTCAGTGGGGCCTTTCCTCGGCGTCGGTGGTGCTGGAAGCCCTCACTGAGGTGGGTACGTCCACTGAGCTCTGCCTCGTCTATCCGGCGCTGGCCGCGACCCCGAAGGTCGGGCCGGTGGCCGCCGGTCAGGACATCTACTGGCGGCTGCTGGTGGGCCAGCAGCCCATTCCGGTACAGCGGGGCGGGGGACAGTTCGACCAGAACTTCCTCGATTACTATTCCATCCGGGCCGTGGATGCTCTGGAAGCCGGGCGCACTGCCTTCGACTGCGGCAGTGAGTGGAGCAACGCACCGCTGTGGCACACCAGCGGCGAGGCCATCTCTAATGTCTTGGATGAGCTGAGCATCTCCTCTGTTCTGACGGAATCCCGGGTGACGAGCGCCGCATCTGCCGCGGCGGACAGTGCGTCCTCCGGGGCCGACGCAGTGCTGTCCATCCCTGCACTTCTTCCGCAGGAAGCAGACGGCAAACTGCCGGACGCCACCGCGCCGGACGCGGTGAATGTCCGGGTCTGCTTTGACGACGACAACGCCACCGGCTTTTCCTACGACGCCGACAGCGGGCTTTACCGGATGCTCCACGCCGACGGCACGCCCCAGCTGGACGCCAACAACGGCCAGCAGGCCGGGTTCGATAATCTGCTGGTGCTGTTCAGCGCCTCCGAGCTGCGGGACGACGGCAAGACCTACGACTACGATTTGAGCATGGGCGGCGGCGTCTGGCTCAACGGCGGGCATCTGTGGACCATCACCTGGACGCAGGGCCAGGACAACACGCTGCTGCTTTACGACGCCGATGGCCGCACGATGAACATCGAGGCCGGGACGAGCTATATCGCTCTTGTCACCAGCCTGACCGGACAGGAGCTGACTGTTACCAATTTCAGCGGAGAAGAGATCCTTGGATAAGCAAAAAGACTTCTGCACGACGAAATGCAGAAGTCTTTTTTATTTCCAGGCTGCGGCGCGCGCCTGTGCGCGGGGCAGGTTTTCTTTTTCGGTTAAATGGCTTTGCGCTCCGCGCGGGCCAGAGCGCTCTTTCATTAAGGCTGATTGTTCTCTTTTGATGTCAAAAGAGAACCAGAAAACCACCAGCGATTTCGACGCGC
>ERZ773115.3504-NODE-3504-length-10789-cov-3.096795_pt1 | contig 10789 bp, 2 predicted proteins | sample MGYA00511116_ERZ773115 | MGnify/ENA primary metagenome ERZ773115 (study PRJEB29015, sample SAMEA2737869) | human gut metagenome | biome: human gut; feature: human-associated habitat; material: faeces | place: China | collected 2012 ... | reverse complement strand
CCCGCCGAAACAGGAGAAAAACACTCCCCGGGTTCCTTATATTTTCTGCCGCACGAAATCCATCGTCGACAGGGACGGTAACTCGCCCCGATATATTTTTGCCTAAACACGAAAATTCTAACAATCAGAAGGCCCTAAACCTCATCGGCATCTACGTCCATTGGTGACTTCCTTTTACGCCTTGTATCAGAAGGCTCCAAACCAATGATGATATGGACCATGCAATCGAGATACACCTTTGTAAAATCAGAAGGCTCCAAACCTAGATATTTTAATTGGAATACCTGAGTCAACTTTTACACCTTTGTAAAATCAGAAGGCTCCAAACCCTCAAAAGGCTATATAAGTACCTCCGGCTTCTCTTATCTCCCGCCGAAGCAGGAGAAAAGCACTCCCCGGGTTCCTTATATTTTCTGCCGCGCGGCAATCACCACCGACAGGGACGGTAACTCGCCCCGATATGTGTAATCTCTCAGAAATGAGAAATTATGGAATAACCCCGGCAGTTTTGAGGCTGCCGGAGCTTTTTCCCGGTTATCCCGGGTTATTTTCTTTTATTCTTGTCCTTTTTCTTTTCTTTTCTCTTTTTGCTACTGAAGTAAGAAATCGCTCCTCCGATCATACCCACAATAACAGCGATCAGAATATTAAGGATGGTAACACCCGTCTTTGGAGGTCCACCCGGAGTATCCGGCGGGGTTACCCCCTGATTCTCGTCATCCAGATCCATATGAATTGCCACTTCCGCGCCATCTTCCTCGACCTTTTCAAAGGCTACGAGTCTTTGTGCTTTCGGAATGATGGATGCCGGAATGGTAAATGATACATCTACGCTGCCATTTTCACTCTGGGCGGTAAAGGTTACACTCTTAGTAACCGGAGTTCCATCCTCGTATTTAAGCACATCACCATCCTTGTACCTGCCGGATTTGTCACCCTTTACATGCACTGTTCCCGTTACAGTATATACATGTCCTACCTGCAGGTTCGTATAAGCAACCCGGTCGGTAAGAGTCACCTCTGCAAGCCCATTCGGAATATCATGGCTTCCTGTCGTGTTTTCTGTGAAGGTTGTGTGAAGGTCTGTGAAGGTCAAGCTCTGGTCTTCATCGCTGACATTCTTATGATCTGCAACGAGAGTTTCCTTGCCATTCTTCACATTATAGACTTCCTCGAACACGACTGTTTTGAGTCCTCTTGCATTTGATGCGTCGAATGCAAAGTGAACCTTAACAATTCCATCAATGCCGCCTGTCTCATTTGTTGTTGTCTCTTCTGTATTGATATCCACCTTCACGGAAGCATTTTTGCCCTCAGTAACGCCAAGGGAAACGGTAGGCTTGGAGATCGTGATATACTGGTGTCTTGCGACTGCGGTAGAAGTACCATCCGTAAAGTATGCAATCACCATATCTTCCGTGACCACCCGTCGGGCAGTTACTTCCTCTCTGCCGTCTGCGACCGCCGAAACGACCGCATCCGCATTTTCCGCATTGTAGATTTCTTCCCGATCGGTTCCTGCCTGATCGTAATAACCAAGGTTTGTCTTTCCAGAATCCGTGACGGTCACGTTTTTGAAGAGATCGTCCGTTCCGTGAACGGAAAACTCCGTATAACCTGTCACTTTGTTTCCTTCCTTATCCTTGACTGGCTCCCCGGTTAACTGATTCATCAGGGTTCCATAAGCCCGGTAGGTTTCACCTTCCTTGAAGTTTTCAAAGTAGATAAAGTCTGTAATATCCGCGATTCCATCTGCCTTAACCACATGTGTTCCGGTTAAGTTGTTAACCGCAAGGGTGTGGATTCGTGGCACATTCGATGTCTGCTCCTTTGAAGACAGATCCGCATGGATTCCGATTAAGACTCCCTTGTAGTATAACTTCTCTGCGCAGACAAGCGTGTATCCTCCAAGCCCTGCAGCATCGAAGGTAAATGTTACGTCCGCATCACCCGAACTTTCTTCCGGAGTAAAGGTGGTTGATCCTGTTACTGGTTTTCCGTTAACGTATAACACCGTTGCGTCCGTCATATCTCCACCCTTAACTACTTCTACGCCTTCTGGAAGCGCATCGGTACTTGTTGCTGCAACATAGTCTCCGTTCTTGACGTGGAGTGTTGCCCGAAGCTCATATTCCTTTCCCGGAATCAAGTTATCATAGTGGACTGTATCCGTAAGGGTTACTTCCGAACCGCCATTATAAGTGATCCGGTTTTCGGTCTGTTTATCCGTAAGAGAGGTCGATACCTTCGGGAACCGAATCTCCTGACCGGAATCGGAGATATCTTCATGCGTAGCAACAATGAGTTTATTACGTGTCAGCGTTTCAAAACATACGACAGTCTTTCCTGCGAGTAAAGAGCCGTCAACAACAAACTCAACATCCGCAGATCCATCAACGCCGCCTTCTTCATTATTGGCTGCCCCCGTAGTTACGGAGATTGTCTTTTCGATCGTTTTTCCATCCTTATCCTTGAGCGTACCAAGATCCGTAAAAGAACCATCCTCATTCACATAACGAAGATGCACCGTACCTGTAAGCATATACTCACTGTTCGGACGAAGATTTTCGTATTTCACAGTGTCGGTTATTTTGACGTCATCATCCGCATTTGCAAGATGTTCAATATCCGCAGTTGCCGTGGTGCTTATTTTTGCAAAATAAACAGTCTGCGCCACATCGCTGACAGATTCATGTTTTGCGATTATCTTCTTGTTTGTATCTTCTTTTCCGAAGGTAGTAAAGTCTCCCGGCTTGTCTCCAAGAATCGCCCGCTCGAAGCACACAAGCGTGTGTCCTTCAAGCCCCTTTGCATTAAAGGAATATTTAACTTCGACGGTTCTGTCTGCCCGGCGGACAGTCTTACCCATCTCTTCCGCATCTGTACCCGTTGCATCTTCCGGAATAACGAGAACTTCAGAGCCCGTTACCAGTTCTCCATTTTCGTCCCGAACAAAATCCTTGGTTGTTTTATCATATAAAACTCCGTAAATGGTATATGTTTCTCCTGTAATAAAGTTCTTGCAGGATACATAATCCGTAAGGTTTGCGGTTCCATCCGCCAGCACTTCTCTTGTAAGTGTCTTATCATCCCTCAAGCTCGTAACAAGCAAAGGAGAATAAAGCGTCTGTCCCTTATTTGTGATTTCGGAGTGACTTGCTACAAGAATTTTATTATGATACAGGTCTTCAAATACTACCACAGTCTCGCCCTCAAGATCTGTTGCATCATAAGTAAATTCAACATACTGTGTTTCTTCGGAAGCAGCGGCGATAAAAGTAGTTTCGCCATATACTTCATTTCCCTCAGAATCCTTGATTGCACCAAGGTCAACATACCCCATTTTCTTCAATTCATCTTCGGTACGCAGATCTACATTTGTTTCTGCATTATTTGCATCTGTTCCAGAGGCAGTATCGACAAATGTTTTTTCGTCTTTCGGTCCCCACTTGTGGAGCGTTGCATGAAGGACATATTCCTTTCCCGGAACAAGTCCAGTCATGCAGACAGCATCTCTTACCGTAACCATCTTCCGGTTATTAACGATCTGCTTTTGTGTGTTGCCGTCCTCTGCTTTTGTCTCCACCGTAATGAACGAAAGGGTCTGATCTTTGTTATTGATGTCATTTTCTATCACAGGGAACAAATTCTCGTTTTCGTGTCCGGCTAAATCATAGTGCGTTTTGTTGCTTGCAAGGCAAAGCTCCTCGAACACTACAAGCTTATCTCCCTTTTTGAGTCTTGTTGTATCAACTCCGGTAAAGAGAACTTCCTGTGTATCAGATACACAGAATACGGATATATCCCCGTCCTGAGCATCCCTTGTAGTAAATGGAGTTTCTATCTCGTAGTTATTTCCATTTTTGTCTGCAAAGGTTTCATAAGAACCATCCGTGTGTAACACCATCAATTTGCCCCGGAGGACGTAAGATGTGGATACCGCCAGATTGGTATATGTTACTTCATCCTTGATCGTCTCATTTTCGGACGTTTTGAGAATCTTGTCTCCGGTAGATGAGCAGCTTGCAACGGTTTTGATTTTTGGAGTATTCATATCCGTTACCGCAGCCTCCGATGACTTTTCTCTGATCGGAACTACCAGTCTGCTTCCATTTGCCTCCGACTCTTCGATCATGTCTTGCGTGATCTCAAAGGTAACAGGAGCCATAAGCTGTTTTCCTTCAAGCGCTTTCGTTCTCACTTCCGTTACCTGATATTTGCCAGTGTTTAACGCGCCGAAGTTACTATCCTGCACGCTCACTGAGCCATCCCCATTCAATCCAAACCAGATACGAGACTCAACATACTTATCCGAGCTGTCCATCTGATTTTCCGGATTGTTTGATGTCTTTGTGGAATCATAGATTCCGTTTTGGTCAGTGAAGAAATAATGTGTTTCTCCGGTAGTAAGATTTTCAACCTTGAATTTTGCGTTCGCGATCGGATGATCTGATTCATCCTTTTTCTCGATCGTAATATCAAATCTCGCAGGTTTTTCCATCTGCTGGATCGTCGCGTTCGGGATATTTCCTACCTTGACCTGTCCGTCTGCATCCGCACGGGCAACGATCACACCATTATCATCGTCAGATACCTTCTGTCCTGAAGAGTCATAAAGCCCGTAGGTTGCTCCCTCAAGCAGATATCCGTCCGGAGCCTTTGTTTCTTGAATTGTAATGTAGCCAAACGGAAGATGTGGATCGCCGTTTGATTCCCGGTAAAGCTCGTCGCCGGAAATTTTATGAATATCATCATATGACAACGAATAATCTCCGTTGTTATCCTTAATCGTCTTAAACACCCAGCTTCTCGCCGGAGTTAAGGCGGCAAGCTCTGCGGCGGTGTAAGACCGCGAGATATCCACGGCATAAAACTTCATGGTAAACTCTGCGCCGGAGAGATCTCCTGCGCCGTCTGCCACCGGCTTACCCGTCTTTGCATCCACCTTGTTTATCACAATGTTCACAGGGTCGAGGTTGGTTGACTCGTCGAAGGAAACTTCCTTCGTCGTGCCAAAATCAGCGGCGGTAATAACAATCGAATGAACATTACCATCCACCTGATACCCCTTGTCCGGAGCTTTTGTCTCCTTAATGTAATAAGTACCTGCGACCGGATTCATGGCAAGAGTGTTTGAAGAAGCAGTGATTGCCCCCGGGTCTGCCGTTACCCGGAGTACCGCCGGGGAGCCACTCTTATCCTTTGCTACCTGCGTACACGAAGGATCTACATACACCGTATACTCCGCCCCGTTTAGGGAGTAGTTCGGGTTATTTTCCACGCAGGACACATTCGCCGGAGCGGTTCTTTTAATCAGATGAAGAATAAAAGTCTCTCCCTGCTCAGGGCCTACCTCAGTTTTTACATAGCTTTCAGTTTCGTTTTCCGGAAGAGACAAGGCTTTTCCTGTGTAATAAACAGGATTTACACCAAGTGTAACCCTCTTTCCTGCCACTGTTTTTACCGGGTAACTCACAGGATCCAATCCCCAATACCCGCTATCCGGCTTTTTAACCTCCCGGACATAATAGGTCTTATTCGGGATAAGGGCGATGTAAGCACCAGATCCGTCAATATTTTCCCGGACATCATTTGTGACGTTATCTTCCTGTCCGGAGCTGTCTTTATTTACATAGCAGTATCCAACCGGAACCGGATTGTTGGAAGCTCCTTCCTTCCAGTTCTTCGCTTCCTGTTCTGTACGGAACACGCCGTAGGAAGCGCCAACGATATCATTGCTTCCGCCCGGAGTCCACGTCTGTAAGCCGTTGTTTTTCTGAAGTGATTTAATCACACGGATCGTACAAACATTATCAAGGAGTCCATCGCCAGTGTTATATACCAGTCTGTTATCGCTCGGAAGGGTAAACGCCTGTCCGTTGCTTTTTCTCGGTTTTCCAAGCGTTACTTTCTCTCCATCCTTAGTAATGGAAAAATCATAAGTAGTTGTATTTTTCCTGTAATATTTGATGTTAGCCGTAACGGCGGAAATACCACTTCCCGTCTGCATTACCGAAGGGACATCAACTTCTTTCGCGTAATAATCTCCGATCGGCAGCTTCACCTCTGAGCCCCCGCCATTTTTCGCGGTTCTGATCCAGCCGGACACGTTATCAGGATCCCCATCATCGGTGCCGACCCAGCAATATCCCATAAGTTTGTTGTCGCTCTTTCGATAGATTCCGTAATTGGCTCCATAGACAGCGGCATATGGCACATTTATATATCCGTCTACGCCATCATCTAATTTCACATTTGCTTTGTTGTTCACTTCTGGTACGTTCTTGCAGATTCGTACCACGCCACCATCATCATGACGGTATACATACATACCAGTCAAGACCTTACGATAGCCTTCCGTATCGCTCCACACAAGCGGGCTGCTATGAACGTTTCCATCCGAATCAACAAATCTGGCATCTGCGACATACCATCCAAGATCGTAAGAGTTCCATCCATTCTTCGGAGACTGATAGATCAATGAGCTTGAGCCTCCGCATATACCAACGTGCGTATAAGCCTTGCCTCTGCTATCTACATACACGAAAACGATTACGTCTCCTGTTTTTGCGTGGCTGTTATAAACACTGTTGTAATTTGCGACAGTTCCTTCGTTATATCCGCCGCCAAGATCTGAAAAGACCGTCGGGCCTTCAAACACGCAGTTCCAGCCGTTTGCCTTCATCGCATTTTCAACGACTGATACCTGCGTACAACTGCCAGTCAGGAAATGTCCAAGCTTTGGGAACGTTCCACCAAGCTTATCCGTATAGTGTCCATATAACACCCGTGCGACATAATCGGCGCAGTCGGCGTTGCTGCCTGCTCCAGTACCATGTGAAAACCCATATGCGGAACTAAAGATATCCTGCATAAAAGTATTCGCCGTGTCATATCCAATTATACCCTGAACCCGGAACACTCCCTCTATGAGATCTTTGATGTTCCAGTGCTTTTTATCCGCATCCGTCCCGGTTGCATCGGAAGCTGTTGAATCATCCGGGATCACACCGATTACATCTTCCGTTGTTGCAGCTTCCGTTGTCGTCTCTGTTACATCCTCTGTTGCAGCTTCGGTCGTTGCGTCTGTCGCATCCGTTTCCGAAGCAACATAGTCTGTGGCAAATAATTTACCTTCGTTTACCTTCAAACCACTCACACCATCGCGGGCAATCATAGCCGAAAGGATTGCAGACGCCTCAGAGGTAGAGGAAGCAACCACGTTATAGTCGACTGTTGATCCGTAGTTGGAAAAGCTCTGTCTTACTCCCTTATCATCACAGGCACCAGCGACAACCACGCCGCTCATCCCGGACGGAACGAGGGAAGAAGCATCCATCCCCTGATTTCCGGCAGCTCCAACAACCACGATACCATTCGCAATCGCCTCTCCTATCGCCTGCTCAACAAGCGCTGTTTCAGAAGACCGCGGTGCAACAAGCGAGAGATTGATAACACTCACACGCGCATCAATCGCATACTTAATTGCAGCATAGATATCCGATATCTGTGCACTGCCAGATGCATTAAGAGCCTTGATAGAAAGAACACGCGCGGAAGGATATTCCTCTTTAATTGCGTTGAGCATCTTAGTACCGTGTCCGTTATCGTCCCCGGAACATCCGCCTAACACAGATACGCTTTTATCTGCGCCGGAGCATCCGGTATCAATCAAAGCGATTGCTCCGGACATATTCGTGTCTGGAAGATTCTGCGCCAGAGATAAAGCATCATTGCCCTGATTAAGTCCGGACAGATCCGCTACATCCGGAACAGTTTCCTTCGGAGCTTCCGTTTCCTGCGCAGGAGCTTCTTCCAAAGGAGTTTCCTCCGGTGTGGTTTCCTGCGGAGTCTCTTCTACCGTCGAGATTGTGAAGCAAACCTTGTTTACCTCAATCGAACCTACTTTGCCATAGTAATAAGAATAAGCGGATTTTGTTTCTTCTGCATTTGCAAACCGAAGGAGATATACCCCTTCGTACTCCGATACCACATTCGTGTTTTTCGTAAACACGGACGGATCAGATGTTTTCACCAAAAGCTCACAGGAGCTAAAATCCTGCGAAAGCGAAATCCCTTCGTTGTAGATGTGGTCGAACACGACGAGCGTATTTTCTTCTACGGCGGGTTCCTCTGCTTTCTCCTCCGTAGTACCCTCTTCAGTCGTCACATCCTCTGTGGAAGCCTCCTCCGAGGTTTCTTCCGTGGATTCTTCTGCATTCCCGGAAATCTCCGTCGATGCTTCTTCTGTTGCTCCGGGTTCATCCGGGGCAGTCTCGGTAGTTTCTTCTTCTGTCAAATCCCCTGCTGTCTCATCTGCGGCGGCAAGCGCATCCTCAGAGATCGTGTACTCCGTCAAGGAAGTAACATCTTCTGTGGCTTCCACCGCGGCTGCTGCATCCGACTCATCCGCATTCGTTCGGATCGCGGAGTCAGGTATCATGGTAACAACACCCACGATGACCGTAAGCGCAACAGCCAAAACTTTTCTCACATTGTTTTTGGTCAGCTTCTTCATCAGCCCATATCCCCTTTCCTTAGTTATTAAAAAACATCATCCACTCATTAAGAGATTATAATTACAAATTGAAAAATAATCAATACGGAACGTATTTTTTATAGTGCATATTTTTGTCTTTGTGTATATTGTGGCGTATTCTCTATGTTTATAACGCTTACATTGTGCAATAATAAACAAAAAACGCTGTTTTTCCACGATAAGCCAGCAATAATCCTTCATGCACTTCAAAATTGTTCCGAAATGAGGGATAGTGCGGAAGTAGTTTCCTATATATAGTTAGACGAGTTTTTTCTTAAAAACCCAGATGTTATGACTGGGAGATTCATAAATCCGTCCGTCTGTCCGTCTGAAATGTAAAAATCTGCCTGTATATATATAGACAGACAGACAGACAGATTCAATATCACTCATTCAGTATTATTCTTTCAGTATTATTAGTGTGTAAAATCTACTTTTTTTGAAGTGTAAAATGTTCATTTCTTGACGTGTAAAATTTACATTTCAAGAAATGAACCACCCTACACTTCCTGAAGTGTAAAATATACACTTCAAGGATTTATGCGGGCTCGCGGGGTGTTTTTGCTAAAATCCGGGTGTTTTTCCCCCTCTCCGCCCCCACTATATATAGGAAGAAACCGGAGAAGAGTCCGAGCAAAAAACCGGGAACGCCGGAGTTACTCCCGTCCAGGATCACCATATTTTTTCAGGCGCAAAACAAGATTGTTCCGAAATGAGGGACGATAAAGAAAAGTCCTAAATATAGGACTAGCAAGAAAAAGACAAGAAAAAACGCTGGGGGAAGAGAATCTTGGGTTTGACGGGGAAAGCCCGGGGAAATAGCAATCCAAAGAAAAAGAAAAGCGACCAAAACCAAGCCTGTCGGATTTTGCTACCCGCAGGGAGATTTTGGTCGCTGCTTAACCTGCCGACCGAAGGGATCAGAAGAACCCTCCGGATCGGTAATGCAGGTCTAAAACATCAACGCTGTTATATAATGATGATAATAAGTACGACTTATAGTTTCTGATTTCGATATGATTATTTATAATATTGTCTAAAACATATTCCACATGCTCGTACTCTACCTGTTCCAGTTTTTTTCTTACGACATCGTAAGGAACAGGGATTTTATTTACAACAACGCTCTCACCCGGGAAACATAGAATGTCTGCGAGGAGAGCTACAACCCCCTCGACAATTCGATGTCCCATAGGAGAGTTGTATTTATATAGAAGACTCTCGTAACCAATATTTTGTTTGATCTCTAATACTGTGGTTTTATAATCACTTCCCGAAGGCTTGTCCCGGGTTTTGCCCCTCGCCTTGCCCGGAGGTATATCTTGCGGCGGTGCAGCATAATCAAGAGTATCTTTTTGCGGCGCGCCCGGATCGTAATTATCTAAAGCAGCCTCTTCCACCCGGTCTTCGCCAGACGATTCTTCCGGCTCGTTTGGAAGCAACGGCGTATTATCCTCATCCGGGATTTCCGGAGCATCTGGAGCTGGGCGCGAAAAATCCATCACGTAAATAATATTGTTCTTCGTAAGCCCCTGTCTTACAACCTTAATAAGCCCAAGTTCTTTAAGCTCCTTCAGGCACTTCGATACGGTCTTGTTGGATAAACCCATATCATCCTGAATAGAAGCCACCGAATAATATATGTATGCGTGACCATTTTTATCGTACCATCCGTTTTTTCGGGATAACCCCATACGGTCTAACATAAGCCCGTATAAAACCTTGGAATCGGTACAAAGCGATTTGAAATTTTCGTCTTTGAAGAAAACTTTCGGAATCCGAAAGAAAACGAAATTATCCGAAGTTTCTACGGTAAAATATCTAAAACCCAAAATAATTATACTCCTTAATAATCCAATAAATGTAACTAAATAAACACAACTAAATTAACAAACAAAAAATAAAGTAATTTAAGTTATAGCACATTTTGTATACCCTGTCAATATTTGTCAATATATTGTAGTGTTGCAGTTTGCAACAAACAGAGGGACGAAAAAAGGCACTAGCTTTCGCTAATGCCTTCCTCGACTTTAATTTTTTTTTAGTTGTACGTTTTATTAGATTTTTAGTTTTGAGAATAATTACTTTACCAAAGAATCTTCACGTATGACTGTATTGTATCACACAGGTTGTTATAAATCAAGAGGTTTTTGAAGAAATCTTGCCAGAAATTTTGTAAAAAAATTTCGTTCAACTCCCTTTTACTCTGAAGACTCAAAACCCAGACAGCAATACTTTCTCATTTGGGAC
>ERZ773115.3495-NODE-3495-length-10813-cov-5.099461_pt1 | contig 10813 bp, 8 predicted proteins | sample MGYA00511116_ERZ773115 | MGnify/ENA primary metagenome ERZ773115 (study PRJEB29015, sample SAMEA2737869) | human gut metagenome | biome: human gut; feature: human-associated habitat; material: faeces | place: China | collected 2012 ... | reverse complement strand
GATATGGATGATCTGCCACACAGAGGCTTCAAGTGTTTCCGTAAGTTGATGGATAAATATGAACCGACGTATTTTGTCCATGGTCATGTCCATAGAACATATTTATCAAATTTTAAACGGAAGGTTACTTATGGAAAGACGACCGTTGTAAATGCATATGAATTTTGTATCATTGAATATCCAGATCCGAATAGGAAGGAAAAAATTGTATGAGTAAGAGAGAAGCAGGTCAGTTAGAAAAAACATTGGGCAACTGGTGATCCATCCGGCAGTTCTGGATGAGGCGCAGAATGTGATTACGCCGGAATCAGCGATTCTTTACGGAAGCTTTATCCAGAACATCGTTAATTTTCTGATCATTGGCGCATGTATGTTCTTTATGGTAAAGGCGGTTGCCATGGTAACTTCAAAACTTCACAAAGAAGAGGAGAAACCGGCAGCTCCGGCAGGACCGACTACCGAGGAGTTATTGGCAGAGATCCGTGACCTGTTAAAAGAGAAGAATGCCTGATCAGGTCCTGAATATTTATGAGGGATTATTTGAATAATCTGATGAATTAGAAAAAGATCCTGGACAGCACACGATCGGATGTGCTGTCCAGGATCTTTTTTGTAGGAAACTTCGTCCAATCCAATGGATTAAATAAGTCCCATTAATGTAGGGATACCTAAAGATAAGGCAGGGATATAAGTAACTGCTAATAACAGAAGAAACAGGACTGCAAAATAAGGAAGCAGAGTTTTTGTTACTTCTTCGATACTGATCTTGCTGATTCCACAGCCGACGAACAGAACAGAGCCGACAGGCGGTGTAATGTTTCCAAGGCACATGTTGAAGATCAACATAACGCCAAACTGGATATCACTCATTCCGAGACTCTGTGCGATCGGAAGGAAGATTGGTGTAAAGATCAGGATTGCAGGCGTGATGTCCATGAACATACCGACTACCATGAGGATGATGTTCATCAGCAGGAAGATCACATATTTGTTCGTGGAGATGGACATGAGGCCGGTGGAGATGGCAGCAGGGATTCCGGAGTATGCCATGACAAAGGACATAGCAGAGGATGCGGAGATCAAAAACAGGATGATACCGCTGGTGCAGGCACTGTTTACCAGGATTTTTGTAAAGGATTTTACAGTGATGCTCCGGTAACAGATAGAGAGAATCAGGCAATAAAGAACGCAGATGCCTGCACCTTCGGTTGCAGTGAAAATACCGCCCACAATACCACCGATGACGATCACGATCAGAAGCAGACTTGGGATCGCTTCCAGAGTGACTTTTAAGGCTTCTTTTGCAGGGGTTTTTCCGGAAGTAGGATATTTATGTTTTTTGGCATAAATAAATGCAACTGCCATGGAACCCAGACCCATAAGGATGCCCGGAACATAGCCGGCCATAAACAGGGTTGAGATGGATACGCCGCCTGCTACGGTGGAGTAGACGATGAATGCACTGGTTGGGGGGATTAAAAGACCAGTAGGGGCAGAGGCAATATTGACAGCAGTTGCAAATGCCGGATCGTAACCCTCATCCTTCTGGATTGGGTAGATACAGCCTCCCATAGCAGATGCGGCAGCAACGGAAGAACCGGATAAAGCACCAAAGAGCATATTTCCGACGATATTAGCCTGAGCCAGTGAGCCTGGGATCCAGCCAACAAAAAGCTTGGAAAAGTTTACCAGACGGCGTGCGATACCGCCGTTGTTCATGATGTTTCCGGCCAGGATGAACAGGGGGATGGCAAGCAGAGAGAAGCTCTCTACGCCGCTGTTCATCTTCTGCATGGTGATAAATGTGATCTGATCCCATGACAGGGTAGACATGGCAGTCACAATGGATGCGATGACGATGCTTACGGAGATTGGGCAGCTTAAAAACAGAAGCAGGCCAAATACCGCAAATAAAAGAACGGTAGTAAGTCCGATACTCATGATTCAGTTCCTCCTTCAACAGTGATTCCGGTAATGTCTTCATAAATATTAATGATCTGAGCCAGAATAATAAAGATTCCTGAGACAGGAGCCATTGCATATACAAGACTTCTCGGAATGCCAAGAAGTGCAGAGTATACTTTTTTCGCACTTAAAGCCAGCTTGAATCCGCCGATCGTGATAACAAAGATCGCGAAAACCAGGATCAGAACATCAATCAGTGTCATTAAGATCCGTTTTCTGGATGGACTTAAACTGTCACGCACCAATACCAGGCACATATGCTCTCTGGTAATGAAGGCATAGGCAGCACCGATGAAGCCGGTCCAGATCAGAAAATAACGTACCAGCTCTTCAGTAAAAGCGGCTGGATTATTTAAAATATAGCGGGTAAATACCTGGTATAATACCAGCAATGTCATGATAGACAGCAGTACAGTGGCGATGCCGGCTAACAGACGGGTCATCCATTTTTTCATAAATGATAAACATTCTCGCATGACAAACCTCCTTATTCGACGGAATCAATGATATCAAGAAGCTTTTTAACACCAGGATACTGCTCGCAGTAATCACTGATCATAGCGCTTGTTGCTTCACGAAAGGCTTCCTTGTCTACATCATTGACAAATTCGACACCCATGGTGGTCTTTGCTTCCTCAATTGCCTGATCAATCGCAGCATCCCAGGCAATCTTGTGCTGCTCTGTTGATTCGCGAGCGGCTTCAAGGATGATCTGCTGATCCTCCGGGCTGATGTTTTTCCATACTTTTTCACTCATGACCATAACATCAGGGATCATGGCATGCTGGTCTGTGGAATAGACCTTGCAGATTTCGCCATGTTTTCCGGTTGTGAGGGCGGTTTCGTTATTTTCGGTTCCATCGATGATTCCGGTCTGCAGGGAGGTGTATACATCACCATAAGACATTGCAACCGGGATACCACCGAGTGCTTTCATCATATCAGTCTGGGATTTCATATCCTGTACACGGATCTTTAAGCCCTTGAGGTCCTCTGGTTTGCGGATCGCCTTATTCTTGGTGTAAAAAGAACGGGCACCTGAGGTGTAGTAGGTCAGAGTTACAAAACCGTCATCTCCGGAGGAGAGAAAGAAATCGCGCATCTGGTCAGAGTCCATAACGTGATAGAAATCCTCAGTACTGTCAAAAATATATGGAAGTCCAAAGGTGTGGTAGGCTTCGTTGTAGGTTGCAAGACCAGGAGCGGACACCTTGGTCATGGAGATGACACCGGACATCAGCTGCTCCATATTTTCATTTTCAGATCCAAGCTGTCCGTTTGGGAAGATCTGGACCTGGATTCTTCCATTTGTGCGTTCTTCGACCATGTTCGCAAATTCAGTCATGGCAATATGAACTGTGTGTGTTTCACTGAGTCCGTGGGCGAGTGTCAGCACCAATGGGTTTTGTGCGGTTGCTTCTGCGCTTGTTTTCGCACCGCTTTGTGTACAGCCGGTAAGGCTGAACAGAGTCAGGCTCAGAGCGGCTGCGATTGCTGCAATTTTTCTCATTTTCTAATATCCCCTTTCTAACTTACATACCGATCAGATCAAACTGCTCAAAGGAAACAACAACCTGATAGTCTTTTTTCGGATTTGGATATTTCACCTGTACGGATTTTAAAGTCTGGCTATAGTACCAGCCGCAGTCTGCCTCCTCGAATTTTCTTCTGTGAAGGAAATGCGGAATCTCCTGATTATCAACGGTGATCCAGTATGGAGCTTTTTCTCTGTGGATCACATCCAAAGCCATGGTCTTAATGGAGGTGCAGTAGGAGCCCTCATGCTGGAAGGAAAGAACTGTACGCTCTCCGGCAGACATCTTGATCAAGGTCTTTAAATATTCACCCTTTTCATAGTTCATGGAAATACCGTCATCCTCATACAGCACAAAGGAAGCATCCTGGTCAGGTGCACAGAGGATGGAGAGTCCTTCTGGCTGCTCTGTCATAAGATTCTTCATTTGATTGGTGGCCATCGGAATGATCGCACCGCCCTTAACAAAGAGAGGAATGCTTCCGAGGTCTACCGGGATCTCGATTGTCTGACCACCGTGATAAGGGGTTCTGGTATAAAAATCGTAGAACACATGGCCTTCCGGCAGATAGATTTTTCTGGTTTTAGCACCCTTTTCTACAACATTTGCTACAAGCAGGGAATCACCGAACATGAAATCGACACCTTCCTCGTAACAGTTCGGATCATTCTGGAAAGCACTGCACATGGCTTCCATGATCGGAAGACCGGATTCATGAGCACGTTCCATCAGAGAATACAGATATGGGAACATGCGGTAACGGAAGTTGATCGCAGTCCGGATATAGTCGGTGCAGCCACTGTACATCCATGGTTCAGTCACGGTATTGTCAATATTGGTGGAGTGGATCGAAAAACGAGGCTGGAAAATACCGTTCTGGATCCATCTGACGAACAGCTCTGCCTCTGGGGCAACACCGTAGAAACCGCCGACATCACAACCCTGGTTTGCAACACCGGATAAGCCCATTCCGAGGATGGTAGCAATGTTGTATTTTAAGGATTCCCAGCAGGTTAAGTTGTCGCCTGCCCAGGTCTGTGCATATCTCTGGATTCCGGCATGTCCGGAACGACATACCACATAAGGACGGGTATTGTCAAAGGTTTCGTGGATGGCTTCATTGCTGATATGGCACATGATGTTGGACATAACCGATTTTAACTGTCCGATCGTACCGCCTTTTCCTTCAAAATAGCAGCGGCAGTCTTTGTCAACCATGCTGTCATATTCGCAGTTATCATTCCATACAGAGCTTGTGCCGTATTCCAGGACATGTTCCTTCAACATCTCTTTCCAGTGGTCTCTGGTCTCCTGGCTGGTAAAATCTACAAACATGCCTTTGCCGCCCCACCAGGTTCCGATACCAGGTTCGTCTGTCTCGCTCGCTTTGATGAACATTCCCTTTGCCTTCATCTCTTCTAACTTTGGATGGATCAAAAGCATGCCAGGCTTTACGTTTGGGGATACGCAGACGCCTCTTTGCTTCATCTGTGTGAAAAAGTCTTTTGGATCTTTAAAACGTTTCTTATTCCAGGTAAATACACAGCGCTTGATGCCTTCTTCGGTCTCGATGGCACAATAGCCGGAGGAAAGCTGGAAACCATCGACCGGGATACCTTCTTCTTTTGTCGTGTCGATGAATTCCGTGATCGCATCATCGCAGTCTGCCTCTAACTCCGGATAATACATGGAAGAACCGAGATATCCCAAAGCGTATTTTGGAAGCATAGCAGACTTTCCGGTGAGATCGGTGTAGCGCTCGACTACCTGACGGACGGAAGGACCGGAGATGAGGAAGAGATCAATATCACCGCCATTGGTGGAATAGCTGCTGTAGCGGTGCCAGTAATTGCGCTTTTCACGTCCCATGTTAAAGTCACATTCCCAGGTGCTGTGATAAAAATATCCGGTGGCTTTTTTTGTGGTCTGATTTAATTTAATGTAAAACGGGATATGCTTGTAAAGAGAATCTGTTTCCTTTGGGTCATATCCCATGGAATCACCAGGGCTTAACACCATGTATTTCTGGGCTTTATTCAGTTCACCGCTCTTTTCACCAAAGCCATAGAAGCAATCGTCAGCCTCGATCTGGCTGGTGTGGATCCTGCGATGGTTGCTGTCCTCACGATAAGCCAGGTCTACGATGTCTGCGTGGATCATCGTTCCTTCCTTGTCATACACACAAATACGGAATGGATCTTTTTCCACAACGACTTTCAGCTCATTTCCCTGGATCACTGCCTGATGTGCTTCATCCTTTAAAACTGCATGGGCAGTCTTGATTCTTGTTCTATAGTCCTTTAAAAATGAATCCATTCTGTCTTCCCAGGCAGTTGTGACTAAACTGTAGGATTCTTCTGCGAAATCTCCATCAAATCCGGCTCTGATACGGATCACATGATCAGTGAGAAAGAAGATTCGGATCTCAGTGCAGTTAGTAGTTACAGAAAAATAGTTGTTTTCCTGTTTTACGGCCAGTGCATTGGTGCATACCTTCATGAAATTGTTCCTCCTTAAATATTGTTCATATTTCACTTTAGAGTATTTTTGTGATATGATATTTTTAAATATGAAAATTGCTGTTTGCTGTTATATGATAAATAATTAACATAATTAAAACTAGACAAAAATTGCACATTTCAGGCAGATACTTTACATTTCTTGCACAAGTGTATTAAAATCAATACATAAGAATGAGGTTAAAGGAGAAGGATGATATGATCGATCAGGCGGGGATCATGATGGCCCAGGGACTCGGAACGGCCAGCGAACGGATCCAGGGAGTCAATGACAATATGTCCCAGTCTCATTATCATGAGTATTTTGAAATCTATTATCTGGAGGCGGGGGAACGTTTTCACATGGTAGAGGATCAGCTCTATCATATGGAACAGGGAGAGTTTATGATCTTTCCACCATATGTGATGCACCATTCCTACGGGGAGAAGAATGTCCCATTTAAAAGATTAGTGCTGTATTTTACTCCGGAGGAGGTGCTGTGGCCTTCCATACTGACAGAACTGAAGGAGGAGATCGGAGTCTATCAGGTGGATATCAGAGAACGCCAGGAGATCCACCGTCTGATGGAAATTCTTTTAAAAGAGCAGAACAATCCGGGACTCCATCATGATGAATTTAACCAGGGGATCATCAATGTGCTGCTTTTGTTGATCCTGAGACAGAAACATCCGGAGAGGGCTTCTGAAAACAGCAGCAGGATCGGAGAAGTGATCCGCTACATCCATATGCACTATCAGGAAGAACTCAATCTGGATATGCTGGCAAAGCAATTTTACATCAGTTCGTATTACCTATGCCGGGAATTTAAGAAGGTGACTAATACAACGATCATTCGGTACATCAATGTCACGCGCATCATGAATGCACAGCGCAAATTTATGGAAACCAACAGTAATGTCACAGATATCAGCAGGGAAGTCGGATTTTCCAATCTGACCCATTTCAACCGGGTGTTTAAATCCGTGACCGGCACCACTCCATCGCAGTATCGAAAGCAGTTTCGGGTTAGGGAAAGCAATAAACAGTAATTTTTTCGTAAGATATGCGTAAGATTGTCTTACTGGACAGAGGAACAAAGATTTGAGTATACTAGGTACAGGAATGAAACAGCTGTAACGGAGGGATAGGAGTGACAATGAATGAAAAACAGCCAAGAAGCAGAAAAAAGAAACCATTTCCGGTAAAAGCGGTGGCCATCGCGGCGGCAGTGCTGGTCGTGTGTGCAGGCAGCGGGATTGGTTATTATGTATATCAGGCGCAGCAGTATAACCATGTCTTTTTCCCCAATACGGTGATCAACGGCATGGATGTATCCCAAAAGACTGTGGATCAGGTGAAGGAGATGATTGCGTCCGGAATCCAGGGCTATAGCCTGGTTTTAAAGGAGAGAGGCGGTGATACCGAGGAGATCTTTGGCGCGGAAATCGACTTAAAATCAGAGTTTGACGGAAGCTTAGAGAACTATCTGGCGGCTCAGGAACCGATGAAGTGGTTCAGTCACCGCTCTAAGAAGACCGAATATGAAATCCCGACCATGATCGCGTATGATAAGACAAAGCTGTCAGAGAAAATTGACGGTTTAGTCTGTCTGCGTGAAGATTATGCCAAAGCTCCTGTGGACGCTTATATGTCGGAGTACCAGCCGGGCATTGGATTTTCGATCATTCCAGAAGAACAGGGGAATCTGTTAAAGAAAGACGTTCTGACAGAAGGAGTTGTTCATGCCATCGACAATCTAAGCAAGGAACTGGATCTGGAAGAGTTAGATGCCTATGAAAAGCCAGAGATCACATCGGATCATGAAGAGTTGAAGGCATTGGCGGATAAATTAAACCGCTATGTCAATATGACGGTGACCTATCAGTTTGGTGATAGCCGGGAAACTCTTGGCGGAGATGTGATTTCCCAGTGGATCTCTGTAGGGGCAGATGGAACGACTGTTTTGCTGGACCGGGATCAGGTGGCAGCTTATGTGAAGGGACTGGCATCTAAATATGATACTGCTTATAAGAGCAAGACCCTAAATACCAGCTACGGAAAAACTGTCACCATCAGTAAGGGATTTTATGGCTGGAAGATCAATCAGGGAGAAGAAACCAGTCAGTTATATGACATTATCCAGTCCGGGGAAAGCCAGACCAGGGAGCCGGTATATAGCCAGAAAGCCAACAGCCATGGAGCAAATGATTACGGCAATACTTATGTGGAGATCAATTTGACGGCTCAGCATCTGTTTTTTTATAAGGATGGAAAACTGGTGATCGAGTCGGATTTTGTGTCCGGTAACCATGCAAAAGGGTACGATACACCATCCGGCGCTTATCCACTGACTTATAAACAGAAGGATGCCACCTTAAAGGGCGAGAATTACCGGACACCGGTCAGCTACTGGATGCCATTTAATGGAAATATTGGTATGCATGATGCCAAATGGCGTTCATCCTTTGGCGGGCAGATCTATATGACCAATGGTTCCCACGGCTGCGTGAATCTGCCACCTGCAGTGGCAAAGGTGATTTTCCAGAACATTTCCACAGGGGATCCGGTGCTTTGTTATCATCTGGATGGAACAGGAAGTAAGAGTACATCCACAGGTACCAAGGATACTCAGGCAGAGACGAAGGTTGCGGAAACAACTGCAGCTCCGACCCAGGCAGAAACGACAGCTGCAGCGTCAGCACCATCAGAGACCACTGCGCCAGCATCTTCTCCAGCTCCAGAGCCAACGACTGCAGCAGTACCTTCCCCACAGCCATCTCCGTCAGAAAGCTCAGCGGCAGAATCGCATCCAGATCCGGCAGAGAGTTCACCGGCACCGTCTCCGTCAGAGACCACAGCAGCGGAGAGCAAACCATCGGGTCCGGATCAGGCAGTGTTCGAGACGACCAGGGAGATAGGACCGGGCGTGTAAGCTCTGGAAAAATGAAATGGTACTTGTGCAACAGGGCGAAGTTATGTATAATACGTTGTAACTATTTAGTAGGTCTGCGCACATGCTGCGCTGACCGTAAGAACACATAGGCTAGAAAGCAAAAATCCCATCAGCGAAGCTGATCTGGAATGGATTTTTGCTCGTAACTATGAAGGTACTGAATAGTTATAATACGTTGTAACAAAAGTCGGACGGAATTGGCTGATCATCAGATGCAGGTTCTTAGCAGAAAGAGGATCGGTTTTTCCGCCTAAATGAACATCAAGAGAACCAGGAGGAAAATCTGTGAACAGAGAGAAGATTGTAGTCATTGATTTTGGCGGACAGTACAATCAGTTGGTAGCGAGACGTGTTCGTGAAAACCATGTATATTGTGAGATTTATTCTTATAAGACCGATATCCAGCAGATCAAAGCCATGAATCCAAAGGGAATTATCCTGACAGGAGGTCCTAACAGCTGCTACGAAGAGGGGGCGGCATCCTGCGGCAAAGAATTATTTGAGATGGGCATCCCGGTTCTGGGGCTGTGCTACGGCGCACAGTTAATGCAGTATGTATTAGGCGGTAACGTGTGCAAAGCCCCGGTCCGTGAGTATGGTAAAATCGAGGTAACCGTGGATAAGACCAGTAAGTTATTCAGCGATGTTTCAGAAAAGACGATCTGCTGGATGAGCCATAATGATTACATTGAGAGAATCGCTCCTGGTTTCCGTATTGTAGCCCATACCCCAGACTGCCCGGTGGCAGCAGCTGAGTGGGAGGAGAAGAACCTGTACGCTATCCAGTTCCATCCAGAGGTGCTGCATACCCAGGAAGGAAGCAAGATGCTTCACAACTTTGTATACAATGTATGTGGATGCTCCGGCGACTGGACCATGGACGCATTTGCTGAGAACAGCATCAAAGCAATCCGTGAGAAGGTTGGCAATGGTAAGGTTCTGTGCGCTCTGTCTGGTGGTGTTGATTCCTCTGTGGCAGCTGTTATGCTGGCAAAGGCAGTGGGTGATCAGCTGACCTGCGTATTCGTTGATCATGGCCTGCTCCGTAAAAATGAAGGCGATGAGGTAGAAGAAGTATTTGGACCAAACGGCCCATATAACTTAAACTTCATCCGCGTCAATGCCCAGGAACGTTTCTATGGCAAATTAAAAGGTGTTGAGGAGCCAGAACGTAAGAGAAAAATCATTGGCGAGGAATTTATCCGTGTCTTTGAGGAAGAGGCGAAGAAAATCGGTGCTGTTGACTTCCTGGTACAGGGAACCATTTACCCGGATGTTATCGAATCAGGCCTTGGCAAATCAGCGGTCATCAAGAGCCACCACAACGTAGGTGGACTTCCTGATCATGTTGATTTCAAGGAGATCGTTGAGCCTCTCCGTCTGCTCTTCAAGGACGAAGTAAGACGTGCAGGTCTTGAACTTGGTATTCCTGATTACCTTGTATTCCGTCAGCCATTCCCAGGTCCGGGACTTGGAATAAGAATAATCGGTGAGGTTACAGAGGAGAAGGTCAAGATCGTCCAGGACGCTGACTTTATCTACCGTGAGGAGATCGCAAAGGCAGGCCTTGACAGAAAGCTCGGCCAGTACTTCGCAGCTCTCACCAACATGCGTTCCGTAGGTGTTATGGGTGATTTCAGAACCTACGATTACGCAGTAGCCTTAAGAGCAGTAAACACCAGCGACTTCATGACCGCCGACTGCTCCGACATACCTTTTGAAGTTCTCCAGAAGGTAATGACAAGAATTATAAACGAAGTGAAGGGTGTCAACAGGGTAATGTATGACCTGACCAGTAAACCACCTGGAACGATTGAGTTTGAATAAATCGAGTTGCTTAAAAAAGCCAGTGTTTATGCGG
>ERZ773115.3494-NODE-3494-length-10816-cov-3.560543_pt1 | contig 10816 bp, 12 predicted proteins | sample MGYA00511116_ERZ773115 | MGnify/ENA primary metagenome ERZ773115 (study PRJEB29015, sample SAMEA2737869) | human gut metagenome | biome: human gut; feature: human-associated habitat; material: faeces | place: China | collected 2012 ... | reverse complement strand
ATTTACGCGGTTTGCGAACCAATTGGTTAATTGTAGGCATCTACATTCTCCTGTGTTTTTTTATTTTTGGTTGATATGGCACTTGGTGACAGCCCATATCTGTGTGTACTTTTGCAACTTATGTCAGCACGTCTCTGTACACTTTTGAGAGACCAAAAGTAAAAAGTACCGTCTAGTATAATATCATTTTCCGATGGTTATTGTCAACAGTTTCTTGTTAAAAAGAAAAATTCCTAATCATCAAATTAGGAATAATATCGTAGATTAATTACTTGTCAAAAATATTACCGACTTCAACTTCTACCTTCTGTGCTTTTACATCAATGTCAGAAACCGTAAGTAATGATTTATATTCATGGATATCACGATCGCCTTTGGCATTTTCTGCGAATACAGCTACACCTACTAACTCACTATCAAATTCTGAAAGCAAGCTAATCATACCCGTAATGGTACCACCACCTTTAAGAAAATCGTCAACAATAAGGACGCGGCTATTGGGTTTCAAACTACGTTTTGAAAGGAACATCTTTTCAATACGGTCACTTGAACCACTAACGTAGTTTACCGATACAGTTGAACCTTCTGTAATTTTTAAGTCACGACGAACAATAACAAACGGAATGTTCAAGACATCTGCTACTGCATTTGCTAAAGGAACTCCTTTAGTTGCTACAGTCATAACGGCATCAATTTTTTGTCCCTTAAAGGCACTAGCAATGATACGACCAACATTTTTCAAAATAGACGGTGTACTCAATAAATCAGATAGGTAGAGATAACCACCTGGTAAGATACGATCACTCTCGGAAAGACGTTTACAAAGATCTTCAACCAGACTTCTTGCATCTTCATCAGAAATGGTCGGTGTAAACATAACACCGCCAGATGCACCAGTTACTGTTTCGATTTCTCCTATTTGACTTTCCTCAAAAGCTTTTTTAATGATAGCAACATCTTCTGAGATTGAAGACTTTGCAGCTTCATAACGCTCTGCAAAGGTGTTGAGGCTTGTCAATTGATAAGGATTATTAATCAGGTAGTTTGAAATCACTACCATGCGCTCACTTCGTTTTAATTTCATATGTTACCTATATTTTCTGTACTTTTTAACTATTATACCATAATACAGCAAAAAACGAACATTTTCATATAAAATGCTCGCTTAATTTCGATTTTAATCAAATTTTGGCTTGTAGAAGGAACGATTATCCATAGCAAAGAGACGATTTGTCATTTCTCCTGGTCCTACTAGGTTAAGAGCTGTCGTCATCATCATCATACTGGCATCAAGATTATCAATCATATGAATAATTTCTGCTTCCATAATACGAGGTCGCACTGGGCTACCATACTCTAGTTGTCCGTGGTGGCTGAGAATGACATGACGCAAAACAACGACATCCTCACGCGTATCGTCAATATTAAGTTCCACAAGGACCTTGGTAATTTCTTCATCAATCAAGGCAATATGACCAATTAAGTTCCCACGAACCGTATACTCAGTGTTTTCAGGACCAGTAAGTTCAATAACCTTAGCTAAATCATGAAGCATAATCCCTGCAAAAAGTAGACTCTTATTGAGCTCTGGATAAATATCTCCAATGCTGTCCGCTAGGCGAACCATAGTAGCTGTATGATAGGCTAGTCCACTTTCAAAAGCATGATGATTTGTTTTAGCAGCTGGAAAAGTGAAAAACTCTTTATTATACTTTCGATAAAGGGCACGAACAACACGCTGCCAAGTTGCTTCCTCAATCTTGAAAATCATTTGCTCTAGGTATTCGCGTACTTCGGAAGGATTTACTGGTGGTTTCTCTTTGAAATCAGCTGGATCATTTGGCTCACCAAATGTAGGCAAGCGTAAGGTAATTTGGTTTACCTGAGGAGTATTATTATAAACCTCTCGACGGCCCTCCATATGCACTACTTTACCTGCGGTAAATTCTTCGACATTATAAGGCTGAGCATCCCACAGGTTTCCTGAAATCTCTCCAGTATCATCCTGAAAAGTAAAGGCAATATAATCCTTTCCTGCTCTTGTCTTACGTACCTCTGCACGCTTAATCAGATAAAAACCTTCAAAATACTCGTCTTTTTTCATTTGATTAATCTTCATGCTTGTCCTCGTTTTCTAATCGTGGTAAATCCAACAAACTTTGTGTCGCACTGTCTTGATAGGTTTCAATTGTATCAAGAGCTCTAACAATTGCCCTACTCCTTGTGTTGAGAAGACTATCGACTGTTTTACTTGCTGTATTCAATTGTCTCTGAGCTTTAGCTAACATATCCCCAAACTTGCTAAATTCTAGTTTGACATTACCTAAAACCTTACTAATATCATCTGCATTCTTTTGAATATTCAAAGTTCTAAATCCTACGGACAATGAATTCAAGAGTGCTGATAAAGTTGACGGCCCTGCGATAACAATATTCTCCTCGCGACGAAGGGCGTCAAAGAAGGCTGGTTGGCGTACTACCTCAGCATAAAGTCCTTCCGTCGGCAAAAATAATATACCAAAATTTGTGGTTTCAGGTGGGTTAAGATACTTCTTGTTAATATCCTTGGCAAATCGCTTAATACTAGTCAAAAGAGACTTACGGTGATTCTCAATTTCCTCTTTATTACCAGACTCATAAGCATCTTCCAGACGATAGTAATCTTCCAAAGGAAACTTAGAATCAATGGGAAGGTAGATATATTCGTCTTTATGGTTTCCTGGCATTTTGATTGCATATTCAACTCGTTCACTTGAACCTGATACCGTAGGAAATTCTCGTTCGTACTGATTAACAGTCAATATGTCTTCAATAATTTGTCCTAATTGAAGCTCTCCCAGAATGCCTCGTGTTTTTGTATTTGAAAGGACCTTGTTAAGACTTCCAACATCCTTGGCTACATTTTTCATTTCCCCCAAGCCCTGGTTGACTGACTCTAACTGTCTTGAAACTGTCTCAAAAGAGGCTTGTAAACGTGTTTGTAGGGTTTGCTCAAGTTTCTCTTCAACTGTCTGACGCATTTGTTCCAAACGTTTCTCATTGGAATCCTGCATATCCTTAACAGCTTTGGTTAAGCTTTGGTTTATTTGCTCAAGACGTTGGTCAGAACGGTCTCGATTATCAGATAAATTTTGATGTAAAACTTCTCGGATATCTGTCAACTGTTGATATAGTTCCATCTGCAATTGGTTCAATTGCTTTGTCGTTTCCAGTTGGTTTGTCTTAGCAAAACTTTCCAATTGAAACGAAATTTGATCTGAAAGATTATCTGCATTTTCTTCCAACCCCTTATTAATCTGTTCTTTTAACTCCATATTTCTCAAGAAAAGAACAATAAGAATCCCAAAGCTTAATAAAGTTAAAAGTGTAAGTAGATAGATCATACTAACTCCTATCTTTAGTCTGGATGACAATCACATATCCATTTGGCACAAGCACTTGAATCGGACCATCAACGAATTCATTGCTAGAATAGATTTTCTTCTGGAAATAATTCATACTAGTTAATTCGTATTTTGCTCCCAAAATCGTCAGTTCTCCATCACCTTCATGTAAAAAAGAAACATATGTCATTCCAGGTTCTGGTAACAAGTTATGACTTCCTTCTGGATAATAAGTAATCTTATTTTGCTTATCTCGCAAACAGATACGCCTCATAAAAGGAGCTAATTCAGGATCGCTGACCAAAAATATATTTGATAACATATGATCAATTCTGCCACCAAAAGCACCGAAAATAGTTACTTCCGCCTCAGGATATAATTGAAATACAATTTTTAGGGCTAACTCTGTATCCGTGTCATCCTTTTCAGCTGGAGCAATCCTACACTCTTTAGCAGCCGATTGAATCATCTCTAACTCTGACCGAGATACTGAATCAAAGTCTCCAACAGCCAAATCAATAGGTAAACCTAACTCCAACAAACGTAAGCACGCGCGATCCACCCCAACAAAATAATCAAAATCGGTAGTGAACCACTCTAGCTCACCACCGACAAATAAAGCTATTTTAGGCATCGATAGCATCACGAAGCGTTTGAACTTGCGCTGTCAAATCAGGATTTTTGAAGAGGTAAGAGCCCGCTACAAAAACATTAGCCCCCGCCTTGGCACATGCTGCAATAGTGTTGTTATCTACACCACCATCAACTTCAATATCGAATGAATAGCCACCTTTTTCGCGAAGCTCCACAACACGCTCTACTTTAGACATCATTTCTGGAATGAACGCCTGACCACCAAAACCTGGATTTACAGTCATGATAAGTACTTGATCCACTAAATCAAGTACAGGAATAAGTGCCTCAACTGGGGTTCCAGGATTAATCACAACACCTGCTTTCATACCAGCAGCTTTGATTTTCTGGAGGGCACCATGGATATGCTTGGTGGCTTCAACATGAATGGTCATGATATCTGCACCAGCTTGTGCATAGGCATCCACATAACGCTCAGGATCAACAACCATAAGGTGGCAATCAAAAACCAACTTGCTATGTTTACGCATGCTAGCGACCACATCTGCTCCCCAACTGATATTAGGAACAAATTGACCATCCATAATATCAATGTGAACATATTCCGCACCTGATGCATCAATACGAGCTAGTTCTGAAGCAAAATTAGCGTAATCAGCAGCTAGGATAGAAGGAGCAATTTTATATGACATGAGAGACCTACTTTCTTTTTACAGTTTTTTTATATGTTTCACGACGATTTTCAATTTCACTTAAAAATTGAAGGTAATTATCATAACGGACTTGCCAGATCTGGCCATTTTCAACCTCATCCTTAACAGCACAAGAAGGCTCATGGGTATGAGTACAAGAACGGAATTTACAGCCATGACTAGCTTGACGGATTTCTGGAAAAGCTTCACTCAAGTCTTCGGCATTATCCACTTCATAATCTAGAGAAGAGAATCCTGGTGTATCAGCAATCTTCCCTCCATGAACATCATAAAGACTTACAGCCCTTGTAGTATGACGTCCACGACCTAAACTGTCTGAAATTTCACCTGTTTCTAAATGTAACTGTGGGGCAATACGGTTCAACAAGGTTGATTTTCCAACACCTGTCTGTCCCATAAAAACTGTTATTTTATTAGTCAAGAGCGGCAATAGTTCTTCCAAACTGAAGACAAAATCAAAACCAATTTTTTGATACTGTTTTTGAATGGCTTTCATTTCTGAATCATCTTCAACCAAGTCCATCTTAGAAATATAGATTACAGGTTTTATATTTTTATGCTCTAGTAAAACCAAAAAACGGTCCAAAAGATTACTGTTAAAATCCGGTTCCTTAGCAGACATAATAACCACAGCCTGATCTATATTGACAATGGGTGGACGCACTAAACTATTGATTCGTTGACCAATTTTAAGGATATAGCCTTCTGAATTTTCCTCTGCTGAAAATTCGACAAAATCCCCAACGTAAGGTGTTTGTCCTTTTTTTCTAAAATTTCCTCGTGCACGCGTCTGGTATACAACACCATCATGCTCTACATAATAGAAACCTGCCAGTGCTTTGATAATTCTTCCTTGCAAGTGAACTCCTCAATCGTTTAATAGCCCTATTATACCACAAAACAACACGCTTTTCTGATCCAAAACAAACCACATTTCCATTTCCTTAAGCTCCTTGCATTTTTAGTAATTTGCAGTATAATAATCCTATCACTGCGGAGGTGGTGGAATGGCAGACACGCATGCTTCAGGCGCATGTGCTTTTTCAAGCGTGAGGGTTCAAATCCCTTTCTCCGCATAGCTAAAAATCCCACTGAAATTCAGTGGGATTTTTGAATTATAGACCTGCTTCACTCAAAGCATCTGATAAGTGTGCAAAATCAGAAATAGATAGAGCCTCTCCACGAATAGAAGGTTTTATATCAGCAATTTCCAAAGCCTGCTCAAGTTTGGTTTTCACTTCTTCAGATTTACCAAAATGATTTGTTAAATTATTCCACAATGTCTTACGACGATGGACAAAGCTAGCCTTAGCCACTCGGAAAAGGAAATCCTCATCTTTAACTTCAACCAACGGTTGTTCACGGCGCGTCATCTTCAAAATGGCTGAGTCAACATTCGGGGCTGGTACAAAGACTGTACGAGGGACAATGAATGCCACTTTAGCGGTCATATAATACTGAACAGCAATTGATAGAGAACCATAAGCCTTGCTATTAGGCTCTGCAGAAATGCGGTCAGCAACCTCTTTTTGCATCATAACAACAAATTCTGCAAAAGGAATCTTACTCTCAATCAAATGCATTAAAATTGGTGTCGTAATATAGTATGGTAGATTGGCTACAACCTTGATTGGTAGATTTGGATTTTCAAATTCTTTGACACGTGTCTGTAAATCTGCCTTGAGAACATCTTCATTAATCACGTTAACATTATCATGATCACGTAATGTATCCTCTAAAATCGGAACCAACCGATCATCAATTTCAAAAGCCATAACTTCCGCAGCATTTTCAGCCAAGAATTCTGTTAATGCTCCGATACCAGGTCCAATTTCGATTACATTGACATTTTTGTCAATCTCTGCCGTATCAACAATTTTTTGTAAAATATTTGTATCTGTTAAGAAGTTCTGTCCAAAAGACTTCTTAAAGGTAAAGCCATGGCGTTCAAGGACAGCCTTGGTCACGCTATAATCTGCAATTCTCATTTATTCTCTTTTCTTATTATTTTCACGATTTTTATATTTGGACACAAAACAGGTCCAAACCCTTAATTATCCCAACCTCAATAATAAGCTACTTAGTAGCGATTTGATGTTAAAATCACTGGTAATCTAGTAATTTGACATAGCCTCTTCTAGCTCCTCTAATGTGATTCCAAACAATTCCAAACGCTTTAAAAGCTGCTTTCCATTGCAATAACCAATACGAAGCACCTCGCCCAAATATTCTCGACGCTTTCGACTATCTGCTCCCATTAGTAGCCCTAACTTCATAAGATTTGATTTACTAATATCAAACTGATTATCATCATCGTAACTACCTAAAACTCCAGATAAGGCCTTTTGAAGATCCTCAAAACTCGCATGCTCAACACCCAATGAACGACCTTTAGTCTTAGATTTTGGTGTTGCTTCCTCACGGTTTAAAAAAGCATGCTTTGCTGTCGGAACAGCTTCCATAATGATTTTACGGATACGCTCACCATTATAGTCTGGATCAGTAAAAACAATCACTCCGCGTAAGTCATTAAGCTTATCGATACGCCCTAAGTCATCCTCATTAATAGCGGATCCTCTAGTCTCATAGGTATCCACCTCATAAAAACGTCTCAAATTTGCCGTATCATCCTTACCTTCTACCACGATGACTTCTTGAATTTTTATTTTATTCATCCAGACCAAAAATCCTCATCGCATTGTCATAAGTAGCCCTAGCCACTTCTTCACTCGTTAAACCACGAAGCTCAGCAATCTTGTCTACTACGTAACGTGTATAGCCTGTACGATTCTCACGACCACGTTTGGGAACAGGTGCCAAATACGGTGCATCCGTTTCAACCAGAATCTTATCTAAAGGTAACTTCTGAGCAGCTTCTTGGACATCCAAAGCCTTCTTAAAAGTTACAACACCTGAAAATGAAATCATCATTCCAAGATCAACAAATTTTTGAGCCATTTCTAGGGATCCTGAGTATGAGTGCATAATCCCCCCACGAGGACCAACACCAACTTCTTTAATAACAGCGTAAGTATCCTCAAGTGCATCACGTGTATGGACAACAAAAGGTAAATTGTGTTCCTTTGACAAAAATATTTGACGCTTAAAGACATCAATCTGAGTTTCTTTAGGATCCTCCATCCAATAATAATCCAAACCGATTTCCCCAATTGCCACTACTTTCGGATTATCTAATTGTGATACAATCATATCCTCAATTTCCTGAGAATAGGACCCCGCTTCCGTAGGATGCCATCCAATCGTACTATATAATTGATCATATCTCTCTGATAGTGCTAAAGATTTATTTATTGTTGGTTTATCAAAACCAACAATATTCATTTTAACAACACCTAGTTCAGCTGCAAAATCTATTTCTTCTTGTTCTTTTCCTGCAAAATTATCCACATTAAGATGGGTATGCGTATCAAAAATTTCAATCATAGGTCTATTATAACAAAAACGAGCGAGCATAGCTCACTCACCTTTTCATTTTATTAAACAAAGAGTCGCATATATTCTCTCTTTGTACAACGATTCATTACAATATCCTGTCTATTCGCTTGACGAAGAATAGTCTCAGCCTCCTCATTCTCAAGACCAATTTGACTCCAAAAAACTGTTGCATCCGTTTCAAGAAAATCATAGGCAACATCTGGTAAAAGCTCACTTCGTCTAAATACATCAACAATATCAATCGAAAATGGGATATCTTTAAGATGAGCATAAACATGCTCTCCTAGAAGCTCCTGACCTTCTAGTTTGGGATTTACTGGTATAATACGATAACCAGCAGCTTGTAGAAAATGAGCAACCTGATAAGATGCTGCCTCCTTGCGATGAGATAAACCAACAATTGCAATCGTCTTTGCAGATTTTAAATAAGATTCTATAACCTCATCACTAGGATTTTGAAATGAATAAGACATATGATTCTCCTCGTCGTTTGAATAAACTAGAAATAAAAATCCCTAAACGGGACTGTGACGATTAGTTAGCTAAGCTCGGCAACGATAGCTTTAATTTGTTCTTTTGTATGTACACCTGCTACTTGCTTAACAACCTCACCATCTTTTTTGAAGAGTAAAGTTGGAATAGACATAATTCCAAACTTCTGAGCTGTTTCTGGGTTCTCATCAACATCAATTTTAACAATCTTAAGTTCATCTTCTGAAATCTCTTCAGAAAGTTGCTCAAGAATTGGTGCTTGCATCAAGCAAGGCCCACACCAAGTTGCCCAAAAATCAATCAAAACGAGGCCTTCATCTGTTTCTTGTTCAAATGTAGCATCTGTTACTACTTGTGTCATTTAATCATCCTCCTAGACATTATAAAACTTTTGTAGACCTATTCTATATGATTCTAAAGGCTATTGCAAGAATTTGACACATACATAAAAAATTCTTATCAAATATTAGTCATTACCTATCATAGACATCACTTGCCCACAGCCAGTCTTGGGAGTATAATAATAAAAAACTATAAAAATAGAAATGAGTAAATATGGATAAAGATGCAATGATTACCTATCTCATAGGTGAACTCAAAAAAGAAAATCTAGAATTACATGATTTGATTATCCCAGAAGAACTCGAGGAAAAACAAAAACTTCTCAGAGCACTCTTTAATACACGTAAACCAATGGCAGCATCAACACAATTCTTAACAATCCAAGACCTTTACCTACAGTTTAGAAAAGGGGAAAGAGGATTTGTACAACTCAGTTCGCTCCAGCCCATTCCACAAGATGATCGAATCTACCTCTGGAAAGGTGATATTACAAGACTCGAAGTAGATGCAATCGTAAATGCAGCTAATAAAACCTTACTTGGATGTATGAAACCACTTCATGATTGTGTAGATAACGCTATTCATACATACGCAGGTGTTCAGTTACGCCAAGCTTGTTTCGAACTCATCTTAGAACAAGGATATGAAGAACCCGTTGGCATGGCTAAAATCACCCCAGCTTACAATCTTCCTTCTGCCTTTGTCATTCATACAGTAGGTCCAAAAATAGTAGACCAACCGACACAAATTGATGAAGATCTTTTAGCAAAAAGTTATCTTTCAGTATTAGCACTAGCTGAGAAAAATAACATTGAATCAATTGCTATACCATGTCTATCAACTGGAGATTTCAATTTTCCAAAACAAGAAGCTGCCAAAATCGCCATTCAAACAGTCAAAACCTTTATTGACGAGTCAAATATAATAAAAAAAGTAATATTTAACGTATTTGATGATGAAAATTTAGCTATTTATCAAAAACTCCTTGCCGAATAAAAGAAGAAAATCAAATTGATTTTCTTCTTTTTTATTGCATAACTGAATGCTCTTTTAAAAGATTAAAAAATGACGAATGATCTCTTTTAAGATTGACAAAACCACCGTCCTTAGACAAGAAACTATGTTCAGAAGCAGCTGTACAAACAAGAACACCATTCTGATTTACCATATAGTATATAAAAGAAAGTTTAGCAGATTTAACACTTTTAACAATAATCTCAATAGAAATTACATCTGCAAAAGTAGAAGTAGCTTTATAGTCACAGGAAATTGAAGTAACAGGAGAGATAATTCCCTCCTCTTCAATTTTTTCATAAGCCCAACCTATCTCTCTTAGAAAAAAAGTTCTAGCCTCTTCCATCCATCGAACATAATTAGAATGATGAGTAATACCCATTCGATCTGTTTCATAATACTGGACCTCGTGTTTACAAATAAACATAAGAACCTCCAAAAAGACTAAGAAATAAAATCTAAAATATCATCCTCAGAAAGAGAAGAGTCACAAACAACCTTAGCAGTTCCATTTTCTGAAACAAATAGGGCTGGAACGGTAGCAATACCATATCTTTTACGTAAAGCTTGAATATCTTCTAATTCTTCACTATTTTCGCTATTAATATAGAAAATAGTAAGATTTGAATTACAAGCAACATTTGATAATTTAGGTTCAAAAAGTTGACAATATGGACAAGAAGGACGGCCAATAAATAAAATAAACTTATCTGTAGAAGAAATTTTATCTTTAACAGTAGAAATAGAAATAGGTGTAAACGCTGACGCAAAATTCGACATAATAATACCTCTCAAATAAAATATAATCATATCATATCTGAA
>ERZ773115.3491-NODE-3491-length-10825-cov-3.085515_pt1 | contig 10825 bp, 9 predicted proteins | sample MGYA00511116_ERZ773115 | MGnify/ENA primary metagenome ERZ773115 (study PRJEB29015, sample SAMEA2737869) | human gut metagenome | biome: human gut; feature: human-associated habitat; material: faeces | place: China | collected 2012 ... | reverse complement strand
CACATTGTAGACTGCAGGTAGAAGGTCTACATGTAGTAACCCTCGGAGGTGAACCTATGAGCGATTTGAAAATGGGGCCGGTGGAGCCCCGGTTCGCGGAGATCATCTGGGACAGGGAGCCGGTGGGCTCCACGGAGTTGGTCCGACTGGCGGAGGAGGCCCTTGGTTGGAAAAAGTCCACCACCTACACGGTGCTCAAGCGGCTGTGCGATCGGGGCATCTTCCAAAACGAGGGCGGCACCGTCACCAGCCGGCTGTCCCGGGCGGACTATGACACCGCCCAGAGCCAGCAATTCGTGGAGGAAAGCTTTTCCGGGTCCCTGCCCGCGTTTATCACGGCGTTTACCCGGCGAAAAAAGCTGACAGAGGACGAAATTGCGGAGCTGCAAAAGCTGATCGATCAGAACAGGAGGTAGCGTATGGGCGAGTTTGTAATGCACCGGCTGTTTCCCATCGTCTGTAATATGAGCCTCACCGCCAGCGTGGTGATTCTGGCGGTACTGGCAGTCCGCCTGCTGCTGCGGCGGGCCCCCAAGGTCTTTTCCTATGCCCTGTGGGCGGTGGTGCTGTTCCGGCTGCTGTGTCCGGTGTCCGTCACCTCCGCCGTGTCCCTGCTGGGGGCGCTGGGCGCTCCGGCGCAGGAGCGAAGTGCCGTTACCAGCGTGGTGGAGTATGTCCCGGCGGATATCGTCCGCAATATGGCCCCCGCGGTGACGCCTTTGCCCCAGGAGCCGTTCCCGGCGGAACCCGGCGAGAACATCATCAGCGCCGCCCCCAGCGTGACTCAGCCTGATGCTGCCCCGGCCTCGCCCCTCAGCGGCCCGGTGGCGGTTCTGACCCTGACGTGGCTGATGGGCATAGCCCTGCTGCTCCTTTACAGCGTGATCTCCCTGCTGCGGCTCCGCCGCCGCCTGGTGGGAGCCGTGCGATTGGAGGACAACATCTATCTGGCGGACTACATCCCCTCCCCCTTCGTCATGGGCCTGTTCCGGCCCAAGATCTACCTGCCCTCCACCCTGACGGAAACGGAGCGGGGCTACATCCTGCGGCATGAGCAGTATCACCTCCGCCGCCGGGATCATGTGGTGAAGCTCCTGTCGTTTCTGGCCCTGTGCGTCCACTGGTTCAACCCGCTGGTGTGGGCGGCGTTCATTTTGGCGGGGAAGGACATGGAGATGAGCTGCGACGAGGCGGTGGTAAGGGAACTGGGCGAGGACATCCGGGCGGACTACTCCGCCTCCCTGCTGAGCCTTGCCACCGGCCGCCGCATCGTGGCGGGGATGCCCCTGGCCTTCGGCGAGGGGGACACCGGCGGCCGCATCCGGAACCTGCTGAACTGGAAACGGCCCCAGCCGTGGATCATCGCCGTGTGCGCCGTGGTCTGCGTGGGACTGATCGCCCTCTGCGCCGCCAACCCCAAGGGGAGCGGCACCCCAACGGAAGATTCCCCGGCAGACCGGACGGAAACCGGCCAGTGGCCCAGCGTGGAGGCCTACGTCCAGCAGGTAATGCTGTCCCAGACGGAGGCCCGGTATTACGCGGAAAACGCCGACGGCACTGCCAGCGGCCAGCCCCATATCGCCGCGGTGACGGATCGAAAGCTGGAATATCTGACGAAGGGCGGCGAGCTGGCCGGACTGGCCCTCGACGGCGTGTTGGAGGAATGGGAATATTTCTATCTGGTGAAGCTGGATGTGGACACGGCTTCGGTGGCGCTGGTAGGCGGACAGTATTATGACGACGAGGAATACTTCTCGTTAGATGATCGTCATGTAATGGTGGCCCTGCGGTATGACGACGGCAGCTACGACATTCTCTGCGACGACTCCATCAATGACGGCGGCGATTTCTTCGGCTATCACAACACCATGGAGGAGGCCATTTACGACTGGTATGTGACGGATCGAAAGCTGGATCTGCCGCTGTATGTGGAGGACTGGATCGACCGGATCAACTACAACAACCCCAATGACAAGCCCGGCAACTATCCCGTCCACCGCTATGATGTGGACGGCGGTTACCTCTATATCCCCGGCGATACCTGGGTCATGTCCACGCCGGAGCGGGGAGAGGAAGCGGTCAGGACCTATACCTGGACCTCGGTATACAATACCGGCTCCCAGATCGTGGTGAGCTATGACGAGGGTTCTCTGGAGGCTCAGATCGCCGATGCGGAGAGCGTGGGCTTCACGGCGGTGGACGACACCAAGCAGATCTGGAAACGGCGTCAGGACGGCATAAACGAGCGCTACTACTTCTACCCCGCCGCCGACGGGAACGGCTGCTGGCGGGTCTGGACTTTGTGGACGGACCTGGGTATCAGCAATTACGTGCATATCTTCATCGAGCCTCAGGTGATGTACCTCATGGCGGAGAGCTTCACGCCGACGGAGAGCCTTCCCGCCGCCGGCGCATCCACCCGGACTACGATGACCTCCACCTACCGGGCGGAGGTGGACGGGCGCGCCGCGGATCTTACGGTCTCCTACACGGTGGAGCAGAAAAACGGCGAGCTGCGGCTCTGTTCTCTGGACAGTGCCCGGGCCAGAAACGTTCACGGCTGGGAGCAGGTGCATCTGGCAGCCACGGTGGAGCAGCATCAGTCGCTGTTCGGTTCGGGCCTATATCAGTACCTCGTTCCAGTATTCTACGAGGCCGACCGGGGCAATGGCTGGGAAACCTTTCAGGCCGTGGTGGAGATCTCGCTGACAGGGCAGTACAGCCCCCGGCGCACCCTGACGCAAGAGGAGCTGGCCGCCTACAACGCCGTTATGGACCCTGCGGTCCGGGATGAGAGCGGTGACATTGTGGACTTTCACATCCAGCCCTTCAGTTACTTCTTTTCCTCCTATTATAAAAATGTCAGGAACCTGAATTTTGAGGAATTTATCCGCTATTTCCCGGACAGCGGCCAGGCGACCGAGGCGGAATTTGAGGCGTTGAAAAAGCTGGATGACTGGCCGTTCAATCGGGTGGCGCGCATGGAGGATATGCCGGTACCCATCCACCGGCACACGGTTTCCAGCATCAACGAGGTGCTGACCCGCTGGGGCGGCATCACCACGAGCGATCTGGACACCTCCGGCGTCTGCTATCTGGAGGAATACGACGCTTACTATACATATACCTCAGATTTCAATATGTTCTATTTTATAGCGGAATCCGGCGAACAGGTCGGAAACTACGTTTATCTGCGTAAATCTGTTGAAAACGGAAATATTGCAGTCCTGACCCTGCGCCTGATGCCGGGAACGGACGAATGGCAAATTGTGTCCCACTGGCGCTCGGGCAGTTGAACCGCATAAAAAGTCAGGCGTTGGAAAACCAACGCCTGACTTTTACTATGTTTGCTATGTTCCTTTTTATTCGTCAGTCCTTTCGGTACTCCGGCTTCCAGAGCAGTTCCTCAAAGCTCTTGATATACACGTCGCAGAAGGAGCGCATTTCCTTCTCGTCCCCGGCGAAAAAGCTGTCATAGACCCCTACCACCCGCATTTTGGCGCTGCGGGCGCCCTTGCAGGCGGCAAGGCTGTCGTCAAACAGGGTACAGGTTTCCGGCTCCACGCCGTACCGCTCCGCCACCCCTAACCACAGGCGCTTGTCCTTTTTCTCAATACCCAACTCCTGAGCAAAGGTAACGGATTCGAAGTACTTCATCAGATCCAGCTTTTCCATCGCGGTGCGGCAGTGCACCGGCACGCTGGAGGTCACCAACGCCATCCGCCGGTTCTCCGCCTTGCACTGCTTTAAAAACGCCCGGACGCCGGGCTTCACCGTCACATGGGCGTAGGCGTCCTTGGCCAGCTCCATCCACTCCGCCATGATGTCTTCCTCGCTGTCGGGCAGATTGCAGAACTCCTTGGTGAACTTAGCCGCCAAGGGGAAAATGGTGTGGGCCACCCCCTCGTAATAGGCTTTTGTGTAGGGCAGACCCCTCCGGGCCAGAAATTCCCTGTCCACGTCCTTCCAGACATCGTTGGAATCAATGAGGGTGCCGTCCATATCAAATAAATACATATCAGTTCTCCTTTTCCAGCCAGAATCGCCACGGGAAGTCCTTGGCCTCCTCCGCATAGTCCACGCCGATCCGTGGGCCGGCGCAGATGTGCTCCGGTCCGGTCATCGGGTCCGTCAGCCCAACGTCCGTCAGGGAATCGCAGAGGAACAGAACGTCCCCCTCCAGATCCAGTTTGTTCTGGGCCGTGGTGAGGTCCAGCGCCTTACAGACCTTGCCGGGACCGTTGAGAAAGTTCTTTCGCCGGTAGGCGTTCATGGGCGCGTCCCCGAACCGCAGGCGTTTCATGGTCTCTGCCCCTGCCGCCGGGTCCAGTCCCCGCAGCAGCACGGCGGATGGCTCCCCCTCCGGCTCCGTAACAAAGTTCAGACAGTGGTACATCCCGTAGATGAAATAGATGTAGGCGTGGCCGGGGGCCATGAACAGCGTTTCCGTCCGGGGCGTGCGGCGGTAGTTGTAGGCGTGGCAGGCCTTGTCGCACCGGCCCACATAGGCCTCCGTCTCCGTGATGCGGCCTGCCAGCAGCTCGCCGTTCCAATTCCGCACCAGATACTTTCCCAGCAGCGCCTGCGCGATGGCAACGGTATCGCCGTTGAAGAAATCATGGGTCAGCTTCGCCATAGGGCCTCCTTTATCAAATATGCAGAATTTCGCAGAAAAGCAGTAAAAATCCACAAAAACAGCCGCGTTTCCAGAACTTCCTTTGCGGCCTTCGGAGAAGTCGGCCAGCCCCTCTTGCGGCGGCGGCAGTTTTCCACTATAATCGCTACATTCGCTGTCTCTGCGCCAACCTTCGCGCAGGGCTGATTCGATGCGTTGATCCACGCTGCCTGCCGTCCAAAACCGGCGGGAGAAATTTTTATCATCATACCACATCCGGTGGAGAGGAGCAAGTATATGAAGCAGGGTTCTCTGCGTTCGTCCGCCTATGCGGTTCTGACGGCTTTCATCTGGGGCACCGCCTTTGTAGCCCAGAGCGTGGGCGCGGAACATGTCCCGCCGCTGGCCTTTAATGCCGCCCGGTCGGTGATCGCCTTTGTGTTTTTGCTGGTGCTGTGCGCCGTCATGCGATCCGGCCGCCGCCGGAAGGGGCAGGCTGCTTCCGTCACCCGCTCCCGGAAGGATCTTCTGCTGGGCGGCTTCTGGTGCGGCCTGACGCTGGGCCTGGCCTCCTTCCTTCAGCAAAAGGGTCTGGACACCACCTCCCCCGGCAAAGCGGGCTTCATCACCGCCCTTTACATCGTGCTGGTGCCCATTTTCGGCATTTTCCTGAAGAAGCGAGTACCCAAGGCGGTGTGGGTCAGTGTGCTGCTGGCGGTGACGGGACTGTACTGCCTGTGCATCACGGAGAGCTTTACCATCGCCCCCGGCGACCTCTGCGTGATGCTGTGCGCCTTTGTGTTTACAGCACAGATCCTTCTGGTGGATCACTTTGTCACCGTGGTGGACGGCGTGGAGCTGTCCTGCTGTCAGTTCTTCTTTGTCACAGCGTTTTCCCTGATCGGCTCCCTGCTTTTCGAGCATCCCACCTGGGCGGGCCTGACCATGGCGGCGGGCGCCATTCTGTATGCGGGTCTCCTTTCCAGCGGCGTGGGCTATACGCTGCAAATTCTGGCTCAGAAAGGCTCCAACCCCACGGTGATCTCTCTGCTGCTGAGTCTGGAATCCGTGTTCGCTACTATTTCCGGTGCGGCGATCTTGGGAGACCGCCTCAGCGGGCGGGAATATTTCGGCTGCGCCCTGATGCTGGCACAGCTGCCGGACAGAAAAAAAGCATAAGCCCTGCGTGTTTTTTCGGAAGCGGAGCCTGTTGGCTCCGCTTTTTTCGTGGACATTCGCAAAGGTATGTGCTATACTTTAGTCTGTATGAGTATGGAATCCATAACCGAGGTGAAAAATATGCGGATCGACGTATTAGGCGTTGGTTTTGATAATCTGACCATGACGGAAGCCGTGTCCCGCGGAGCGGCACTGCTGGAGGAACCGGGGTGCCACTATGTAGTGACCCCGAATCCGGAGATCGTGGAGGTCTGCCGGGAAAATCCGGCGGCCATGCAGGCGGTCAACGGTGCGGATCTGGTTCTGCCGGACGGCATCGGCGTGATAAAGGGAGCGGCCATGCTGGGAACGCCCCTGAAGGAAAAGACCCCTGGCATCGAATTTGCCGCAGGGCTGATGGGAAAAATGGCCGAGCGCGGGAGATCCCTCTATCTGCTGGGCGCCAAGCCCGGCGTGGCGGACATGGCGGCGGAACGGCTGCAAAAGCAGTACCCCGGATTGAAGATCGCCGGAACTCATGATGGCTACTTCAAGGAGGACGCCCCTGTGGTGGAAGCCATCCGGGAAAGCGGCGCGGACTGCGTGTTCGTCTGCCTGGGCGCCCCCAAGCAGGAGCTGTGGATGGCGCGGAACGGCCCCGCCACCGGCGCCCATTTGCTGTGCGGCCTGGGCGGAAGTCTGGACGTGTTCGCGGGCACCGTGGAGCGGGCCCCGAAGTTCTGGTCTGACCACGGCCTGGAATGGTTTTACCGCCTGTGTAAGGAGCCGAAGCGCATCGGCCGGATGATGAAGCTGCCGCTGTTTCTGGTCCATGTGCGGCAGGAGAAGGGAAAACGGAAATGAACGGACGTTTGATCGTATTTGAAGGGACCGACGGTTCCGGAAAAGCCACCCAGTCCCGGCTGCTGTGTGAGCATCTGCGACGGGAAAACATCCCCTACAAAAATATCACCTTTCCCCGGTACGGCAAGACCTCCGCCGCCATGGTGCAGGAGTATCTGGATGGCAATTTAGGCAGGCGCCCCGGCGATGTGAACGCCTACGCAGCGTCGCTGATGTTTTCCATGGATCGCTATGCCTCCTACAAGCAGGACTGGGGCGCTTTCTATGAGGCCGGCGGGCTGGTGATCGCGGACCGCTACACCACGTCCAACGCCGTCCATCAGGCGTCCAAACTGCCGCCGGAGGAACGGACGGTCTTTTTGAACTGGCTCTTTGAGCTGGAATACGGCAAGCTGGGCCTGCCGAAGCCGGACCTGGTGCTCTATCTGGATATGCCCACGGAGATCACGGAGAAGATGATGCGCAGCCGGGAGGCCGCCACCGGCACCCATGCTGACATTCACGAGCAGGACGAGGCTTATCTGAAAAGCTGCCGGGAGGCCGCCCGTGAAATCGTGAAGGACTGCGGCTGGACCGTAATCCACTGTGCCAAGGGCGATGCTCCCCGAACCGTGGAGGACATCCACAACGAGGTGTACAAGACTGTCAAGTCGCTGCTGTAATGCCTGTCCCCCCAGCGGGACGCGGTGCGTCCCCGCCGGTTCAGCAGCAATCGCAGCCGTTGTGGACACAGCCGTTTCCGCAGCTATATCCGCTGCCGCAGCATACCAGTACCACGATCAGAACGAGAATGATCCAGAGCCAGGAGCTGTCATTGTTGTTGCAACACATACCACTACCCCGCTTTCTGTTTGATAGGCTATTTTATGCCGCTGTCACCGGAAACCGGGCTTGGACCGGACAAAAATCCGGAAATTGTATTCCCCTTCCCTGCCGGGGACCGGGAAAGCAAGGAGGAACCAATGTCTGAATTCAGAAGAGATGATACTGCCAGCTGGGACGCACAGGAGGTCCGGCAGGCGCAGGGGGCGCGGCGTGAAGCGGCGTCTGCCCACCACAGCAAAAGCCGTCCCCGCAGACGGAGACAGAATCCGCTGGCGGTGCTGGTCGGTTACCTGATCTTTGTCCTACTGGCTTCCGCCATTCTGGCGGGTGTGGGCTGGATGCTGGGCTCGGATTTCTGTGCCTTCAACCGGGGTGCTCTGCGGGAGACCTCGGTGGAGGTGACGGCGGAGGACAGCGTGTCCACCGTGGCGGATAAGCTCCAGGATGCAGGGCTCATCAAGTACAAGTGGTTTTTCAAGCTCTATGCCGGGATCTCCCATGCCGATAAAAAGATCGGCATCGGCACCTATACACTGAATACGGAGATGGATTACCGGGCGCTGATCCTGGGCATGCACAACTCCTCCGGCAACCTGACGGCGGAGACTGTCACCGTCACCATCCCCGAGGGCTATACCGTGCGGCAGACCATCCGTCTGTTGGCGGAAAAGGGCGTCAATACGGAAGAAAATCTGCTGGAGGCCGCCAAGACCGCCACATACGATTACAGCTTCATCAACAACAATTCCGAAGACCCCAGCCGTCTGGAGGGCTACCTGTTCCCGGACACCTATGAGTTCTACAAGAATCACAATGCCAAGAATGCTCTGGGTAAGCTGATCGATGCCTTCGCTGACCGTATCGACGAGGATGCGTTCGCCTCCTCCAAGGCCAAATCCATGGGTTACAGCATGAAGGATGTGGTCATCATCGCCTCCCTCATCGAAAAGGAGACGGACGGTACGGATCAGCGGGATATCGCCTCTGTTATCTATAACCGTCTGCAAAAGCCCGGCGAGACCGCAGGACTGCTCCAGATCGACGCGTCCCTGCTCTATGGTCTGCCGGATCACACCGGCGCCATCACCAACGCGGACAAGGCGGTCGATACCCCCTACAACCTGTATCTCCATAAGGGACTGCCGCCTACGGCCATTGCCAACCCCGGCAGTGCGGCTCTGAAAGCGGCTATGGACCCCAACGACACGGATTATTATTACTACGCATTGGGCACCGACGGGAAGCACCACTTCTCCAAGACCCTGTCTGAGCACAATGCCTTTGTGGGGAGCAGCTCCTATGGTGGATAAACAGAGAACGCTGCCGGAGCTGCTGGCTCCGGCAGGAGATATGGAACGGCTGAAAATGGCCGTGCTCTACGGCGCGGACGCCGTATATCTGGCGGGCACCGACTTCGGTATGCGGGCCTTCGCCGGAAACTTTGACCCGGACGAGCTGAAGGCGGCAGTGGCCTATGCCCATGCGCACAATGTACGGGTCCACTGCACCATCAACACCATGCCCCGGGGGGATGAGATCGTCCGCCTGCCGGCGCATCTGGAACAGCTGAATGACGCCGGTGTGGACGCGGTGATTGTGGCGGACCTGGGTGCCTTTACGCTGGCGGGGAAATATGCCCCCAACTGCCAGCGCCACATCTCCACTCAGGCCAGCATTTCCAACTATGTCACTGCCAACGCCTGGTATGATCTGGGCGCTTCCCGGGTGATTTTAGCCCGGGAGTTGAGCCTTGAAGAAATTCGGAGCATCCGGGAGAACACCCCGGCAGAGCTGGAGATCGAGGCCTTTGTTCACGGGGCCATGTGCGTCAGCTATTCCGGGCGGTGTCTGCTGAGCAATTATATGACGGGCCGGGATGCCAGCCGCGGCGCCTGCGCCCAGCCCTGCCGCTATCATTACGCCCTGATGGAGGAAAAACGCCCCGGCGAATATTTCCCCATTGAAGAGGACGAAAAGGGCAGCTATATTTTAAATTCCCGTGATATGTGCATGATCGACCATCTGGATGACCTGCTGGATGTGGGGCTGTCCAGTCTGAAGATCGAGGGCCGGGCCAAATCCGCCTATTATGCCGCCATCGTCACCGGCGCCTACCGGCACTGTCTGGATGACGCCGCTGCGGGCCGCCCCATCGACCCTGTGTGGCGGGATGAGGTGGAGCACGTCAGCCACCGGCCCTATGCCACCGGCTTTTACTACGGTTATCCCGGCCAGTACTACGAAAATTCCCGCTACATCCGGGAATGGCAGGTGGTGGCGCTGGTCACGGAATGTGACTCCGACGGCAACGCTGTCATTTCCCTGCGGAACAAGTTCCGCACCGGTGACACGGTGGAGCTGGTAGGGCCGGACCTGCGTCCCTTTTCCATGACGGTCCCGGAAATGCGGGATGAGGCCGGAACCGTGATCGAAGAACCCCGAAATCCCCAGATGCTGCTGAAGCTCAGGCTGCCCCGTCCGGTGCCGCCTATGACGCTGGTACGCCATCAGGTAGAATTGTCAGCCAAATAAGGAGATAGGAGATATTATGAACGCAGATGTTGTTATCATCGGCGCCGGTCCTGCCGGCATCTTCACCGCCCTGGAAATGGTCAAAAAGGGCAGCAAGCAGAAGATCATCATGGTGGAAAAGGGCCAGGCGGTAGAAAACCGCCATTGCCCCAAGGACAAGACAAAGAAGTGCGTCAACTGCAAGCCCTACTGCCACATCACCACCGGCTTCTCCGGCGCCGGTGCGTTTTCCGACGGCAAGCTGTCCCTCAGCTATGAGGTAGGCGGCGATCTGCCCACCCTCATCACCCCGGAGCTGGCACAGGAGACCATCAACTACGCTGACCAGATCTATCTGGATTTCGGTGCGGACGAGCACATTGAGGGTCTCGGCAATGACGAGGAGCGCAAGGAGATCCGCAAGCACGCCATCCAGGCGGGCTTGAAGCTGGTGGACTGCCCCATCCGCCACATGGGCACGGAAAAGGCTCAGGGTATCTACTACGCCATCGAGAAGTACTTACAGGAGCACGGCGTAGAGATGTACTTTGGCTACGAGTGCAGCAACTTGATTCTGGAAAATGACGTCTGCAAGGGCGTTTCCGTGTCCAACGGCAAGGTGGACATGGAGATCTACGCCAAGCACACCGTGGTGGCCACCGGCCGCCGGGGCGCCGACTGGCTGGAAAAGCTCTGCGCGGAACACAACATCGCTCACGCCCCCGGCACTGTGGATATCGGTGTCCGTGTGGAGGTCCGCAATGAGGTCATGGAGACCGTAAACCGGGTCCTGTACGAGTCCAAGCTGGTAGGCTATCCCCGGCCCTTCAAGAACAAGGTCCGTACCTTTTG
>ERZ773115.3489-NODE-3489-length-10834-cov-2.509416_pt1 | contig 10834 bp, 9 predicted proteins | sample MGYA00511116_ERZ773115 | MGnify/ENA primary metagenome ERZ773115 (study PRJEB29015, sample SAMEA2737869) | human gut metagenome | biome: human gut; feature: human-associated habitat; material: faeces | place: China | collected 2012 ... | reverse complement strand
GTGCCGGTTACCAAGCACGGAAACCGTAGTGTATCCAGTAAGAGTGGCGCAGCCGATGTGCTGGAAAAACTGGGGGCCAATCTGATGTTAGATGAAGAGAAGGCCATGGAAGTATTAAAGGAAACTAATATGGTATTTTTATTTGCCCAGAAGTATCATCCGGCTATGAAGAATGTAGGTCCGGTAAGGTCTGCCATGAAAGAGCGCACGGTATTCAATATATTGGGACCTCTGACTAACCCGGCCAATGCCAGCCGGCAGTTATTAGGTGTTTACACCGATGAACTGGTAGAAAAACTGGCCGATGTACTCAGCAACCTGGGTGTAAAAGCCGGCATGTCTGTATGTGGTGACGGACATCTGGATGAGGTTACAGTCACAGGACCGACTCACTGCTGTGAGATCCGGGACGGAAAGAAAATTTCCTATGATATCACTCCTGAGCAGTTTGGATTGAAAACATATGACCAGTCAGAGATCATTGGGGGAACACCGGAGGAAAATGCCCGGATCACAAAGGACATTTTAAGAGGCAAAGAACAGGGAGCCAAACGGGATATTGTGCTGATGAATGCCGGACTTGGTATTTATCTTGGCATTGATGGCATTACCATGGAGGAAGGTGTTCAGAAAGCAAAAGAAGTAATCGACAGCGGAGCAGCTTACCGGAAGATGGAAGAATTTGTGAAAGCAACACAGGAGTGAGACCATGATATTAGATGAAATAGCAGAAAAAACAAGGATCCGGGTAGCCGTTGCAAAACAAAAGATTTCACCGGAAGAGATGAAACAAAAGGCGCTGACTTGTGAGATCCATCGAGAATTTCCTTTTGAAAAGGAACTGAGAAAAAAGGGGATTTCCTTTATCTGTGAGGTAAAAAAGGCATCACCATCCAAAGGAATCATTGCAGAGAAATTTGATTACCGGAGCATCGCGGAGTCTTATGAAGAGGCAGGTGCCGGGGCAATTTCCGTGCTGACCGAGCCGGAATATTTTAAAGGAAGCATTGAATATTTGAAAGAGATCGCAGAGGATGTAAAGATCCCGCTTCTCCGCAAGGATTTTACTGTGGATGAGTATATGATCTACGAAGCCAAGGCGGCAGGGGCATCCATCGTACTTCTGATCTGTGCTATTTTGGATGAAGAAACATTAAAACATTATCCTTATGATTTCGAACTTTACCTGTCATATCATCTGAATGGCAGTACCCTGTCTATGGACTATAGAGTAATAAACAAAGATTCCGACCTTATGTATTATCACATTGGTGCACATCCCGGTTTCATGTGTCCGGTCAATAATGGAGAAAATATTGAAAATTGTATTTTAAGATTTGAAAAAGAAGAGAATTTTATTTCTTATGAATATGATATAAAGAATCTGGAATTTAATTTTGATCACAAAGTATCCCAGAAAGCAGAAGGCAACACACTTCCTCTCACAATTTCCATGTTTGATCAGGATGCTGTTTTCTTTGAACACACGAATTCACACCATGTTTCTTTCGTAAATGCAGTTACAGGAAAAGGTGTTTCCGTATATTATCCTGATTTTGAATCCCTTGCGATCTGGACACCGGCCGGAGGAAAGGCTCCGTTTCTCTGTCTGGAGCCATGGAACGGTTCCGGCATTTTTCATCAGGATGATGATATTTTTGCGCATAAGCATGGGATCCTCACACTGGAATCCGGAAAAGAAAAAGCATATCATCTTGAGATTTCTCTGATAGAATAATCTTTTATTCTTCAGTTTTCAGATTCCACATGACCTGTATTGCACCATCCATCACATGGAATTTTTTAAAATAGGCTTCCTCCTTTGGGATCCACATATTCTGAAATTGTTTTGCCTTTTCCGGGCCATTGCGCTTTTTTATATTTTCCATCTGATCTTTGGGAGAAATATTTAAAAATACACGAAGTTGATAAGGGTTCTTAAAATATGGATGCATACTGTAAGAACCCTCTATAATATTGAGTTTTTTATAAGGAACAGGATATCCCTCCAGCAGATTCCATTTCTGGCAGCTGAACGGCTGATAAAAAACAGTCTGCTTCTGAAAGATTGGTCTTAATACCGTTTCCTCAAACCGCTCATAATCCACATTTCCTCCTGTTTCTTTCAGACGCTGTGGCGTACGCTGTTCCATGCGCAGAAAAAAGTCATCCATTCTGAACAGATTACAGTTGAATACCTGCTCCAGATATTCTCCCAATGTAGTTTTCCCACTTCCACACCTGCCATCAATTGCAACGATCAGAGGCTCATCCAGTCCTTCCTTCTCTTTCTGCAATTTTCTGATTGCCTGAACTACCGGTTCAAATCTTTCTTTGCAGCATGCCTTTAATTCCATTCTACTGTTCCTTCCATATTATACAAACGTTCTACCAGGGACGGGATCAGAACAAGCTGAATCAGAATTCCCGGCAACGCATTTATAAATCCTCCCATCAGAAACAGTTCCCAGGTAAAGATCCCTCCTGTAAATGCATATACTGCTGCCGAAACCAGTCCCCATACGATCCGTCCACACAGCATTGCTGCTATGAGTGAAATATACAGGGATTTTATATCTTTTTTCATTTTTTCTGATAAAATTCCTGCCACCAGCCCATAAGTGGCAAGTTCAAACGCCATACAGAAGGCATTCGGAAAAATTGCCGGCATTCCGAACACCACTCCTCTTAAAAGAGGTGTAATAATCCCAATAAGTAAACCATATGGCCATCCGCAGATATATCCACATAATAACACCGGTATGTGCATCGGGCAAAGCATTTTCCCTACTGCCGGTATCTGCATTGTGATAAATGGAAGGATCAGTCCGATCGCAAGAAACAATGCTGCTAAAATTCTTTTTCTTAAAGCTGTATTTTCTTTCATATCCCAAATTCTCTCTTTCAGTATAAAAATGCCAGTGATATAACAAAACATCCCTGTCAGAAACACAAAACAGCTCTGGACAGGGATGCTTATATTATAAATACTATACCCTACTAATTAATGACGCTACATCAACAGCAACATGGATGACGATGTCCATATTCATCCATACAATCCTGTGCAGGATCTTTCATGCAAAGATGTACAGCTGCTTTTTTGAATGTCATTGGCAGTGCCAGAATATTTGGTTCCTGACCAACATATTTCTTCTTGGCATCTTCCAGTGCTTCTTCAAATGTAGCTCTTGTTTTTAAGCCCATTCCTCTTGCATAGCCCGGTTCCTCAGCGCCTACGATATAGATTGCACTGGTATTCATTTCTGCAATATGTCCGCAGGACATCATAGAGAAGCCATGGAATGGATGGAATGCATTCGTATAACGATATTTACGGATATATTCTTCATTCGTAGCAAAATACTCACCAAGGCGGTTCATATCCGGCAGCGTATTCATATGATCATGCTGGAACAGATCATATAATTCTCTTAAATATGGCCAACGCTCATCATGGAAATAACCATTGCATGTAGATGCGCAGATAATTACACAGTTATCACTCATAACTCTCTTGAATCGAAGTACCTGTGCACTTAAAGCCTGCATCATCATGATAGGATTGGTTCCCATTCCATCACCATAGTGGAATTTCTGCGGCATACCAAATACAAGTACATCATATTTCTTCTCTGCCCAGTGTACATAGGTTCTCTTGTCAGCAAGCTTCCAGCTGATCGGCATCATTTCCTTTGCATAGCCTGAGTAAATTGCGATCTGTCTGGACTGTGTATCCAGTACAGCATCACAGCAGAAGAAAGGATGTCCCATTTTTTCTTCCATATGCATACTGATCTCATCAAATTTATTACGCATCAGGCTTCCACCATTAACCGGTGTAAAATCATCTCTGTGCATAACAGACGGTACATGATGGCTTGCAATACATTTCCAGTTTGTAATACCAGTTGCACTGTGTTTGTATCCGCCTGAATATCCACCATAAGGATTTCCCTGTACATGACCGATAAGAATCGGAATATCACACTCAAAGACATATTTATTCATGTACACCGGATCGCCTCTGTGAGTGGTTCCAAGATCTACCATATGTTCCTGATCTTCACTGTCATGACTGATGATCTGTCCTGTATGCCAGAATTCATTAAATAATTCTTCTCCAAAGATAGCCTTTGCATCCGCTTCTGTGCTTCTTGGATGAAGTCCGTTAGAAATAATGAAAAGAATATCTTTCTTTTCAACACCGGCAGCATATAATTCTTTCAAAATATATTTAATGCTTAACTTTCTGTGGCTGGTAGCCTGCTCGCCACCTTTTACACGATCCGGAACAACAATAGTAACTGTTTTTCCGGGTCCTGCCAGTTCTGTTAAAGTAGGCATACCGATCGGATGAGCCAGACTTTCCAGATAAGCAGCCTCAAGCTGATCTTCCGGAATATGATCAGGATCCTTTACAGTTTCTCCCGGGATAAAAATATCAGTATTATCCGGCAATTCAGCAGACATGGTTCCCTGTCCATACTCAAAATCAAATTTCATAGTAAATCTCCCTTCATTATACGTACTTAATTTATTATCTGTTATTTACCTTACCCATATAAAGACGAATAATCTCAAGATATTCCTCCGGATAATATCCAATTTCACCCTGAAATCTTGTCAATGCGATCAATCCACCATCTATCTCATCAATGGACGCAAGCATTTCTGCATTGTCCTGCTTCAGACCACCACCATATACGATGTCCATACCATTTGTCTTTTCTTTTACAAATTTCGCGATCTTAGTAATATATTCTTTTCCGGCCGGTGTTTTTCCCGGTCCGATAGACCAGATTGGTTCATATGCAATCACAACTTTTGAAGTATCTACATCTTTGAGACCAATTTCAAGCTGTTTTCCAAGAACTTCCTGCCACTGCTCCTGTTCCTCACTCTTTTCACCAATGCAGTAAAGAACTTTCATTCCTCTTTCAATCGCACATTTGATTTCCTGATTCAGAAGACGATTTACAGCATCTGTATCTGTAACACCTGCTTCTGCGAGAATTCCTGCTTTGTCATTTCTTTCTTCGCAATGTCCGATAATAGTAGTCTCACATCCCGCAGCAACCATAGCTGAAGCCGGTCTGTTTGTAGTAAATGCACCAAAATTTCCACCAACTGCAGTATCTGCTCTGAATACACTCTGGCAGCCTATCTGAACAGGACTTCCTTCTGTTTTTGCTGCTGCTGCATTCAGAAGATGTACTTCCGGAAAATACATACCAAATTCCACTTCAGAAGGATCATATGTCTTTAATTCTTCCTGTGTATTCTTTACAATACAGGATGCCCAGTCAGCAACCGGAGCCAGACGGTTTACACCTCCGAATTCCACCGGAACATCAAATCTTTTTAAATTCAGATAAATGTGTTTCATAAAATTCTTACCTTTCTTTTAACAAAATTAACAGACAAATAATCATCATACAATGTGCAGTCTGCCTATAGTCTCTGCAAACAGATTCAGGATAAAAGGAGATAGCTTCCGGCACACATCATAAAAATATATACCACTTTTTTGATTCCTGTCATAGTAAGCCGGCGAAACAAAAACATTCCAACTGCTGTTCCAACTGCCGTTCCTGCCAGTGCCGCTCCAACCAAAGGCAGCATAGCTCCTGATACATGACCCTGAAACACATGGATCAGGAAAACACTGACCGTATTAATTGTAAAAAACATTTGAAGTGTAGCATTATATTTTTCTTTATCATCTGTCACGGACAAAAAATACGCTACCATCGGTGGACCTCCAATATTAAAAAGTCCTCCGCAAAAACCACTGACTGCACCGGCTGCCAATCCGGAAACCAAACCTGCCTTTAAATGAACTTTACTGCTGAAGAAAATAAAATAAACTGCCAGAACAAGAAGAACTGTTCCCATGATCTTTGACAAAACAGCTTCATCCAGAGCCATCAGCGTATTCACCCCCAGAAGGCTGGTTACCGTAGCCATGATCACAGGTGGCAGAAGAAGTTTCCAGTCAATAAATTTCCACAACTTTACTGCAATGTAAATTACCATAAAAAAAGCTGCAATCGCTTCCAGTATGGAAGCTGTGTAAAAAGGCATAAACATTGGCCAGATGGCCATACAGATAATTGCATAGCCAAATCCACTGCTGCTCTGCACACAACTTCCTGCCAAAGCTACCAGTGCTGTTAATATATAGATCAAAGCCCTTTACGATAGCGCTCTGCCATTTCATCCAGACCAGTCATCTCCACCAGCGGTGCTTTTCCATAAGAACCAAATTCTACGATCAGAGTACCGATTGCTTCTTTTACGCCCTTTTCAACAACAGCCATAAGAGCAGCAACATCTTCATCCGGAATAACGCCATACATAACTGTATCCATAATAGGAGTCAGGAATGCACGTGGATCAAACTGTTCTTTCTTTGCCTCCAGAAGGCGATATACCTCACCAATCGACTGGCTTTCTCTTTTTTCAGGATGAGCTGCAAAAAATTCTTTCATATTTCTTGTAACAGCCAGACGGATATCTGTATCTACATTGATCTTTCCAATACCACATGGAATTGCCGCTTTCAGTTCATCAATAGAAATTCCATAGGCATTCTGGATATTTCCACCCAGAGCATTGATCTCATCTACAATATATCTTGGCACTGTTGAAGATCCATGAGATACCAGTACACCAAAAATACCCTCATGCAGCATGCACTCTTTGATGGCAATGGCAATTTCTTTTCTTAATTTAACATTTTTTCCTTTAGAAGCGCCATGCATGGTTCCATAAGAAATAGCCAATGCATCAACACCTGTTTTCTTAAAGAATTCAATAGCCTTTAAAGGATTGGTATAAGTAGATGTAGCAGAAAATACATGATCCTCCACGCCGGCTAAAACTCCCAGTTCACCCTCTACAGAAACACCTCTTTCATGTGCATATTTGACAACTTCACGAGTCAGTTCCACGTTTTCATCAAACGGAAGGCTGGAGCCATCAATCATAACAGATGTATAACCGCCTGCAATTGCTGCTTTACAGGAATCAAAATTCTTACCATGATCCAAGTGAAGAACAACAGGAATCGGGGAATTTTCTGCATATTTCTTTACAGCATCTGCGATATTCTTTGCACCGATTTTTTTATCTTCCAGAGTAGCATTCTGAAAATCTGTTCTTCCACCCATAAATCCATTTGCAAGATCTGCTCCCTGAAGGATTGCTGCAGAACGGAACATTTCATGAACTTCAATTGCTGCTTTTGCCTGTGCTACTGCATTTACATTAAATGCCCCCTGTGCAAAGTGATATTTATCTACAGTTTCCAGTAATGGTCTTAATGGTATTAATGGCATAATCTTCTCTCCCTTATTGTTCTATTTTTCTACCTTTTACAAATGTATCAATGACAGAATATTCTTCATCCAGAATAACCACATCCGCATCTTTTCCAGTATCAAGACTTCCAATCCTGTCATATACATCCAGCATCTTCGCCGGATTGCATGTAAGAAGCGGCAGTATCTCTTCAAGAGATCTTCCTGTAAATTTGATCAGATTCTTAAGTGCACATCCTGTTGTAAGCGTACTTCCCGCTCTGGAATCTCCGTATTTCAGTTTTGCGTCTCCGTCTTTTACGATAACCGGATTAACGCCCAGCATATATTCTCCATCCGGAAGTCCGGCAGCCATGATAGAATCAGTTATGGCGATTACTTTGTCCAGACCTTTCATTTTCAGAAGAAAACGAACGGTTCCCGGATGCAGATGCCGTCCGTCACAGATAGCTTCACAATAGATGTCAGATTCCAGAACAGCCCCCATGATAGCTGGAAAATGCTGATGAAGAAGTTTCATCGCATTAAATGTATGTGTCGCTGCTACAGCCCCCTCATTAATACATTTCCATGAAGTCTCATAATCTGCGCCTGAATGACCGATAGCAACCTTCATACCAAGATCCGTCATTCCCTTAATTGCTTCCGGCACTCCTTTTACTTCCGGCGAAACAGTAATATAGCGAATATTACCGTCTGCTGCCTTCTGATATTCTTTCAGAAGCTCCAGATCCGGAGAAATCAGCAAATGCTCTGGCATTGCTCCTTTATATTCCGGCGCAAGGAATGGTCCCTCAAGATGAATCCCCAGAAGATCTGCACAGTTTTCATGTCCGTTCTTTTGTGCCTCCTGATGCTTCACAGCTTCATTTATTGTTTTCAACGTCTGTTCTTTCGTATCTGTCAATATGGATGAAAGCCATGACGTAGTTCCCTGAGTTGCAAAAAAATGTCCGATTTTTTCAAATCCCTGCTGATCAGCCGCATTTACATCTACCCCTGCACCGCCATGAGTATGTACATCTATAAAACCGGGTACTACATATTTCCCTTTTGCATCATAGACTTCATCTGCGTTTTCATCTTCAGCAGAACTGATCTTTCCCTCTTTCAGAACAAGATCTTCCTCTGAAAAAGTTCCATTCTTATATACTTTTCCATTTATGATCCGAATGCTCATGTTCTTCCTTCTTTCTATTGTCTGTTATCGACTATCTCAGTCAAGTGCTGCAACAAATTCTGTTATCTTCAGGTTAATATCCGGATGTGAAGTAAGAAGAGATACCGGGAAATCAGAAGTTGCTTCCCCATATGCAGCTCTTCGTACTACTGCACGATGCCAGTTTCTGAAACAGCCAAGGCGGATCTTTCCTGCATGAGAGATCTCATTGATTCCGATGGTAACACAATAATGAGGCATATCTTCCAGTGCTCCGTTGAAATCACCGATTGCGTTTGCTGTTCTTGTCTCTTTGGTAATTTCAAGAACACGTGTTTTCTGAGCAAGAAATTCTTCATTTGTAAGGGATGGATCTGCTTCATTAAATGCTACATGACCATTAATTCCAATTCCACCGAAACAGATATCAACGCCCCCCAGTTTTTCAATCAGTTCAGAAATATATTCCGGATGATTCGGATCCGGAAATACTCTCTGATCTTCCGGCATTACAAGTTCCGGGCGAACTTTATCATAAACTGTACGCTGCATGAAGCCTCTGAAGCTTAACGGATGATCTTTTGAAATCCATTGTTTCTCATCATCCAGATATTCATCCATGTTAATAAACCATACATTTTTCAGGCTGATATTCTGCTCATTAACCATATCCACAAAATATGGATACTGTCCTACAGGACCTACAGGACAGATAAATACTGTTTTTTCTCCCTTTTCGTTATGTTTTTTGATTTCATCCACCATTTCAACTGCCATAGAATGAAATACTTCTGCATTGTCTTCCATACAATTACCGGAAGCTTCGGTCCATTACCCACTAACTCTTCCTTTGTATAGCTATAATAACTATGTCCCATATTGCTTTACTTCCTTTCATTTATTATCCAGCTCGTTACCTTTATTGTTGTATTTATTATAGTAGATAAAATTTTTTTAATCAACGAATTCAATGCAAATTTGCCTGGAATCTGCGCAAACGTTTTCTAAGAAATAATCATTGCTCTGAGGATTCCGGGACATTCATACTGACGTTTTCCGGCTCCAATCCCTATTTTCTTTATTTCAAATTCCTCCGGAAGCTTATCTTTCGTTCTTATTGCTGCCACAATAGCAGCACCTGTAGGTGTTACAAGTTCCCCCTCAACAGCTGTCACCTTTATGCACAAATGATTTGCGCTTATCACATTCGCAACTGCAGGAACAGGAATTGGTAAAATTCCATGCTGACAGCGGACGGTTCCGCAACCTTCATAAAGTACAGGTACAACTACATCCGTAATATCCAGATTATCCAGACAAACTGCCACAGACACAATATCTACAATGGAATCAACTGCACCGACTTCATGAAAATGTACCTGCTCCACAGGCACATCATGTGCCTTGCTCTCTGCTTCTGCAAGAATCTCAAATATTCTCAAAGCAATCTTTTTTGCATTGTCAGTCATTGCACTATGTTCTATAATATGTGCAATTTCTTTCACCCCTCTATGTTCATGGTGATGATGACAATGTACAGATTCTGTCTCATGTGCACATGCATGGTCTGCAATACCATGTTCATGTATATGAATCTCAGACTCTCCCGCAGTATTCTCATTATGACCATGCAGATACTTCATATCATGATCATGGTTTTCATGATCTTTATCTAACATAACGTCAAAATCACAGGCTGCAATTCCGGATTTTACCACTTTGCCGGTTTTTATCTGAAACCCTGATACAGGAAGACTTTGCAGTACCCTATCCAAAACTGCCTTATCCGCCCCCAGATCAAGAAGTGCACCGACGGTCATATCACCACTGATTCCGGAATAACACTCCAGATATAAAGTTTTTCCCATAATATCTCCCATTAGTTACTGTTCCTGATTTTCTCTGACTGCAAGGCGGTTGATCTGCGTTGCAATGTATCCTGCTCCATATCCATTATCAATATTTACCACTGCAATTCCATTTGCACAGGAATTGATCATAGTAAGAAGTGCAGACAGTCCATTCATGCTCGCTCCATACCCAACCGATGTCGGCACTGCAATAACCGGTTTATCCACAAGACCGCCAAGTACACTTGCAAGCGCCCCCTCCATTCCGGCAACTGCAATCACACAATTCGCATCCTGGATCACATCCAGTCTGGAAAACAATCTGTGAATACCACTCACACCTACATCAAAAATACGTTCCACATGAGAGCCAAAATACTCTGCTGTCTGTGCCGCTTCTTCAGCAACTGCAATATCTGCAGTTCCTGCTGTACATATCGCGATCTTACCGATATGCTCTTTATCTTTTTTCTCTATTTTGATAATATGAGACAGCTCAT
>ERZ773115.3487-NODE-3487-length-10844-cov-4.725554_pt1 | contig 10844 bp, 6 predicted proteins | sample MGYA00511116_ERZ773115 | MGnify/ENA primary metagenome ERZ773115 (study PRJEB29015, sample SAMEA2737869) | human gut metagenome | biome: human gut; feature: human-associated habitat; material: faeces | place: China | collected 2012 ... | reverse complement strand
GGTTACCGAAGCGAAGATGGCTATTGCCATTGCCCGTGAAGGTGGTATCGGAGTTATTCATAAGAATATGTCCATTGAGGAGCAGGCACGTCAGGTAGCTATTGTGAAGCGTGCCGAAAACGGTATGATTTATGACCCGGTAACTATCAAGAGAGGTTCTACGGTGGCTGATGCGCTGGCTTTGATGGCTGAATACAAGATTGGTGGTATTCCGGTGGTAGATGATGAAAGATATTTGGTAGGTATTGTTACCAATCGTGACCTTCGTTTTGAGAAAGATATGAATAAGCGTATCGACGAGGTGATGACCAAGGAGAACATCATTACTACCAATCCTACGACGGATATGGAGGCTGTTTCTCAAATTCTGCAAGAACATAGAATCGAGAAGTTGCCGGTAGTGGATAAAGACAACAAATTGGTAGGTCTGATTACCTATAAGGATATTACCAAGGCAAAGGATAAACCTATGGCGTGCAAGGATAGCAAAGGTCGTCTGCGCGTTGCTGCCGGAGTGGGAGTGACGAATGATACTTTGGAGCGCATGCGGGCTTTGGTGGATGCAGGGGCGGATGCCATTGTCATTGATACGGCTCACGGACATTCTAAAGGGGTTATTGAAAAGTTGAAAGAGGCCAAAGAACATTTCCCTCATATTGACATTGTTGTTGGTAATATTGCTACCGGTGAAGCTGCGAAGGCATTGGTCGAGGCTGGTGCTGATGGAGTAAAGGTGGGCATCGGTCCGGGTTCCATCTGTACTACCCGTGTAGTTGCCGGTGTGGGTGTTCCCCAGTTGTCTGCCGTTTATGATGTGGCAAAGGCACTGAAGGGCACGGGTATTCCTTTGATTGCTGATGGCGGTTTGCGTTATTCGGGCGACGTAGTGAAGGCGTTGGCTGCCGGTGGTTACAGCGTGATGATCGGTTCGCTGGTTGCCGGAACGGAAGAGTCTCCGGGCGATACGATTATTTTCAACGGTCGTAAGTTCAAGTCTTATCGGGGTATGGGATCGCTGGAAGCTATGGAAAATGGTTCCAAGGACCGCTACTTCCAAAGCGGTACCAGTGATGTGAAGAAATTGGTTCCGGAGGGCATTGCCGCCCGCGTTCCTTATAAAGGCACTTTGTATGAGGTGATTTATCAGTTGGTTGGCGGTCTGCGTGCCGGTATGGGATATTGCGGTGCAGCCAATATAGAGAAACTGCACGATGCCAAGTTTACCCGCATTACTAATGCAGGTGTACTCGAAAGTCATCCGCACGATGTATCTATAACCAGTGAGGCTCCGAACTATAGCCGTCCTGAGTAAGATAATAACAAAATAATAGTGAATGCCCGGAGAGAGATTGCCGCTTTCCGGGCATTTTGTTTATATTTGCAGCCGTATAAAAAGAACGGATGGTGCTTATGGTTAGATTGCTTTGGGTGTTTGTCTTCCTTGGGTTCGGATTGGCTGTTTCGGCTCAGGACGATCCGGTATTGATGCGTATCAATGGAAAGGAGGTCCTCCGTTCTGAATTCGAACGTAGCTATAATAAGGACGGTACCTCTGTCGGTGCAGGCCGGAAGGCATTGGATGTATATGTGAATAAGTTTATAGACTTCAGGCTGAAAATAGAGGCTGCCGAAGTTGCGGGATTGGATACTTCCTGTGTCTTTCAGAAGGAGCAGGATGAATATCGCCGTTGTCTGATTAAATCATACCTGACAGATGAGAAGACGGCAGAGCAGGCGGCACGGCAGTACTATGACAAGATGAAATCCGACCGGCGTGCAGGTCGGGTATATGTGAAGCATATTTTTAAATATCTCCCCCAGAATATTTCCGGTCATACCTTGCGTGAGGTGGAGTTTAGGATGGATTCTATCTATAGGGCTCTTGCAAAGGAAGGGGAAAGTACGCCGTCTTTCGATGCTTGCGTCGAGCAATTTTCCGATGAGAAGAAAGCGTTTTGGGTGGGTTGGCTGCAGATGCCGGCGGAGTTTGAGGATATTGTATTCGGGTTGAATGCCGGAGAGATTTCTCGTCCGTTCCTCACTCCTCAGGGCATTCATATCGTGAAAGTACTCGAACAGCAGGAAATCCTTCCTTTTGAGAGGATGAAGAACAAAATCATCCGTTGTCAAACCCGTCGTCATGGAATGGATAAAGGAACGCGGGCTTTTGTGGAGAAACTGAAGAAAGAGTATCACTATATGCCGGATAAAGCCGGTATCGACGAACTGCTGGCTAAAGGAAGCACTTCCCGTACATTGTTTACATTGGATGGCAAGGCATACGGTGGAAAAGAATTTGTCGGATTTGCCGCTGCTTATCCGGCAGGGATGCGCAGACAGTTGGAGGCTTTTACAGTAAAAACGATTCTGGACTATGAAAACTCCCGTCTGGAATGGAAGCATCCCGAATTTTGTGCGTTGGTGCAGGGGCATCGTGACAGCATGTTGCTTGCCGAAATCACTGACCGTGAAGTGGGAAAGAGGAGTGTGGTGGATGAAGCGGGATTGAAAGCATATTTTGAGGCGCACCGTTCGGACTTCCATTGGGACGAACCGCGTTATAGGGGTATTGTGCTGCATTGTACTACCAAGCGAGTGGCGAAGCAAGTACGGAAATTTCTGAAACAGATTCCGGAAGAGGAGTGGATGGATGCCATCCGTCTCACTTTCAATGCCGGCGATACTCCCAAGGTGCAGGCAGAGCAAGGATTATTTGCCCCCGGTGATAATGCATATGTGGATGATTTGGTGTTTAAAAGTAAGGATGCGACTCCGGTTTTGTCATTTCCCTTTACTGCTGTACAAGGTCGTAAGCAGAAGGGACCGGACAGTTGGCAAGAGGTGCGAGAGCCGCTCGTAACCGCTTATCGGAACTATTTGGAAACGCATTGGGTGGCAAAGTTGCGTGCTGCCGGTAAGGTTGAAATTGACCAAGAGGTTTTAAAAACCGTTAATAATCACTGATGCAACCGATTAAAACACTATCTTCGTACCTCAAAACGAAGTAAATATCAGTTGGTGATGCGAACAACCTGCTTTGGGCTTTTAATTTTCCTTCTCTGTGCGGCGTGCAGCGAGTGGCACGACCATAAAGGGCGGACACCGTTAGTGGAGTTGGACGGCAATTTCCTTTACCGGGAAGATTTGCAATCGGTACTTCCGACCGGTTTGTCCAAAGACGACAGTCTGTTGTTTGCAGAACATTATATCCGTAATTGGGTGGAAGATATTTTGTTGTACGATAAAGCGCAGAGCAATATTCCCAATAACGGTGAGATTGATAAACTTGTGGAGAATTATCGCAAAGCATTGATAATGCATACCTATCAGCAGGCTTTAATACATCAGCGACTATCAGAGGAGATTTCAGAACAAGACTTGACGGAGTATTACGAGAAGAATCAGGCGTTCTTCAAAGTGGAACGTCCGTTGATGAAAGGCTTGTTCATCAAAGTTCCTTTGACAGCCCCACAGCTGGGCAATGTTCGTCGCTGGTACAAGATGGAAACCCGTGAGGCGGTGGAACATCTGGAAAAGTACAGTCTGCAGAATGCTGTGAAGTATGAGTATTTTTATGATAAATGGGTGCAGGTATCGGAAGTACTGGATATGCTGCCCTTGAAGGTTTCTGATGTGGACGAGTATCTGGACAAGAATCGCCATGTAGAGCTGAAGGATACGGCTTTCCATTATTTCCTGAATGTGAGCGATTATCGCCCGGTGGGAGAGCAGGAACCCTATGAGTTTGCCCGTAGCCAAGTGAAGGATATGCTGCTGAACGTGAAGCAGGTGGAATTCATGAAGCAAGTGAAGGATGATTTGTATCAACGGGCGGTGAAAAGAGACAAGATTAAATATTATTTAGAATAAGACACCAAGAATGAAACAGTGTATGAACTTTAAGTTTGTAATTTTATTTGCCTTGACGCTATTAGTCGGTTCTACCGTTTATGGACAAGACAACGTAATTGACGAGGTAGTGTGGGTAGTAGGTGATGAGGCTATACTGAAGTCCGAAGTGGAAGAGGCACGCATGAGTGCATTGTATGAAGGACGCAAATTTGACCGTGACCCTTATTGCGTGATACCGGAGGAGATAGCCGTGCAGAAGCTGTATCTTCACCAGGCTGCCCTCGACAGTATCGAAGTATCCGAGAGTGAGGTTATCCAGCGTGTGGACTATATGACGAATATGTATATCGCCAATATCGGTTCGCGTGAGAAAATGGAGGAATACTTCAACAAGACTTCTAGCCAGATTCGTGAAACGCTGCGCGAGAATGCCCGTGAAGGATTGAAGGTTCAGAAGATGCAGCAGAAACTGGTGGGCGAGATTAAGATAACTCCGGCCGAGGTGCGCCGTTACTTCAAGGATTTGCCGCAGGACAGCATTCCTTATATCCCTACCCAGGTGGAGGTGCAGATTATCACTCAGCAGCCTAAGGTCCCTTTGGAGGAAATAGAAGATGTAAAGAGACGTTTGCGTGAGTATACCGACCGTGTCAATAAGGGTGAAAGCTTTTCCATGTTGGCTCGTCTGTACTCTGAGGACCGTGGTTCGGCCATGCGTGGCGGTGAGATTGAATTCTCAGGACGCGGTATGCTGGACCCCGCTTATGCCAATGTGGCTTTCAACTTGCAAGACCCCAGCAAGGTTTCCAAGATTGTAGAGTCTGAATATGGTTTCCATATCATTCAGTTGATAGAGAAGCGCGGTGACCGTATTAAAACACGCCACATTCTGTTGAAACCGCATATTCCGGAAGAAGCTCTGGCTGCCGGTTGTGCCCGTTTGGACTCTATTGCCGATGATATCCGCAATAACAAATTCTCTTTTGAAGAGGCTGCCTCCGTGCTTTCGCAGGATAAGGATACGCGCAACAATCATGGTTTGTTGCCGAATCCTAATACGAACACTTCCCGTTTTGAGATGCAGGAACTTCCCCCTGAAATAGCCAAGGTGGTGGATAAGATGAAAGTGGGCGAAATCTCCGAAGCCTTCACCATGATTCCGCAAAAGACCGGAAAGGAAGAGTGCGTGATTGTGAAGCTGAAGAGCCGTACGATGGGACACAAGGCTACCATTGCCGATGACTATCAGAACTTGAAAGAGATTGTGTTGGAAAAACGCCGCGACGAAGTGCTGGACAAGTGGATTCGTGAGAAGCAGAAGCACACGTATGTCCGTATCAAGGATAATTGGAAGAATAACTGTACGTTCAAGTATCCGGGCTGGATTAAAGAATAATCCGGAAGGATTTACATAGATTTGTATGCAAAAGAAGAATACAAAAAATCATTTCCTGAACAAGCATAGATACCTCCTGGTAGGTATTCTATGCTTGTTTGGCATCTGTCTGCTGAGTGCGCAGGACAAGAAGAAGAGTACTGGTGCACCGGAGAAGAAGAAAGTGGACTCAATTGAACAGAAAAAGACGGAGACGCCGGAAAAGAAGAAGACGCGCGTCGATTTGTTGTACGCAGATGAGGCGCAGGCGGACAAACAGTTGCGTCCTGATGTGCAGGTACTCATCGGCTCGGTGAGGATGAAGCATGACAGTATGTACATGTTCTGTGACAGTGCGCTGATATTCGAAAAGATAAATTCTGTGGAGGCATTCGGCAATGTGCGTATGGAGCAGGGCGACACCTTGTTTATCTATGGAGACTATCTGTATTATGACGGCATGTCGCAGCTGGCCATGCTGCGTGAGAATGTACGTATGATAAATCGTAATACGGTGCTGACAACTGACAGTTTGAACTATGACCGTCTGTACGATTTGGGCTATTACTTCGAAGGCGGTACGCTGACCGACGAGGATAATGTGCTGACTTCCGAGTGGGGAGAATATAGCCCTGCCACTAAGTTGGCTGTCTTCAACCACGACGTGAAGCTGGTCAACCCGAAGTTTGTTTTGACTTCGGATACCTTGAAGTATAGTACAGCTACTAAGATTGCCACAATTTTAGGACCCTCCGACATTGTGAGTGACCAAAATCATATTTATTCCGAACGTGGCGTGTACAATACGACTACTGAGCAGGCAGAACTGCTCGACCGTTCCGTACTGACTAACGAAGGCAAGAAACTGACCGGTGACAGCCTTTTCTACGACCGCATCTTGGGATACGGCGAGGCTTTTGACAATGTACAGATGAATGATACGGTCAACCGGAACATGTTGACTGGCGACTACTGTTTCTACAACGAACTGACCGGAAGCGCCGTTGCCACCAAACGTGCCGTAGCTATCGACTATTCGCAGGGCGACAGTCTGTTCATGCACGGTGATACTTTGAGGCTGATTACCTACCATATGAATACCGATTCCATGTACCGGGAGATGCGTGCCTATCATAAGGTGCGTGCTTATCGCACGGATGTGCAGGCCGTATGCGATTCGTTGGTGTATAATTCCAAGGACTCTTGCATGACGATGTATACCGACCCTATATTGTGGCACGGGGAACAGCAGTTGTTGGGCGAGGAAATTAAAATTTACATGAACGATAGTACCATCGACTGGGCGCATATCATCAACCAGGCCCTGACGGTAGAGAAAAAGGACAGTATTCACTATAACCAAGTTTCCGGTAAGGAGATGAAAGCTTTCTTCATAGATGGAGACATGCGTCTGGTGGAGGTAAACGGCAATGTACTGGTGGTGTATTATCCGGTAGAGGAGAAGGACAGTTCGCTGATTATGATGAACTATTCGGAAGGCGGACTTTTGAAAATGTACTTGAAGGAGAGAAGGATGGAGCGCGGAGTCTTTGTTGGAAAGACTACCGGTACAGCCTATCCTCTGGACCAGATTCCACCAGATAAGAGCAAGCTGCCTTCTTTTGTCTGGTTCGACTACATCCGTCCGCTCAACAAGGAGGATATCTTCGAGTGGAGGGCTAAAAAAGCAGGTGAAGTATTGAAGAAAAGTGACCGGAAACCTGTAACTTCGCCAAGGAATATGCATATTAAACGAAATAATAAGTAGCGTCATGGGAATGTTTGCAATGCGGAAGCCTCGTGGCTTCAATCATAGCTATATCTATGTGGATGAGCGGAAAGAGAAGTTGGCGAAGATGGAAGAAAACGCCAAGCGTGACCTGGGTATGCTGCCGGAAAAGGAATTCTCGCCCGAGGATATACGGGGCAAATTCATAGAAGGAACAACTCACTTGAAGCGGCGCAAGGAGAGCGGACGTAAGCCGATGCATTTGGGCATAATCCTTGTTGTCATAGCTGTGCTGATTTATCTGTGGTATGCCATCAGTAACGGAATCATTTAATAATGATTAATCATTAATCCCTAATCATTAAACATTATCATGAGCGATATCATTCATTTGCTGCCCGATTCGGTTGCCAATCAGATTGCTGCCGGAGAGGTGATTCAGCGTCCGGCATCTGTTGTGAAGGAATTGGTGGAAAATGCAATTGATGCCGAAGCAGAGGAAATACATGTGCTGATTACCGATGCGGGCAAGACCTGCATCCAGGTGATTGATGACGGAAAGGGGATGTCCGAAACGGATGCGCGTCTTTCTTTTGAACGCCATGCAACTTCAAAGATACGCGAAGCTGCCGATTTGTTTGCCCTACGCACCATGGGCTTCCGTGGAGAAGCGTTGGCTTCCATTGCTGCGGTAGCTGAAGTGGAGTTGAAAACACGCCCAGCCAGCGAGGAGCTGGGGACGCGACTGTTGATTGCCGGCTCTAAAGTCGAGAGCCAGGAAGCCGTTTCCTGCCCTAAGGGAAGCAATTTTTCCATCAAGAACCTATTCTTCAATATTCCTGCCCGGCGTAAATTCTTGAAAGCCAACTCTACGGAGTTGAGCAATATCCTTACGGAATTCGAGCGTATAGCGCTGGTGCATCCTGAGGTAGCCTTCTATCTGTATAGTAATGATACGGAATTGTTCAATCTTCCGGTAATGCCTTTGCGGCAACGCATCATGGCAGTTTTCGGAAAGAAACTGAATCAGCAGTTGCTGTCCGTAGACGTTAATACGACGATGATAAAGATTTCCGGTTTTGTTGCCAAGCCGGAAACCTCGCGCAAGAAAGGAGCGCACCAATACTTTTTTGTGAACGGGCGTTATATGCGTCACCCCTATTTCCACAAAGCAGTGATGGACGCTTATGAGCATCTGATTCCTGCCGGTGAGCAAATCTCCTACTTTATTTATTTCGAGGTAGACCCTGCCAATATCGATGTGAACATCCATCCGACGAAGACGGAGATTAAGTTCGAGAATGAGCAGGCTATCTGGCAGATTCTGTCGGCTGCGGTCAAGGAATCCTTAGGCAAGTTTAGCGCTATACCTACTATCGATTTTGATACCGAGGACATGCCGGATATTCCTGCATTCGAGCAGGCTCGTCCGATAGAGCCTCCGAAGGTACACTATAACACGGATTTCAATCCCTTCAAGACGTCTTCTACTTCTTCCTATGGAGGCGGTGGCAATTATTCGCGCCCCAAGGTGGAGTGGGAGGGGCTTTATTCCGGTTTGGAAAAGGCTAGCAGGATGAACGAGCCGATGGCGGAAGAGCCTTTTGTAGAGGATACGGTTACCGGTACGGCTCCAAGAGAGGAGGAGAGGGTTTCTTATTTTCAGGAAACGGTTCCTTCCGAGGCAAGCGCCTCTTTCTACGGCAATGAGGCAACGGTAGAGAAAGGAGCGCAACACTTTCAGTTCAAGGGGCGTTTTATTCTGACTTCCGTTAAATCGGGTCTGATGCTGATAGACCAGCACCGTGCGCATGTCCGGGTATTGTTCGACCGCTATATGAGTCAGATTCGACAGAAACAAGGGGTATCGCAGGGGGTATTGTTTCCAGAGATTATCCAGTTGCCGGCTTCGGAAGCTGCCGTGCTGGACGGTATATTGGAAGATTTGTCGGCCGTAGGCTTCGATTTGAGTCCGCTGGGTGGCGGCAGCTATGCCATCAACGGCATACCTTCGGGCATAGAGGGATTGAACCCGGTAGAATTGGTCCGGAATATGGTACATACTGCTATGGAAAAAGGGAATGACGTTAAGGAAGAGGTACAGACAATTCTTGCATCGACTTTGGCGCGTGCTGCGGCCATCGTTTATGGACAAGTGCTGAGCAACGAGGAAATGTCCAATCTCGTGGACAATCTGTTTGCATGCCCATCCCCGAATTATACTCCGGACGGAAAGACGGTGCTGGCGACCATTAAAGAAGACGACATAGAAAAGCTTTTCTCCAAATAAGGAAGAGTGCTTTCTTTGGCATCAAGGCAAAAAAAGTACAAATATTCAGAACCTTTTAGTTCTGTTGGCGTTAATTAGACAGTTTGAATGATAAAGAGTTTAATTAACCACTTAACTATTTTAAGGTATATGAAAAAGATTCTAATGTTACTGGCTTTGGCCGGTGTGTCTTCTGTTGCCATGGCGCAGCAAAAGACTGAAGTTGTGGAAGAATTTGGTGTTATCCAGGTTCAGGATAAATATCAGGTAATCACTAATCCGTTCTGGAGTAATTGGTTTTTCTCTATAGGCGGTGGTGCCGAAGCAACTTTTGGAGATAATGATAAGGCAGGAAGTTTTGGCAAGCGTATCAGTCCGACGCTGAATTTTGCCATCGGCAAATGGTTCACCCCGGGACTGGGAGTACGTCTGCAATATAGCGGCCTTCAGGCAAGAGGATATACGTATGATGCAGGTGCTGACTACGTGAAAGGCACTCAGATGGATGACGGCTACTACAAACAGCGTTTCGACTATATGAATCTGCACGGAGATGTGATGTTCAATCTGAATGCGCTGTTTGGAGGATACAACCAGCACCGCGTATATGAGATCATTCCTTATGTAGGTGCGGGGTTCACTCACAACTACACAAAGCCTCATCGCGAAGCTTTGTCCGTAAACGCAGGTATCATCAATCGCTTCCGTATTTCGAATGCGATAGATATTAACCTGGAGCTGAGCTCAATGGGCGTTGAAGATAAGTTCGATGGCGAAGTTGGCGGCGATCATGGATATGATGGCGTGCTGAGTGCAACGGTGGGGTTGACATACCGTTTCCCCGCCCGTGGATTCCGTCGCCCGATGCCTCAGTTGATTTCTCAGGTAGAGCTGGCTGCCATGCAGGCACAGCTTGCAGAGATGGGAGCTGCCAACCAGCAGCTGCAGAATGCACTGGTTGCCGCACAGAACCAGCCGGTGGCCGAAGTTACGGAAACCGAAGTGATTGTTTCCGATCCGGACATTGCACCGCGTACCGTATTCTTCAAGATTGGCTCTGCAGAAGTTTCTCCGCGTGAAGCAATGAACTTGTCTTATCTGGCAGATCAGATGAAGCAATTCCCGAACGCCACTTACACCGTAAACGGATATGCAGACTCTGCAACCGGTACGCCGGCATTCAACAAAGAGTTGAGTTTGAAGCGTGCACAAGCCGTGGTCGATGTATTGGTAAAACAATACGGAATCCCTGCTGACCGCCTGAAGGTAGATGCCGGTGGTGGTGTCGACAAGTTCGGACAACCGATTCTGAACCGTGTAGTGTTGGTGAAATCAGCCAACTAGGAGACGGGATAAAAGAAATAAGCTACAAGTTACTAGCTACAAAAAAAGAGGGGCATGCGTTACCGTGACGCATGCCCCTTTTCTTATTAACTTATGTGCTCTTCCCTTATTCCCCTCCGAATTTCTTTATTTGTTCTGCAATCAGTTCCGCATCATCAAAGTAGTTTATCTTCATAGCCTTGCGTACATCGTCCAAGGTTGCGGCAGCGGTTTCCCTGGCAGTTCCGCAACCTTTCTTCGGCATGTCGTAGATGGCGGGGATGTCTTTTTCAAAC
>ERZ773115.3479-NODE-3479-length-10872-cov-3.032079_pt1 | contig 10872 bp, 10 predicted proteins | sample MGYA00511116_ERZ773115 | MGnify/ENA primary metagenome ERZ773115 (study PRJEB29015, sample SAMEA2737869) | human gut metagenome | biome: human gut; feature: human-associated habitat; material: faeces | place: China | collected 2012 ... | reverse complement strand
TACATATCATAAACAGCCAGTATTGACAAAAGAGGACAAAGAAGAGCTGTCTGTTGATAATATATGGAAGACAAGAACAGAGCCGGAAATGGCGGAAGTTATAGAAGATAATGGAGATGCACTTCTTGAGCGTATTAAGCTGATAAGCAACGCTAGGGATGAGATTATATTATCAACCTTTGATTTCAGGGCAGATGATAGTGGAAAGCTTATTCTTGGTGCGCTTCTAGATGCTTCAGAACGTGGAGTATCGGTAAATGTAATAGTTGATGGAGTATCTGGATTTCTTCGTATGAATGGTAATCCTTATTTTGAAGCGTTGGCAGCAGGAGAAGGAACAAGTATTAAGATATATAATAAGGTCAATCCGTTTGCACCATGGAAATCTATGGGAAGACTTCATGATAAGTATCTTATAGCTGATAGAAGCAGTTATATAATAGGTGGAAGAAACACATTTTCATATTTTTTAGGAAGCAGCTCGCCATATAAGAATTATGACAGAGATGCGTTGGTGTATTGTGAGAATCCAGATGAGAATAGTTCTGTTAACGATATTCTATCGTATTTTGGAAAAGTGTGGAATTATAAAGAAAGTAAGGCTTTTATCAATGGGGTAAATGCGATTACAGATACAGACACATATTTTACAATATCAGAGAATAATGAATATAATTACTGTGAAGAAAGTACATATTCAGATAATAATTCGGTGGACAGCTCAAGAATTGAAGCTAAGAAGGATAAGCTGTCAGCTAAGAAGAATAAGCTGGCAGCTAAGAAGAAAGTGGCAGCAGCCAGGGAAGAACTTCATTCATTATATGCAGAATATTGTGCAGACAATGCAGATAATGGTATTTATAAAGGCCTTGGGGAAAGTGTTTATAAGGATATGTTTAAGGATGCTTATGAAGTGAATAATGTAGCACTTTTGAGTAATCCCATAGAATATTCATCAAAGAAACCATATGTGTGGTACCAGCTTGTTGAACTTATGAAGAAAGCAGACAGCAGAGTTAAGCTGCATACACCATATATTATATGCAACGATTATATGTATGAAGGACTAAAGTCGGTTTGCGACTCGGTTGATGATGTATCACTTATGACGAATTCAGTTGCTAACAATGGCAATCCATTTGGTTCTGCAGATTATTATGTTAATAAGAACAGGATACTTGGTACAGGGATTGATGTATGGGAATATGAAGGCGGTTATTCATACCATGGTAAGTCAGTACTGATTGATGATAACATATCAGTTATAGGCTCATTTAACATAGATATGAGAAGTGCTTATCTGGATACAGAGCTTATGCTTGTGATAGATAGCAAGGATATTAACAGAGAGTTGAATCAGTCAATGGAGGGCTATGAAAGAGTAGCAAGAAAGGCTGATAAAGATGGAAGCTATGATAATCCATATAACGTAAAGCCGGTAGAGTTGTCATCATATAGAGAACGTCAGATGAAGCTCATAAAGAATTTTGCTTTGTGGGCCAGATATCTGTTTTAACATATATTAAAGCATTTGCACCTTTATATGCTAAGAGTGTCTAGAGTGAATTGTAACAGTTATTAAATATTTAATAGCGTTATAAATATTTAACAGTGTTATAGAGATTTAACAGTATTATAAATATTAAACAGTATTATAAAGATTTAGCATCATTTAAATTCACTCAATAATAAATAACATCAGGGAGAAAGAGAGTAATAATGAACACAAAAGAACAATTAACGAACAAAACAAAAACAATAGCTAAAGAAGAGAACAGAAAAGATTTTCTTCAGAAAACATGGGTGGTATGTGCACTCGCACTTGTATGTACATTTCTTTGGGGAAGTGCATCACCTTGTATTAAGTTAGGATATGCGTTATTTGAGATACCATCAAGTGAAACATGGACACAGATATTATTTGCAGGTACACGTTTTATATTGGCAGGAATACTTACTATTCTTATAGGAAGTGCACTTAATAGAAAAATGTTAGTGCCAACTAAATCATCAGTTCCCAGCATAGCAAAGCTTGCATTATTCCAGACAATACTCCAGTATATATTCTTTTATATCGGACTTGCACATAATAGCGGTGTAAAGGCATCTATTATAAATGGCTCAAACACATTTTTTGTAATTCTGCTTGCAGGTCTTGTATTTCATCAGGAAAAGCTTGATTTCAAGAAGCTTGCAGGCTGCGTAATAGGCTTTGCAGGTGTAATTATAGTAAGCATGAATGGTAAGTCCATAGATATGAATCTCAGCCTTATGGGAGATGGAAGCCTGTTTTTGTGTGCAATATCATATGCGGTATCATCATGTCTTATGAAGAATTATTCAAAGAATGATAACCCAGTGATGCTTAGTGGATATCAGTTTATATTTGGTGGCATAGTTATGGTGATTGTTGGACTTATCATGGGTGGCAGAATTAATCATATATCATTAAGTGCTGTACTTATGCTGCTTTATCTTGCTTGTATATCAGCAGTGGCATATTCACTCTGGGGAATACTGCTTAAGCACAACCCTGTATCCAAGGTAGCTATATTCGGATTTACCAATCCTGTATTTGGTGTGCTTCTTTCAGCATGGTGGTTAGGAGAGGGCAGCAGCGAGCTTGGAATAAATGCACTTATAGCACTTATTCTTGTAAGTATAGGAATCCTTATCGTAAACGTACGTAAGCAGTAGCAGTATTATACCAAAACTAAATTGTTTACAGTTTGGACACCACTATCTTAAAAACGCAAGCAGTAGCAGTGTTATACCAAAACGTATTACAAAGGAGCAGACCATATCATGCAGATGACAACATTATGTTATATAGAGAAAGACCGATGTTATCTTATGTTACATCGCACAAAGAAGGAAAAGGATATTAATAAGGGAAAGTGGATAGGCGTAGGCGGACATGCGTATGATGGTGAAACACCTGAGGAATGCCTGCTGCGGGAAGTTAAAGAGGAAACCGGACTTACATTAACATCATACAAGTTCAGAGGACTTATTACATTTATAAGTGATGAGTGTGAGCCTGAACTTATGTGCCTGTTTACGGCAGATGGATTTACAGGAAATGTATGTGAATGTGATGAGGGAGAGCTTATGTGGATAGATAAAAAGAAGGTGCCAGAGCTTCCGACATGGGAAGGGGATGCGGTATTCCTTAAGCTGATATTAGAAGACGAAAAAAGATTTTTTACGGTTAAGTTAAGATATCAGGGAAGTAAGCTTGTTGAGAATTCAGTTAATTACTGGTAAAAGTCTTAAGAAAACTAAAGAAATATTATAAATACATATACATCATTTGGTTTTATATTTATTACATAAAAAACAAAAGATATCATAAATATAAGACATGTCTAAAGCCCGTATTAAGTGGCAGATGGACACATAGATAAGGAGGCGGCTGTCTATGCAAGCAAGAGGCTGGATAAAGGATGTTATGTATGGATTGATTATATTTGGTATATGTGCAGCATTGATATTAGTTGTAAATGTTGCAGCAGATAATATAGTAGCAAAACATAATGCAGTTATAGTAAGTAAAAATGTGAATAGTAACCTTGATTATGATGATTCGTTATGCATGAGTGTGGATAATGTGAGTGGCTCAGAAAACGATGAAAATGTTAATCTGGCATGTGATGGAAAAGAGCAGGATAATAATAACATTAATGATAAAAAGATAGCCTGTTGGGGAGATTCAATAACATATGGACTTGGTGGACAGGAGAATACATATATAAAGAGTGAGGCTGGGATTATAGATGCTTCAAACTGGAATTATCCGGATACACTTAGATACTACACAGGAATGGATGTATACAATCTTGGTGTATGTGGAGAAACATCCTACGAGATAGCACTCCGACAGGGAGGAATAAAGATGTATGTAGGAAAGCAGGTTACTGTTAAACCGGGAAAACGCACACAGATAAGTATTGTGGATGAATCAGGAAACCCAGTTATATTAGAGAATTTTAACGGATATGAGACGGATAATCAGCAGCCAGAGAATGTTGTTTATATTAATGATATACCTTTTAAGCTCGAATATGATAATAGCAGGATATATATAAGTATATATGATAATGCCGTGGATAAGAGCGTTAAATTAAAGAAGGGTTCACAGATTATAACAAAGGCAGCACATGATATATCAGGAGATGTGCTTGTTATACAGATGGGCAGCAATGGGGGCTGGAATGATTATGATGAACTTATAGAACAATATAAGGCAATGATTGCGAATTCTGGTACAGAATGCTATATTATAATCGGTGATACGGATAATCCTGAGGAGTCAGTTGATAGCGCGAATTATACGAGCAGCCAGGAGATAGGAACTGATGATTCTATGTGGGAGGCAGCACTTAGGGAAGCCTTTGGAGAACATTTTATCAATATGAGAACTTATCTGCTTGAAAACGCACTTAATATAGCAGGCTTAGAACCAACACAGATGGATGAGGAAGATCTTTCACAGGGAAGAGTTCCTGAAACGATAAAGTATGATTATACACATCTTAATTCATATGGATACTATGCCATAGGTTATGGGGTGTATGAGAAAGGCTTAGAGCTAGGTTACTGGTAAAAAAGTGCTTATGTCAGGTGCATACGGGTTATGTAGGAAATGAGGAATAGTATGAATGAATATAATACTTGCGCCGGTAAAAAAATAGGAATATATAAAGAACTTGCGGTAGTAATTGTGACAGCTTTTACTATCGCTGTTTTAACTTCCCTTGGAGCATTTATAGTATGCAGACATTATGGAGTGCTAGTAGATGTAACAGAAGACTGTTCTGATTATAAAAGAAAATATGATATTCAGGTTATGGGAATGGTAAGAGAACTTGACAGCGCCCTTAGCAATGCTATGGATGAGATAAGTGCCAATGAACTTGATGATGACAAGAATCTGGGAGATGCCATGAAGTACCTGTTGTTAAATGACAGGCTTCCGTTTGCAACAGAAGAGGTCAACAATATGAATATAACCATAACGAACAGAAATGGTCTTGTGTTATGGAGAAAAAATCCAGATGACAATAGTGATGATTACAGAAGAAAAAAAGTATACGTTGATATAGATGAACTTGTAGTTAATTCCTATGATGATTGTAGTCCGGAGTATTCATTTGTATATACGAAAAGCATAAAAAAGACTTTATATTATATAATATTTGAAACTAAGGTTACACCAGAATATTTGTATGCAGATATCAAGCTTAAGGCTGCGTGTATGTGTCTTGGAACAGTTATATTTATAATATGTGCGCTCCTTATGACAAAGAAAAGGATAGATTATATAAGATATCTTTCAGATGTTGTCAATATGATATCAAAGGGGAATCTTGACATGCAGATTGATAAAAGGGGACGTGATGAAATTACCAATATAGCATATAGTATAGATAATATGCAGCATAGTATAGGAAGAATGATGAAAGAGGAACGTGAAAATGACAGAAAGAATATGGAGCTTATCACGAATCTTTCACATGATATAAAAACGCCAATGACAATAATAACAGGATATCTTGATGTTGTTATAAGCCATAAATACGATAGTGCTGAAGAACGTGATACATACATAAAAAAGGCGTTCCAGCAGGTTGAAAAGATTAATGGAATGATACATAAGATATTCATACTTGCAAGAAATGAAAAGCCATATGGTAATGATGGCAGCAATGGTATAGAAAGCAGTAAAGCTAATAAAGAAAAATGTAATATAGCTATGATGCTTAAGCAGGATGTGTCAGAGTTTGAAGGAATAGCACTTAAACAGGAGCGGAATTTTGTGGCAGATATAACAGAAAAGTCAGTATATGCTGAAGTTGAGATAGAACAGATGAGAGAGGTGTTTGATAACATTCTTATGAATTCCATAAAGTATTCAAGGAAGAATACGGATATTATAGTAACACTTCTTGAGGAGAATGATAATATACTTATAAAAGTATCGAATATGACAGACTGTATAAAAAAGTTGGATTGTGAAAGAATATTTGATAAGTTTTACAGAGCTGACCATGCAAGAAATTCAAGCATATCAGGCAATGGCTTAGGACTTTCTATTGTAAAAGAAACAGTAGAGGGATTAGGTGGCAGTGTACTGGCAGATTATGATAATGGATTGTTTACGATAAGCATAAAGCTGAAGAAGTGCAATCAGAACCAGGACCAAGAAATAAGATGAAGTTAGAGCAATAAGTACATGGAGGTGGCAAACTAATATGGCAGCTATTCTTGTGGTTGATGATGAGGAAGATATAAGAGAACTGGTTGGAATATATCTAAAGAATGAAGGTTTTAAGGTGTATAAGGCAGCAGACGGACAGGAGGCATTAAAGTGTCTTGATGATATGCAGATAGACCTTGCAATACTGGATGTTATGATGTCGGATATGGATGGCATAGCGTTATGCCTTGAGATAAGAAAAAAGAGCAACATCCCTATTATAATGCTGTCGGCAAAGGATCAGGATATGGATAAGGTTATAGGTTTGAGTGCCGGGGCAGATGATTATCTTGCAAAGCCTTTTAACCCGGTTGAACTTGTTGCAAGAGTTAAGGCACAGCTTAGAAGATTCAATGATTTCAATGAAAGAAAGCCAAGCAGTATTCTTGAATATATGGATTTATCCATGAATCTTGAAACACACAGGGTATTTGCTAACTCAAAAGAGATTTGGCTTACTCCAAAAGAATTCGCTATATTAGAGCTGCTATGGAAGAATAAAGGTAATGTTTTTTCTACAGAGCATATATATAATACACTATGGAGCGAGGAAGAAGCATACGATATTAACAATGTAGTTATGGTACATATAAGGAATCTAAGGTCAAAGATAGAACCAGACATAAAGAATCCTCAGTATGTTAAAACTGTGTGGGGTGTGGGATATAAGTTCTCATAATAATTTTGTTCAGCGTACAGCAGGTTTATCTAATTGAGCTATTGTAATTATTGTATGGAAAGTATCATCCTCTTGCTTATAGTATTGTTGTATGTGTCCATTATATTTTTTTACAATGCGGTGAATGCTTTTTAAGCCAATTCCATGGACGGAACCATCAGTTTTTGTAGTGGAAAGATTACCATTACTGTCAAATGGGTTAAATAGACAGCTGTTTATAACTTTGATGGCTATATAAGAAGAATTTTCAACCATTGCTATTGTAAAATCAATATAAGCTTTTTTGTTATGAACTTTAACAGCAGCTTCATAAGCGTTATCTAGTAAATTGTCAATAAGAGATGTACAATCAAAATCAGTGAGGAATGAAAGTGAAGAATTACGCACATTGATATTAAATGAAATATGAGCTTTTTTACAGAGGGAATAGTAATGTGCTAATATGGCATTTAATAATTCATTTCCCGATACTTTAAGAGTGGATTTTAAGGCATCTGAACCAATGAGAGTTTCTATATATTCAGAAGTTTTTTTGTTATTGCCAGAATTATTATAATTTGCAATATTATATAAATGTCGTTTTATATCATGAATAAATATATCACGTTCAGAATTTTGTTGTGTAAGCATTTTATAATATTCAGATATGTGATATGCATTTTCAAGCTCGAGCTGTGTCTGTGTATATTGTTTTGATATTGTTCTTAAATGTATGCATAATTCACCTATTATTACATTGATAGTTATGAGTAATAATACACATGCGATAAGAAAAATTTTCTTTTCAATATTATCTGTATCACTAGTATTATTTTGAAAGTAAATTACACTAAGTATATCAGCAATAAGTAAAGATAATAAAGGAATACTTACAAAAATATATCCAGATATTGTATTTTCATTTATTATGTCATTTACAAAAAAAGTATGACTTATAAAGTAAGAAATAATAAAAAATAATAATGCAGTCATAATCTGGTTACTCAGCATTTTTCCGTCTGTTAATGTAATGCTGAACGGAATAATGAGTATATATGTAATTGTAAGTATAAATGAGTGAAAAAAACGTATATACATGTTGTTGTTGTAAGAAATATTTATAATAATACTTGTAAGTATAAAAAATATACAAATGAATAAATATGTATTGTCAAAAAAAGAGGATAAAAAAATAAATAAAAAAAATATACAATAGTGAAAAAAGTTTCGATTCAAAGAATATTTACTTGTTAATGTGAAATTACAATAGGTCCATACAGCATATGCAACTATAAAATATGCTATAAGATAATAGATTATTTTAAATAACATAAATTGTCCTCGTTTTTATATATTATTTTCAATAAACATAGAGTAAGCTTTTTGAAAATCATTTTTTTTACGCCTTGCTATTAGAGCAGTATAAGTATTGTTATAAAGGTAAATACTGGTATCATCATATGAACTTATAAAATACATATTAACAAGAAAACATCTGTGGCATTGGAAAAAATGAGTTGACTTTAGTGTTTTTAGCCAATAATCAAAATTATGCAACGATTCATATGCTCCATAAATAGTATGTACAATGGTTATTTTATTAAGAACTTCAACATATATAATATCATTAGCTTGTATAGATAATGTTTCGTTATGTGTTTCTAGTAATATTTTTGAAGAATAGGAATTTGCAAGAGTTATAGCTCTTGATAAACCATCAAAAAGTCTGATTTTATCAATAGGTTTGGAAAGATATCGTATAATTCCGAAATCCATTGCATCATCAAGATATTTCATATATGAAGATAGTATTAGAATTATAACATTATTGTTACGTCTTTTTAATTCTTTTCCAGTAATAATTCCATTAATTCCAGGCATTTCAATATCAAGGAATATAATATCCGCTGATTTATCTGATGCTAATAATTCTGCCCCATTTGAATATGAATATATATAGGGTTCAGGATAATTATGCTCTGTAAAATATTGTTTTATAAAAGATTTTAGTTCATTAATTATAAGGTTGTCGTCATCACATAATATTATATTCATAATCATTCTCCATAGTTTTAAAAACAAGTAAATTATAACATCTGAATATATTAAGTTCAAATATATTAAATAACCATTCAGTAGCGAATATTAACCATTGGGGTAATAGATATTGTAATTCGTTAATAATATAGTAATATAACACTAGAAAGTACTTTCAAATATAACTAAAAAACTATAAGAGTAGATTTATTGGAGGTATTGATGAAAAAGATAAAGAATAATATAATATCTAAATTGTTAAGCGGAGTAATGTTATCTATGTTATTTTTTTCAACGGGAATAACAGTGTATGCTAATAATTGTGAAGATACAGATGCATATTTTTCTTTTGATGGACAATCAGGGGACGCTGTGTCTTATTCAGATGCGAGATATAAGTCAGATTATTCATCAGGTTATATAAAAGGTGAATATGCAGATGGGAATAATACATTTTCTGCTGCTTTGATTGCTTCAGATGTTTATGGAAATGAACATTATACAGATTTTGAACTGATTTGGTATAATGTTGAGCCAGGTGAATATTACTATATGACAAATTATGTAAAAGAAAATGGATATAACTATGCACAGATAAAGGGAGAAGCGGACATTGATTATTCGTATCATGTTCATTTTAAATGGAGTCCGGATAGCATTTAAAAATTGATATAATAGTACAGTATTCTATATTAATCTAATAGTATTAATATAGAATACTGTTGAAAATAAATTGCAAATTGATGGAGAGAGAAAATGAAAAGAAAAGCTGGTATTATTCTTATTGTTTTATTTTTAGCGGCATTGTTTATATTTTTATATATTTCCAGCTAATAGGTGATTATATTGGTGCTACGGCGCTATTTATGGTGTTTGCTTTCATAGTGCTAGTTGTCGCTAGAAAAGGACGTAAAAAATGAAGATAAAAGTCTCAAGCCTGTATCTACTAAACTGGATATTAGTGATGAATCTAATTTTGTAAATATTGGTGAAGAATTTCAGGTATCTGTAATTACATATGACAAGAATGGAAAAATGAGCAGCTCAGATAAATCATTAGTTGAGTGTCTTGGAGTTACAATGTCAAGAATAAATGATACAGGAATAAAACCAGCCTGGTATAAAGAAGAAGAAAAGGCAAAGCTTTTAAATGAGAATGAGTTTATATCAGATTATTATTATCTTATAGTCGACGTTAAAATAACTAATATAGAATATTCAGAATCTAAAGATGGGATAAGAAATCTGGCATTGGATTCAAGAATAAAGGTAAAAAGTGAAGGAGATGTCTTACAAGCAAATGAAGAAGCAAGAAAAAGATATTATACAGGAGATAATGTAGATAATATCAGGGGGAATATGACTCTGAAACAAGGTGAAAGTGGTCAGGTAAGGTTAGTATACGTAATTAGTGATGAGCTTGCGGCATCAGATATATATCTGAATATTTATAATAATGGAATAAGCTACAATGAATATAAATACATTTATTTAAAAAAGAAAAATGAATGAATTTTATTAATGGAGAAATATTAAAATGAAAAATCTGTTTAAGAACGAAATGGAGCGGGCATTAAAAAATAAAGGAATGATAATAGCGTTATGTGTTTCTATGGCAATAATTTTATTGGATATATATCAAAATGCCATTGGTGTCCGTCTACATATGTCGGAATACCAAAAAACATATGAATATCAGACACCGGGTTTATATAACAGATGGATAGGAATATCAACTTCAAGATATCATATGGTGCTTAATTTTATATTTCCAATATTGATATCATTACCATACACTATAAGTATTTATACAGATATAAAAAGAAATTATATTAATAATGTTGTTACAAGAATTGAAAAAAAATACTATTTTCTTACAAAAATGATGGTTCAGTTTATAAGTTCATTTCTCGTAGTA
>ERZ773115.3474-NODE-3474-length-10878-cov-3.332995_pt1 | contig 10878 bp, 7 predicted proteins | sample MGYA00511116_ERZ773115 | MGnify/ENA primary metagenome ERZ773115 (study PRJEB29015, sample SAMEA2737869) | human gut metagenome | biome: human gut; feature: human-associated habitat; material: faeces | place: China | collected 2012 ... | reverse complement strand
GAAAACTTCAGCTTTGATATTCTCCGCCGCATGGGCCTGACAACCAAAGATATGATTGCGCCCAGCTCCTTTTCCTTCCGCTCTGATTATGGCATGGTTGGCAGTCAGTATTTTCGGGCGCTTTTCATGCGTACATACCCGCAGAGCCTCCGGGATTCCATTCTGACGTCCCTGTCTGATGTGGATTGTAAGCTGGTGCTGAGCATGATTTACGATCCGATCAACCCGGAAGACGCCTTACGCATGGCCAAGTCCGATATCATCAACGTCAATGCAAACCTGATTGAAAAGCAGAAATCCGCCAGTAAGTCCGGCTACAGCGTGGATCTTATCAATCCGGAATTGAAATCTGCGGCTGAGGAGGCCAACAACCTGCGCAGTGACCTGACAGAAAAAAGCCAGAAGCTATTCTACCAAACCTTTGTCATTGTCCATTTTGCAGATTCCAAGGAGAAGCTGGATTCCGACACCAAGACCATCCAGGGCATTGGACGGGGATATCTGGTGGATATTAAGCCGCTGACCTATCAGCAGGAAAACGGTCTGAATACCTGCCTCCCGCTGTGCTCCAATAAGCTGGAAATCCGTCGTTCCCTTATTACGGAATCTGCCGCTGTGTTTATGCCGTTGGACAACCAGGAGCTGTATGATCCGGACGGCGGCATTTTCTATGGAATGAATGCCGGTTCCAAGAATATCGTCATGGCCAACCGTACCCACCTGAAGAATGGCAACGGTATCATTATTGGTGCGCCTGGCTCCGGCAAGAGTATGGCTGCAAAAAATGAGATGATCCAGGTCAATCTTCGACACCCTAATGATGTAGTGATTGTCGTTGATCCTGAAGGAGAATACCGCCCTCTGGCCGACATCCTGGACGGTGAGGTTATCCGCATTGCCCCAGGCTCCGGCGTCCATCTGAATCCGTTTGACATTGAGCTTGATACAGAGGAAGATAACCCCATTGCGCAAAAGTCGGATTTCATCAAGGCTTTAATGCAGACCATTATTGGCGGTGACGATGACCGGGCGGGATTGACGGCGGCAGCTGCATCAATTATTGACCGGTGCGTCCAGCTGGTCTATGAACCGTATTTGCAGTCCTACGATCCGGAAACCAAGTCCTATAATCCCAACGCACTGCCTACACTGATGGATTTCTATCACACGCTGCGGGATCAGGATGGGTATGACGCCATGCAGCTGGCTGACAGTCTGGAAATGTATACCACCGGTACGCTGAACTATTTCGCCTACCCGACAAATGTTGAATATCACAAACGGTTTGTTGTGTATGACATTATGGAAATCGGCAGCTCCATGAAGAACATCGGAATGCAAATTGTCCTGAATAATGTTTGGAATCGGATTATTGCGGGCCGCCGCAGAGGCAACAATGTGTGGTTCTATGTGGACGAGTTCCACGTTATGCTCAGCAACAACCGCAGCGCGGATTTTTTGAGTACCATGTTTAAGCGGGCAAGAAAATACGGTGGAATCCCCACTGGGATTACGCAGAACATTGTCGATATTGTGGAGAACCCCATTGCAAAAACAATTTTCAGCAATTCCGAGTTTATGGAAATCTACTCACAAAAGGCTGCTGATTGCGCACTTCTGAACAGTCTTCTGAATATCTCCCAGTCCGATATTGACAAGGTAAAGGACGCGCTGCCCGGCCATGGCATTATGATTTACGGTGGCCGCGTCATTGCCTTTAATATGGAAATTGCCAAGGACAGTATGCGCTATAAGGCAATGACTACAAAGCTGGATGAAACGAAAGCCCGGGAGGACGAGCGCAAGAGGTCTATCCGGCCTCCGGTGGTTGATCTGTCCCCGACACCAGCTGAACAGGAGGAATGGAGGGGATAACTTTGGCGAGTAATGTCGAGCAGTCTGTTTCAGAATGCGCAGCGCAAATTCAGCTATTGTATAATCGCCTGGATGCGTCATTCCATTCTTCAGATGACCAGGAGCCTACCAGCCCTGCAACCCGGTATCTTCGCATTGTTGGGGAAATCGATGCGCTTCAGGGCAGCTTTGACACCTTTGCCCGTCTCGTGAAACAGCTCCCGGAGTGCTCCGATGACGTGCAGCGGTGCAAGGCTCAGGTGGCTGTCATCTATGGAAGATTTTGCTCTCTTCAGTACGATTTTTCAAAAAATATGGATGCGGAAATTTCCGAACCGGATAAGCTTACGTCCGAGGAAAAAGAGGATTCACCTGAAGAACCTGATACTCAGGAAAACCCGGAACCGGATGCAGAAGAGGCCGTTCCCGTAGAAGAAAATTCGGACGATGATTCCGAGGAGAAAAAGGAGAAAAAACGTAAGAAGAAAAAGCAGGCCCAGGAACGGGAACGGCATCTTCAGGAGGCGCAGCACGCAGCCTATCTCAAACAGATTCAGCAACAGGAAGCGGCAGAACGTCAGCGGCAGGAAGCCAGACGCGTTGCCGCTTCTGTCATTTCCGGACAGACCAATCCGGACAGGCCATGGTCTGAAGCGGATATCCGTATGGAAGAGGCCCGCCGTGCGGATGAGCAGCGCCAGAGGGAACAGCGGGAATCAGAGAACCGGCGCATGGAGCAGGAAAGCCGGGACGCTTATCAGCAGCGGCGGGAGCAAGCCAAGAGCTATGAACAGCCTACCGGGCATATCGATATGTCGTTTGGCTCCAAACGGGCAGGAAGGGAGCCAGAAAGCCCCACACACCAACCCGAGGCTCAAAAAGTCGAAAACTCGTCCCGGCCAGAACAAAAAAATCCCCGCAAGGAAAATATCTCCCCGGATCTTGCACAGGAAATAGCTGCTGCCCTGGGCGTCTCTGTTGAAACCTTGCACCGTATGTCATCTTCAGAACTGCGGTTTTGGCAGAATCGCTTTCGGTATACCAATCAGCCTGCCAATGCACCCGATCACAGCTACAGTCCTGGCAGAATGCCTCAAAGGGAACAGCAGCATCCTTACGTTCCTGCTTCTGCTCCTGCGGTACGGCCCGAAAAATCACAGGGCAGAGAAGCGCCGAGTGGTGGGATTCGGCGGTATCAGCTGAAGCGGGTTGCGGATACCCTGGCCATCAATGGCGTCAAGATCGGTCAGGTTGCCTTTGATGTTGGGAAGAGCGCAGTGCGTTCCGCTGCCATAAATGCCAGCTATAAAGTTATGTCGGCAGATGATTCTCTCGCCGGAATTTCCATGAGTGCCCACTACATAGGTACTGCGGCCTCTGTTGCCCGGGCCGTGATTCAGCATAATCCAACTGCCCCACTGCAACACGCCGCTGCACAAACTGTCGGCCAAAGCTACAAAGCTTCTCTGAACAGCCAATTTGCCCGGCAGCGTTTTAATACATTTTCCCATGAGAAAAAGCTGGATATGGAAATGGTATCTATGCTTCGGAATGAAAAGGGGAAAATGCCGACTGGCAGTAAAGAGCTGCAACTGAAATCCCGGCAGATTCAGAGGGATTACCAGGCCCGCCTGACGAAAAAGGTTGGCAGCAGCCGGATGCAGCGCAGTTATAAATCTCTGAATGATGAAGCGGCTGCGCTTAAAAGGCAAGGCGCCGCTGTAAAGGCTACGGTTAAGCAGCTGAAAGCAAAGGGAATCCTCTCCGCTGCGGAACAGCAGGAGTTTGTGAAGCTGCAAGCGGAACTGAAGCGCATTGGTCAGGAAGTAGCGGGGCTTACAAACACCCTTCGTGCCAAGCAGGATTTGACCTATGTTTCCCGCCGTATGCAGAGCGTAACGCGGAACGTCGTGCGGAATAGGCAGGCGCTCCATTCCGGCGCAATGCTTGTCAGAGGCTTCCTGCTGCGCCCACTGGCAGCCGGTTCGGAATCCAATACGGAAGGCCTGTACTATGCCAACCGTATTCTGTCGGATCCTTTGACCCATACTGCTTACCGTGCGGCCCGTGGCACTGCACGGTGGACAATCCGGCAGCCGCTGAAGCTTGCACATCGGATCGCGCCCAGGGCCTATGAAACCGCAGCGGAAAAAGTGACGGGCGTTGCTCATGTCGTAGCTGCTGCTCCTAAGAGCCTGGCGAACCGGGCTGTCCAGAGTGCAGCCCAGGGAATATCCAGTCGTATGCCAAAGGGGCTGAAGACCGGCTTACAGCGGGTAAGATCCACTTATGCAGCCGCAAAAACCGGTATTCAGAACGCCGTATTCCGGGCAACCAGCTGGATTGCGGATACGCGGCTTGGCCATGCGGCAACCACGCTGCAATCCTTTGGCCGCTGGGCGTCGTCCTCTTTGCGTACAATTGGGACAGCAGTAAAAGGCGTTGCATCAAAAGCGCTGCTTGTGGTGCTGGCCGTTGTCCTGATTTTCGGCGCTGTGTCATCTTTCATGCCCAATATTGTGGCCTCCGGTGCAGGCAGCGTGATTATGTCACCCGAGGCGTCTACCTCTGGAAAAATAAACATTGGCCCATATTGTCAGGTGTACAGCAGCGAGGCAAGACGGTTCGACCAACAGGTTGTCGGCTTGCTGAAGAAGTACAGCGATAAAGAGACATACGATGATGTGCAGATAAATTATTCCGGTGCGTCCTCCAATGCCCGGGAAATTCTGTCTATGATGGCCGTCCACCTGCAACAGTCTTTGGACATTGCAAGTAACCCAGACGTCAAGTCCTACATCAGCTATATGTTCCGGCAGAGCCATTCCTACAGTGTATACGAGAGCAAATATTACTGTGAGGGCTGCAAGGAGCGCCCCACAGGCAATACAAGCCCTGCTCCGGGTGTGATTGTCAGTCCTGGCAGCTCAACGACTGAGAAGGAGAAATACTGCCCCGGTCATATCGACGTTCAGATTAACGTGACCGTCACCGCATTTGAGGGGATCTTCGATCTGGACAATTACCCCACGGCTACAGCCTGGGACGGCTGGACTGAGGCAAACCGCGACTGGTGCAAGATGATCTACAATATGGATTGGATGGAACTCTACGAGGGCCTGGAATACCTTTCCGCCGGTGGTATTACCGGTGTGTCTGCATCCAAGTATGAACAGAAAATATGGGACTACCTGGTAGATCTGATTGGCAACGAATACGGCGCAGCGGGGGCTATGGGCAACCTGTATTGTGAATCCGGCCTGGACCCGATGAATCTTCAGGACAGCTATGAGCCAATCCTGGGATTCAATAATGACAGCTATACTTCGGCTGTGGATTCCGGGATTTACAGTGCTTCCGATTTTGTGAACGATTCTGCCGGTTACGGCCTGGCACAATGGACGTGGAATGCCCGCAAGCAGTCGCTTTACAACTATTGCAAGACCCGAGGACTGTCCATCGGAGATATTGACGGTCAGCTGGGATACCTGGGCGTAGAACTGCGGGGCAGCTTCTCCGGCTGCTTGTCTGCACTGCAAAATGCGTCTTCGGTGGAAGAGGCGTCCAGAATTTTCATGCTCCGCTTTGAGGCCCCCAATGACCAGAGCGCCGCTGCCATAGCAGTTCGGAGGCAGTACGCAGAGTATTATTACAACAAGTTCGTTTATGGCACACAGGCAGAGGGCAACTTGACCGAGAAGCAGAGAGAGGTAATACATATTGCCATGAACTCTGCTGCCTATGGCATTGCAGCCCGTCCAGGCTATTGTCAGGCGTGGGCTGCCTATGTCTATGCCGCAGCCGGTCTGCCGATTGACGGTTCCGGTTCTGCTTATGATTCCGGTATGCGCTATGGCGTCAGCTCCGATTTCAGCGCAGTTCCCCCGGGAGCTGCCGTATATGGCTATTCCGGATCCAAGTATGGGCACGTTGGTATCTACGTCGGCAATGGCCTGGTATACCACAATATTGGCGGGGTTGCCGTTGACACCCTGTCTGATTGGATTACAAAATACCGAGGTTTTGCCTGGGGTTGGGAAGCCGGCTCTGACCTAACGACTTATGACTAGGAGGGAAAGAAATGCACTTTTTTTCGGTATTCATAAAACGGATCCTCTGCGTTGCCCTTCTTCTGGGGCTGCTGCTGTCTGTCAGCTGTCCGGTGTTTGCCGCTGAGGGCGATATCAAAATCGATGAAACCAAGTCGCTGCTGGAAGACAGTGACACCAGCGGAGAGGGGTATCTTCGGGTAGAAGCTACTACGCCGGTTGGATTTGAAGGAACGCTTTGTGTGGAGCTGCGCCGGGGCTTTAAGAGTGTTACCGTTCAGCTGTCCCCCTATGAGTATTACATTTCCGGGCAGTACCTTGAGCCTGGCACATACACTGTGAAAAAGGCTTATGCACTGAACGATGATTCGGCCATTGTGACGGCGGATTCGGATGAAGTGGTTGTTGACACGGACGGCGATGTCCTGCTGCAACTCACCGTAACCACGGATCCCAAGGCAGATGAAGAATGGCTTGCCATGATGGAAACCTACACCTATCCGGAACTTCCTTCGGATCCTGTAACAGAGGCTACAGAGCCACCAGAGGAAAGCACAAGCTATGAGATCGTCACAGTCACCACCGGTGATGCCCAGGAGACGGCTCCAATTGAGGTCGTTTCATCCAGCGGCACGACGGCGCTGGGTCTGCTAAGATCCATGGTCGCTACTGTTGTTCTGGGGCTGCTCTTTTACCTTCTCGTGAAAAAGATAAGAGAACTCCACTCGAATCAGTAGAGCTGTCATTTTCAATATGACAAGCATATATTTCATAATTCTAATCCCGTTCAGGCTTCCCTGAGCGGGATTAGAATTTACCCAGAAAAGTAAAACAGGAGGAACTATTATGAACCAAGAACAGCAATCTATCATGAATCAGGTGGACATCGATCTGACTGGATACAATCAGCCCGATGCCGAAGAAACCCGCTATTTGCCCTGGACGGAACAGACATTACGGAGGAAGTAACCAATGGCAGCGACGAATAAAGTCCGCGAGGAGCTTATCAAAAGCTTCCAGGAGGCACTTACCCAGGGCCAGTTGCCATGGCACTGCTGCTGGAACCAGGCACGGCCCCAAAATGCGATATCCGGGACACGATACCACGGCGTAAATGCCCTGTGGCTATCCTGGATCGCAGAGGTGAAGGGCTATGAAGATCCCCGATGGTGTACCTTCAAGCAAGCAGAAGCCAAGGGATGGCACATCCGCAAGGGAGAAAAGGCTGCCCATGTAGAGTATTGGGCGTATTTTGACCGGGCACAAAAGAAGCTGCTTTCCTGGAAGGACGCCAATGAAATTTTGCGCACGGATTCTCAGTATGCCGAGAAGATCAGCGATTATCTCATAGAAAAGGGTGAGTTTGCACCGCTGCTGGAAGCGCAAAAGGAGCCAAAAGAGCCGGAAAGACAGAGCTTCGACGATATGTTTACTTCCATTCAGTCCGAACGGGAGCAGCTGCCCGCAACGTCCCCGGTGCTTACTCCCTCTTTGGAGCAGGAACGATAAAAGGAGTGTAGATCATGTCAGAACAACCTATTGGACGTATCGAATACTTAAATTCAGACGGAACGGTTTCTTCCAGCTGGGAGTTCACGAGAGCAAGAGAGTTTGAGGCTGTGATTTGGAGAAATTACGACTACGATTTTTCCTTCCGCGTCGTTGCCTATCGCAATCAGGAGGGGAAGACAATCCCTCTGGACTTCCTGGACGATATTGAGCCGCCCGTTTCTCTGCGCGTTCTGGACTATGACCAGTGGCACAAGGACACCTACAAGCCATCGATGATTCCGGAACCGGTGGGGTGCATCGAATATTTGGGGCCAGACGGGAAGAGCCATGACAGAACAGCATATATCGATCCCCAGCTGTTTGAAAAGGATATTCGGGAATGTGCCTGGTGTGGTACGCCCATATCCGTCAGCGTCTACCAGGATCAGGATTCCCACACCATTCCACTGGGCTTCATTCAGACGCTGGATCCACCCGTCCGGGTGAATGTTGTGGACTATGCGCAGTGGCACAAGGTCATATCCCAAGAACCGGTAGAGAACCATCAGAGCTTCGACGATATGTTTAGCTCCATTCGGTCTGAGCGGGAGAAGTTGCCAACCAGCGCCCCGGTTCGCAGCCTATCTTTGGAGCGGGAACGTTAATTCCTGCCTTTTACACAGCCGCCTGCCACAAAACAGGCGGCTGATTCTTATATTCAGGAGGCAATACAATGGCGTTTTGGAAAAATGCCAAAAATACAACGCAGCCCCAGTCACCAGCTCCGGCTCCCGAACCACCGGCAGCAGATACGCCGGAAGCTACTTCTTTTGATGATCTCTTCAATGAGATTCACAACGAGATCCGAGAGAATTTGCAGCAGACCGCCCCGTCCATGCCAAGGCCCGTGCCCGCAACTGAGCCGGTAGTGAGGCCCACGCAGTCCTCAGTTAAACGTCCCAATCGCAGACGCCCTATCGATATTCATGTAAGATTTTCCGATTCGGAAGCTATAACTCTGAAAAAACGGGTGGCACGTTCTGGAATGAATCTCAGCGAGTACATCCGCTTGGTCGCCCTTACAGGAGAACCGCCCGAACGTATACCCAGTGAAACAACGGTAGCCCTGCGGGAGTTCACCACTGCATTGGATGACCTGATCGCAGAGCTAGGGCGGCAGGGTGGCCTCCTGAAGCTGAATATGACAGAGAACACAGAACAACAGCAGCGGGATCCGAACGGGTGGGGCAATGTGGAAAAGCTTATTCGCTTCCTGGAACGCTATGTCCGGATATTCCGGGAAAAGTTGGAGCAGACACCCAAGGCGGCCCATAGCCCGTCTGAGCTTTATACCCTGCGACAGTCCATCGAGGAGTCAATGATTTCAATTCGTGCCCAGGGAATCGCCCTACGGGATCTTGTACGGCCCAGTTTGGGTAAACGTGTATTTTCGCCTGACGAGTGGAAAGCGCTTTCTGACGCAGCGCTGAAGCTCCTGGAGCAATATCAAATCACAGTCGCCGGTGTTTTGGAGAAGAAAATCAATGGCTATTATCAAACACGAATCAAGTAAAAACGCCCGGTATACAGACGTTTTAGAATACTACACCAAGAAGCACACCAAGGACAAAAAGACGGGCTTGTATGAGCCGGTACTGGATGAGCTGGGACATATGCAGGCACGTGAAAACTATGCCGTAGCCTATATAAACAGCCACGGCAATACCGAGGATCCAGACCACTGGGCTTCGGCCTGCATTCGCACTAATCTTACATTCCATGAGAACCAGGAATACAAAGACGTTAAGATCCACCAGTATATCATCTCTCACCCGGAAGCAGACCGGCCACACATGACCATGGAGGCCTTGATGGACGAGGGCAAGGCGTTTGCTGCCCAGTTTTTTCAGGGCTATGATGTGCTGCTGGCCGTCCACCGGGACACCGACAATGACCATATCCATATCAGCGTAAATTCTGTTCGAGCGGAAAGCAGCGAGGAACAGGATTGGATGCGGGTAGACGCAGACGGTACGGTTCTCCCCAGTGCAACGAGGGCCGGAAACAAGCACCACGATGATGCACGGTTCATCCAGCACTGTCAGGATTGGTTGCTGGATTACACCCGGAGACACGGGCTGACCCTTGAGGATAACAACGCGAGAGCTGCCGAACACAAGGCCAAGCGCTTCGGCGGGCGCTGCCAAGAATGGGGAGAGATCATCCGCAGTGCGGCCCGGGACAGTCGGAATTTGGAGCAGCTGAGCGGGAAGCTCCTGAAGGAAAACAATATCCGCCTTGTACGCCGTGGACGGACTATCAGCATTGTCCCACCTGGTAGAAAAAAGCCTATTCGGTTGGATACTCTGGGCATGACGAACGAAGATCTGTACCGGCTTCTGGATAATGGAAGGTATGCCGAAAGCGGAAGCCTTTCGCCTGAGCAGGAACAGGAAATCTACCAGAATGAAGAGCGGAAATACATCCAGTGGCTCCGTTTGCGCCGAGAGAAAAACGCTCTAAAAACCGAGGACACCATTGCAATTTGCCAAGCGCTTATTCAAGACAAACTCCACGCAGAAGGGCGGCTTTATACGGATGCAGACTTCTGGGAATTGGATTACCTGCTCAAGAAAACGGCCTATGTGGAGCGAGATCTTCAGACCGAGGCAGATAAGCTGGACGCTCTGCTTGACCGTTGGGAAAAAGCCTTGAATCCCAACATTCCACAGGAAGAGCGCCGCCGTCACAGCAGCTATGTTCGTTGGTGCGGGTGTGATCCGGATTCTCCTGTAGAGCTTCAGGATCTGCGCAATGAGCGGGATATCATCCGGCTGGAAATGGAGCATATCAAATCTGTCCGGGAAGGTCTTGTTCAGGCTTCCGACAAGTGGCATGACAGCAATGACATTTTGCTTCCGGAAAAGGAACTGCAATGGACGATCTCACGAAAAGCCCAGCTTCAGGATCAGCTGATGAATTGCCGTGCTTCCCGGAAGAAGCTGGAAGAGATTGCGTACAACTGTCAGCGGGCGGCCATGAAGAGAATCAACAATTTTGAGCAGTTGGCCAAGGCGGAGAAGTTCTACCGGCTCCGGGAAGAAAAGCTTCAGCGTGAAAAAGAGCTTGCGGCACAGCTGCGGGCCGTTCAAAAGCAGGAGCGCTCTGCCCGTCAGAACCTTCGGAATTCATCCCGGAAATCCGCCGAAAATGCCCGTTAAAGCGGCTATCCTTTTTCCATGAAAATGTTCGGGAAAAAGCTGGTCGGAGACACGGGGGTTTGGGGGCTTTTGCCCTCAACAGGATGCCAGTGGCTACCCAGTGGGTAGCCACTGGCGGATCCTGTCCTCCCTCATGGTCACAATTTCGTAATATTTGAATATCAATCCTCAAATGCGCTTTTTTCAAGTTCCAACTTTGAGAAAAAAGTATGATTTTCGCCAGTTTGGAGCCGCTCAGAAATTTCGGAACATACCAACGTTCA
>ERZ773115.3471-NODE-3471-length-10879-cov-3.323633_pt1 | contig 10879 bp, 8 predicted proteins | sample MGYA00511116_ERZ773115 | MGnify/ENA primary metagenome ERZ773115 (study PRJEB29015, sample SAMEA2737869) | human gut metagenome | biome: human gut; feature: human-associated habitat; material: faeces | place: China | collected 2012 ... | reverse complement strand
TATCGACTGATGTACTATGGCAGATAGCGGATATCATCGGCACCTCTGGAAAGACCTGTAAGACCTGTTCTGGCTAATTCCAGAATCTCATAATCTTCCAGAAGATTAATCAGCGCGTCCTGTTTGGACTGGTCGCCTGTCAGCATAACAGTGACAGAATCTTTTCCCACATCGACAATCGACGCACGGAAAATCTCGGAAATTGCATTGATCGCCATCCGCTGGTTTGCATTTGCTCTCACCTTGACGAGCATCAGCTCACGGTATACGGAATGACCTTCCCGCAGTTCCTTTATGTCGTGTACATCTTCCAGTTTTCCAAGCTGCTTCTGAATCTGCTCTAAAACATCGTCATCCCCGGTAACGGTAACCGTCATGCGGGAATACTTCGGATCCTGTGTTTCACCTACTGTAAGGCTGTCTATATTGTAACCTCTTCTGCTGAATAACCCTGCCACACGGCTTAATACGCCGGATGAATTTTCAACAAGAATAGAAAAAACTGCATGTCTCATCTTTTCCCTCCATTTTCAGAACCCTGTCAGAACTTTACTGGCAGTTTGATTTTCCAAATATTGTGGAATTTTGTCACTCATAATATTGTAGCAACTGCTTTGCCACTTGTCAATAAGCAAATGCCCGCCCCGAGCATTTTGCACATTTCCATATCATGTGTAACGGAAATAACCGTTCTGCCTCTCTGCTCCGACAGGATATATTCTGCGGCTTTTTTGCTGTTCCGGCTGTCAAGCCCTGTAAACGGCTCATCTAACAGTACAATCTCACTGTCTGCCGCCATCGCCCGCACCAGTGCCACACGCCGTTTCATGCCGCCGCTGTATTCTCTGACAGGCTTTAAAAGTGCTTCTTTGGGAAGAAGCTGTAAAAGCTGTTCATATGCACATTTTCCTGCATTCCTGTCTTTTATCACCAGCGCCGTATTTTCAACAGCATTTAAATGTTCTATCAGACGGTTCTCCTGAAAAACCGCCGATACTTTATCAAACCCGGTAATAATACCGGAATCTGCCTTTTCAAGCCCCATAAGCAGTCTTAAAAGCGTTGTTTTCCCTGCTCCGGATTCTCCCATAATACAGGTTATGCCACCCGGTGTAAAAGCATACGAAAAATCCTGCAGAACCACTGCCTGTCCATAACTTTTATATATATGTTCCATCCTCAGCTTCTGCATCTGTCCTGTTCCTTCCCGCTGCCATGTATATCACCTGATATTACCCTGCCGCACTGCCTGATCAGCGCAACAGCCAGCTTCTCAAACAGAAAACTGATGCACATAATCGTAATACTCCACGCAAATAATTCTGGCATCATCAGATACAGTTTTGCATAATACAGCTCTTCCCCGATGGAATTTTTCACCAGTCCGATTACCTCCGCAGACACTCCCGCTTTCCAGCACATGCCTGCTGCCGTTTTGACTGCCGCATTTAGGAACGGCATAATCTGCGGCACATAAATATAACGCACCTTTTTTACCGGTGAAAGTTCAAAAACCGCCGCCATTTCAAGCAGTTTTGTATCCGCTGCACAAGCACCTTCAAGCACTGCCTGATAAACCATTGGAAATACAACCATAAATCCAATCGTAACCGCCGCATTCTGCGAACCGAACCAGATCAGCATCACAATAATAAATGCTGCCACCGGCAGAGCCTTCATCAATAACACCAACGGTTCCAAAAAGGACTGCACACCTTTTTTTACCGCTGCAATACTGCCCAGTACCAGTCCCGCCAGCAGCGCAGCCAAAAAACCGGCACTGATTTTAATAAAGCTGTGAAAAACGACCCGGTAAAATGCACGCGTACAAAGGGCTTTTCCAAGCACTAAAAAAACAGTAACAGGACCCGGCAGAAGAAACGCCAGTCCTGTTACACTGCTTGCAATCTGCCAGATTACCAGCCAAATTCCAATAATTCCTGCTTTTTTTATAATAGAAAGCATTCTATTTCTGCTCATAGAATTTTTTATATACATCTGCAATCGCCTTTACTACACTGTAAATCGCCGAAATATCATCCTGACACCACTTTCTGCGGTTTGCACCGAATATATCAAATTCAAAAACTGCCCACAGCTGTCCATTTAACATGCATGAAAACTGCAGCGCCGAACCAATATTATTCTGCTTAAAATGTTCGTAAACCTGTGGATACTCAACTGCTATGGATGCGGTATTATTAATCACGTGAATATGATGCTCATCAAAACGTGCAAGATACTTCTCTTCCGACAGACAAAGCTGTGTTCCCGGCTCTTTTTCATAATGCCCCAGCGTTTTCCAGCATTCCATGGACGGTGCCTTATAAATCGTCATGCCATGAATATTCATCTTATCCATAAGCTCCACCAGCACTTCCTCTGCCACATCCATACCGCCGTTGAAAACTTTCAGCATCAGATTCGTTGACAACTCCACCTTATCAATCGGACGCATAAAATCAACACCCGCTGTCTTTTTATGACAGTATCCGTCTTCTGTCAGCAGATGTCCGTGTTTTTCCTTATCATATACGATAAACCGGTCTTTTCCCTTTTCTTTGGCAATATACAATGCACCGTCTGCGATTTTAAACAGTGTTTCATAATCCGTTCCATCTTTTCCGTACTGGGAAATACCGATGGATGCTGAAAATTCATAATCCGGCTTTTCCTGTGCCAGATCCACTTTCAGCTTTTTGCGGACCGCCTTTAGCAGACTTCTCAAAGTATCTTCTCCGTTTGCTTCTTTTAGCAGTACTAAAAATTCATCGCCGCCGATTCTGCCTACCAATCCACGGTTTGCCACTGCGCGGTTCAGCTCTGTCGCCAGATGCTTAATAACCTCATCACCGAAATAGTGTCCATAGGTATCATTGACCTGTTTAAAGTCATCGATATCCCACACCATCAGATACATACTGTGGTCACAGCCCGCCACATTGGCAAGATTAATCGCTGCCGTTGCTTCATCTGTCACCGTTTTTTTATTCAGGACTCCTGTTGCGGAATCCTGATTGACAACTGCCGAATCCAGTAAAATGTCTGTACCTGTCATACGGTTTCCCTGCTCTGTAATCAATCCTATGGTAAGCACACGTTCTTCTCCATTATAAATGGTCTGTCCCCTGAAACGCAGAACATCCATGCGTTCCCCTTTAGACATCAGTGTTGTACGCAGGGTCGTCGCAAAGCTTTCAGAGCCTGCCTGTATATTATCACAGAGCTGTCTGAATGCCGCCTGCTGTTTTTCATCAATAAAGCCCAGACGCATCATGCGTTCTTCCCATGCTTTTAAATCGTCTTTTTCAATAATCTCAGAACGGTTGTTGACATAACAGTATATTGTAAAAATTCCGGTGTGGTGATTATATTCAAACATTTTATCCTGAATCATATTCATCACTGCACGATATTTCCGGATACGATCCATATACAAACCAAACCTGGCACTGACCAGACAAATATCCTTCAAGTGAATATTGGTCATCTGCTCCGATTTTACCTGTTCATTATTTTTTTCCAGCATAAACCAGCGATATGAATCATTTGCGGTCATACACCGTACAACCGCATAAGCTGCAACATCTTCCGATTCCATAAACGATTCGAAATCCTGACGATCCTTTGGATGTATAAGCATATTAAATGTATAAAGTGTTTTTTCCCCAAACAGCCTGTAAAAACGTTCATCGCCCATTACAACTGCAAAATTATTGCTTAATGTAAAATTTGCCTCCGGTGTTCCACTTTCTGTTTTTCCGTCTATTTCCCCAGACATTTTGACACCCCCTTTGCCACTCATGCGGCTTTAAGATTACATTTTCCTTATAGCCACAGCTTTACGATGCAAATGTCACCTCTAATGCCTGCTGAATATCATCAATAATATCCGCCACATTTTCAATGCCCACTGAAAGACGGATTAAATCCGGCTGAACGCCTGCCTCTGCAAGCTGTTCGTCACTTAACTGTCTGTGTGTATGGCTTGCAGGATGAAGAACAGATGTCCTTGCATCCGCAACGTGGGTTACAATGGCAATCATTTTTAAATGATCCATGAATTTCACTGCCGTTGCCCTGTCACCCTTTAAACCAAAGGAAATAACCCCACATGTACCATTAGGCATATATTTCTGCTGTAATGCATGATATTTACTGCTTTCCAGATCTGCGTAATTAACCCATGCCACATGCTCATTGTTCTCTAAAAATTTTGCTACCGTAAGCGCATTACTGCAATGTCTTTCCATGCGCAGCGCCAGCGTTTCCAGACCGAGATTAATTAAGAACGCATTTTCCGGTGACTGTACAGACCCCAGATCGCGCATCAGCTGGCTGGTTGCCTTGGTAATGTAAGCCCCTTTGCCAAAACGCTGTGTATAAATCACGCCGTGATAAGATTCATCCGGTGTTGTCAGTCCCGGAAACTTATCTGCATATTTTTCCCAGTCAAAATTACCGCTGTCTACGATACAGCCGCCGATTGTTGCTGCATGTCCATCCATATACTTTGTCGTCGCATGTGTCACAATATCCACGCCAAAGTCAAACGCATGACAGTTAACCGGTGTTGCAAAGGTATTGTCTACAATAAACGGTACACCGTTTTTATGGGCAAGCTTTGCAAACTTTTCCAAATCAAGAACAACGAGTGCCGGATTGGCAATCGTTTCGCCAAAAATACACTTTGTATTCGGACGGAACGCCGCCTGAATCTCTTCCTCTGTTGCTTCAGGATCTACAAATGTCACATCAATTCCCAGTTTTTTCATTGTTACACCAAACAGGTTAAACGTACCGCCATAGATGGCTGATGTACTGATAAAGTGATCACCCGCCTCACAGATATTAAACACTGCGTAGAAATTGGCAGCCTGACCGGAGGCTGTCAGCATCGCCGCATAACCTCCCTCTAAATCACAAATCTTTTTCGCAACATAATCATTCGTCGGATTCTGTAATCTTGAATAAAAATATCCTTCCTTTTCCAGATCAAACAATGCACCCATCTCATCACTGGACTCATACTTAAACGTTGTACTCTGGATAATCGGAAGAATTCTCGGTTCTCCATTCTTTGGCTCCCATCCGCTCTGAATACACTTTGTTTCAATTCTGTAATTACTCATTTTCTGTTGTCTGCTCCTTCTCCTGTATTTTTGTCACTCTGACTTTGCGAATCATCTTGTCTGCGACCTCTGCCACATCAAACAGATATCCGCCGCATTCCATTTGAAACTGCTCCTGTTCTTCTGGAATCTTTCCAAGCTTATATATCATATAGCCATTAATTGTATCAATATCTTCACATTCAAAATGAATATTAAACAATTCTTCCAGTTCTTCCAAAGTTGTCTGACCGTCAATCATATACGAACCGTCATCCATACGGCTGATCAGCTCTTCTTCCTCATCATATTCATCCTGAATATTTCCTACAATTTCCTCAAGAATATCTTCCATCGTTACAATGCCTGCGGTCTGTCCGTATTCATCAACAACAACCGCTATATGTACCTTTTTAGATTGCATTTCTTTAAACAACAGACTGATATTTCTTGTTTCAGGTATGTAATACGCATCAAAAAGCACCTGGTCTTTGATTTCTGACAGCTGTTTACAGCGTTTTTGTTCGTCTACATATACTTTTAATAAATCCCGTATATGCAAAATTCCCATAATATTATCAATATCCCCATCTATCACCGGATAACGGGAATAACTTTCATTCATAATGAAATCAAAAGCTTCCTGTACGGTCGCCGTACTGTCAATTGCTGCAATGCTTTTACGGTGTGTCATGACATCCTGTGCCTGTTTTTCACCGAATTCAAAAATATTGTTAATCATCTCGGCTTCATTTTCATTCAGTACACCATGTTCATGTCCTTCATTGACCATGTCTTTGATTTCTTCACCGGTTACATCATCATCTCTTTTCCCTCTTGTTCCAAGCTTACGGAATAAAGCTGAAAGCAGTCCTTCGTTCCCATCCGCGGGGTGCGCATCATTCATTTTAAATTTTCCTTCCTTTATAAATCTCTTTTTGTAAAATTTCTGACATTATACCAGAATCATTATAAATTCGTTAACAATTATATCATATACATCCTTATATAGTCAATAAATACAGCCTGCCAGTCGCGCCATAAGGCGCATTTATTTACGTCCTGCCAGGCTGTTCCCCATTTCAAGACTAATATAAAGTGCCTTATTCACCTGACTGATAATTTCATTGTCTAAATGACACACTTTATCCTTTAATCTTTTTTTATCAATTGTCCGCAGCTGTTCTAAAAGAATCACTGAATCTTTGACAATATCATACCGCATGGAATCAATCTCTACATGGGTAGGCAGCTTTGCCTTGTTCATTTTTGATGTAATTGCAGCACAGATAACTGTCGGGCTGTGTTTGTTTCCTGTATCGTTCTGTATAATAAGCACCGGTCTGACACCGCCCTGTTCCGAACCGACAACCGGTCTTAAATCCGCATAAAAAATATCTCCTCGTCTGATTACCAAAATTATTCACACTCCCCAAAGCACTTTTTGTTTATATGCTTAGTATTTCCAGCTTGCGGGCGTGTATTCATTTTTTATAAATTTTTCAAATTCCAGTTTTCGCGGAAACAGTCATGTGTTCCGATATATTCTCCGTTCAGATAATAGCTGCGTGGAATCCGCTTGCCCAGATCGCAGACAAATTCATAATTAAATGTACCTGCCAGTGCTGCGATTTCTTCCACTGTAATCTCTGCATCACCATCTTTTCCAATCAACGTGACAATATCCGCTCTTGTGACATTTTCAATATCCGTTACGTCTACCATCATCTGATCCATGCAGACCCTGCCGACAATCGGGGCTTTCTGACCCCGGACCAAAACATATCCCTTAGACGATAAAGCCCTTGGATAACCGTCACCATAACCGACTGAAACGGTCGCAAGCTTTGTGGTTCTTGTCGTTGTAAATGTACCGCCGTAGCTGACCTTTTCGCCTGCCGGAATTTCTTTTACCATCGTAATATGGCTTTTTAAATCCAGTGCCGGGAATAATTCCACCTTTTCTTTTTTGACCTCATCTGACGGATACATGCCATACATGGCAATTCCCAGTCTTACCATATCCAGGTCCACCTGCGGCATATCAATCACCGCCGCACTGTTTGCACAGTGTCTGTATGTAAAATGGATTCCTTCTTTTTCAAGACGTCCTGTAAAATCCGTAAATAATTTAAACTGATGTTCTGCCGATGTCTTGTCAGTTTCATCCGATGCCGCAAAATGTGTAAAAATGCCGTCTGCGGACAATTCCTTTAATGCCGTAATCTGCTTTACAATGGCAATACCATTCTCATCCGGTTCCAGTCCGATTCTTCGCATACCGGTATCAACTTTGATATGGCAGTGTGCCTGTTTTTTCTGCACCCTTGCAGCATCTGCAAGTAATTGTGCCGTTTCCACATCAAATACGGTTGCCGTAATTTCATGGGATACCAGAATATCAAACTCGTACGGATCTACATACCCCAGCACCAGAATCGGCTTTTTCACACCGTTTTCACGCAGATTGACTGCTTCATCAAGTGTTGCCACGGCATAGCCCGTTACTTTTTGCGCAACTGCTTTTGCCACTGCGACATCGCCGTGTCCGTAGCCGTCTGCCTTTACAACTGCAAGTGCGCCCGTATTTTCCTTTGTCAGTGCCATCAGATTATCAACATTTTTCACAATAGCATCTAAATTAATTTCTGCATATACTCTATAATACTTATTATTCTTCATTTTCCTTTTCCTCAGACTTATGTATTTGCTTCTTAGTATTATACAACAACTTCAAAAAATGTCTAGTTCTCTTTAAGCACATTTGCCACTGCATCTGCAATGTCCATGGCTTTCATGCCTGCATTGCCAAATCTGTCTGCTGCCGCATCGCCTGCCCTGCCATGCAGATAGACCCCCATGCAGATTTTTTCAAAAAATTCGTATGAAGCATTTTCTTTTCCGTTCTTCTGTGTCCGCCCGGCAAGCACGCTCCCTGCAAGAATCCCCGTGAGCGTATCGCCTGCGCCTGCCGTTGACATACCGGAGTTGCCAGAAGTATTAATATAAATGCGGCTGCCGTCCGATACGATTGTTGCCGCATCTTTTAAAACGCAGACTCCGCACAGTTTTTGTGCCAGCTCCTTTGCGGATTCACAGGACGTTTCTTTTAACTGAGCGATACTTTTGCCGGACAGTCTTGCTGCTTCCCCCATATGCGGCGTATACACGTACTGCTTGGAGCTGCCTTCATTCTCTGCAATCCCGCTTAACAGTTTTCTGTTTTCAGCAATGATGTTTAATGCGTCTGCATCCAGAAGCACCGGAAGCCTTTTTTCTCTTTTAGGCTGATAGGCTATCATCTCGGCTACAATTTCTTTTGCCGTATCTGATTTGGAAAGCCCCGGTCCTGCCACCACGCAGTCTGCCCAGTCCAGCTCCCCTGCAAGCTTTTCTTTTATATCTGCGGTATCTTTATATGTTACCATAACCGCTTCCGGCACATGCGTTAATACAACGGTACGGTTGTTTTCGTGTGTGAAAACCTTCACAAGTCCGCAGCCGGTACGGTATGCCGCCCTTGCAGAAAGTGCTGCCGCTCCCGCCATATTTTCAGAGCCTGCCACAATCAACAGTTTTCCGTAGCTGCCCTTATTCGTATCCGCCGGACGGTCAAAAAAAGCCGCAATGTCTGTATCTTCCATTGTAAATGCCGCCTGCTCCCAGATTTCTGGAATTGTGCGGACGTCGGCAAAACCGGCATTGGCAACACACAGTTCTCCTGCGTATATTCTTCCCGGATACAGGCACAGCCCACATTTTGCAAAGCCGAAGGTCACCGTCATGTCTGCCCTTACGGCACAGCCCATGACCTGTCCGTCCCCGGCATTAATTCCCGATGGCGTATCTACTGCCACAATCAGGCTTCCCGTATCCTTTGCCGCATTGATTTTTGCAATAATCTGTTCATATCTGCCTGTAATTGTTCTTGATAAACCGATGCCAAAAACAGCATCTATAATACAATTATATTCACCGGCAGGAATGTCGTTCACAAACACAATTCCCAGTTTCTGCAAAATCGCACACTGCCGATTTAACTCTTCTGTTCCTTTTCCTTCCTCTGCTGTCGTATACACCTCTGCCGAAATTCCACGTTCTGTCAGCTGGCGCGCCACCGCCATGCCGTCCGCACCGTTGTTGCCGCTTCCGCACACGCACAGCACCTTATCCGTCTTTTTAATCTTTTCAAGCACCGCCTCCGTCACACAAAGTGCCGCCCGCTCCATCAAAACCAGTGAAGGAATCCCCACCTCCTGAATCGAATACGTGTCAATCATTTTCATCTGCGCACCATTCATTAATTTCTTCATAAACACCCTCCTGCCCTGTAAAACAAAAAGCCGCCATACGGACTTCTTCCCGCACAGCAGCTTTCTTCTATTCGTCATTCTCATTCAACCGGTCTAATTCACTCATGATTTCAGGACCTAAAATCGCATGCATATAAGAATACATCTGCTCGTTCATATCCTCTTTGTCCTGCTTGACCAGTAAATTTTTCTTAAGTTTAATCCGCGTGTCTTCAATCCATGCTTCCAGCCGCTCCAGGTCTTTATTGTTGCGGTTGATTTTTTCATAACACATTTTGACTGTTTCATAAAAAAGATGCATGTTTGCTATGCGAAGTTTTTTAGGCACTTCGTCCGATTCATCTTCTAGCTGGGAGATTTTATCTCTTGCTTCATAAATCAGCCGCTGGCTTTCATCCATAATTTTCTGCTTTTTCGGATCTTCGTCATTCTGGTTCATATGATTAACAATGCCCCGGAACAATCCTTTCCTAATCTTTTTTACCTGAATCAGGTCTTCGTTGACCTGCCCCTGTTTTTTGAGCAGTTCATTGACACGTTTTTCCCAGTAACGGATTTCATCTGTTTTTACAGATTCCGGCACAAGTCTGTACCACCGTTGGTCAAGCGTTAAAATCGGCAGATTTTTCAAAGCCGCATTATCCTTCATTGCCTTATATGTAAGCTGTGCCATCCGCTATTCCCCCTTTGTAAATCTTTTTCTACCGTCCTTCATTTGCAATGGTATACGAAAGGCGCATCAGGCTTTCTGATAAATGTACATTTTCAACAATGACTTCATCCGGAAGATTCAAATCTGTATGGGCAAAATTCCAGATTGCCTTAATTCCGGCATCTGCTACCAGCTTACCGACTTCTTTTGCTGCTTTTTTGGGAATCGTCAGTGCTACAATCTCGATTTCATTTCTCTTAATAAAATCAGAAACGGCATCCATCATCATCACCGGGATTCCACGGATTGTCTTTCCTTCCATCTCCGGATTGTTATCAAAGACTCCTTTAATCACAAATCCACGTTTTTCAAAGTCCTCATAATTGACAATTGCCTGACCTAAGTTACCCGCACCAATAATAATCATATTATGCGGGCGGTCAATTCCTAAAATTTTGGCAATTTCATCATAAAGATACTTCACATTATAACCGTAACCCTGCTGTCCAAAGCCGCCAAAATTGTTTAAATCCTGACGAATCTGTGAAGCGGTTACTTTCATCTTTGCACTTAATTCCTTTGAAGATATTCTCTGTACTCCGCTCTCATTCAGTTCGCCCAGATATCTGTAATATCGTGGCAGACGTCTGATTACCGCAGCTGATATCTTTTTTGTTTCTTCCATACTCATGTCACCATGCTTTCTTTTCAATGTATCTTCGGATACCAAGGTCAAAAGGTCTGAACCCACATGAGCTTGCTCATATGTGGGTGAACGACCTTGGGACCCGCCCGCTATAAGC
>ERZ773115.3463-NODE-3463-length-10896-cov-2.998063_pt1 | contig 10896 bp, 10 predicted proteins | sample MGYA00511116_ERZ773115 | MGnify/ENA primary metagenome ERZ773115 (study PRJEB29015, sample SAMEA2737869) | human gut metagenome | biome: human gut; feature: human-associated habitat; material: faeces | place: China | collected 2012 ... | reverse complement strand
TTCCTGTTTGGTGTACATCCCTTCGTGGGGGATTCCGTCTCCGAAGCTTTCCGCCCGCCTGGAGGCGACGCTTTTCAATTTGGGGTAACCGGGCACGGGCAGCCTCCAGCCCTGGTTGTCCGTCAGATGCAGGTGCAGCTTGTTGAATTTGTAGTAGGCCATGAGGTCCACGAATTTTTCCAGGTCCTTGACGGGGATGAAATGCCGCGCGGGGTCCACCATGAGGCCGCGCCAGGGGTAGCGCGGCTCGTCCGTAATGACACCGCAGGGGATGCCCTCCGGCTGCTCCGCCAACTGGTCCCGAAGCTGGCGGAGGGTTGCCAGCCCGTAAATTCTGCCCTCCTTTCCTCCGGAAGCGAGGTGCGCTCCCTGCGGGGTGACCGTGAGCCGGTAGGCGTCCGTTCTCAGGGACGGAGCTTCCCGGTCGGAAAGAAGCTGTAAAGTTGTTGCTGTTTCTTGCTTGAGTTCCGTTCTGGACGGCTCAGGGATAATGCTGTATTGGGCTGCCGCTTCTGCCGGAGGGGAGAAGGAGAGCAGAATGCCGCCGAGAAGGAATAAAAGACGTGCCATATTTCCAATATAAACGGGGAGGAAACAGGTTCTGTCAAAGAATCATCTTTTGCTTCCAGATTTTTTACCGTCTCCTTGTTGTCCGGGTTTGGGGGAAGGGGCGGACCTGGGAAATAAAAAGAAAATAAAAGAGCCGTCTCTGGAGAGACGGCTCTTTTATTAGAAGTGGTAGCCCTATGAGGACTCGAACCCCAAAATACGGAACCAGAATCCGCTGTGTTACCGATTACACTATAGGGCTATGTAACGGGCGCTTTTGCAGCGCGGGCGCATTAAAGCGGAAGAGGCTGTTTTTTGCAAGTTTTTTTTTACTCAAAGATATGTTTTGATTGGAAAAAGGCTGTACAGGAAAGCGGCAGGCTGTTTTTTCCGGAATTATCCGGCCAGGCTTTTAAAGTACGCCTGTACGTGCTCCTCTGTGATTTGCTGGCGGTGCGCCTGTTCATGCCTGCCCTGGGATTGCTTCCATGGAGAGGACGGGGCGGTGTTGATGCGTCCGAGCTGCTGGGCCGTATATTTGCCATAGACGTTCCAGATATGCTCCAGAAAAGGAATAATGTCCGTTTCCTCCTCCAAAGGGGGCTGGCGGCGGCTGGGATGTTCTATGGAAGAGTAGGGCGGCTGATCCTTGTATTCATGATAAATGGAAGGGAGTACCGGACCGGAAGGCCAGGCTTCCACCCGTTCATTGATCAGGAAACCGCCAGTCCGGTGCAGATGCCACCAGTCCGCCAGAATGACCAGATGGTTCAGTTTGACGGGCGTCAGGACGAGTCCCTTGGCGTTCGCCTGCTGAATGAACCAGTTGCAGAGTTTTTGCGTGGTAGTGGAGTTTGCCATGCTGAAATGGGTTGCCTCCATTATAAAAGGCCGCAGGTATTTCTCAACACTAAATCCGCTTGCAGTTCCAGCGCTCTGGCGGTCGGGATAGGCAAATGGCTGTGCGGGATTCGGCAGGTCCCCGGCATGCTGCTTCCTGCTCCGCAGGCGGAATGCCTGAAAATATGGCGCAGGTTGTTCTAGCGGGGGAGGGAGCCGGAGATTCCCCTCTCCCGGGCAGCTGATGGTGATGTACTTCCCCCTCCGGAGATTTCCGGGTCAGGCCGTGTGCATGGCAGCGGAGTTGCTTTCCTGGGAAAATAAGACTGTCAAAGGGAAAGAAAGCGCGCCCTGCGGACAACGTCTTCCGGAGAAAGGGCGTAAAGGCTGTCCAGCAATGATACGGCAAAGGAACCGGGGAAGGGGCTTTGTTCAAAGGCCATTTCTCCGGCAATGCCCATGAGTACGGCCGTGGAAACGGCCGCCTGCAAGGGGGTGGGGGAGACGGCGGCACAGGCGGCGGACAGTGCTCCCATGGAACAGCCCACGCCCGTGACCCGGGACATCATGGCGTGTCCGTTTTCCGTGGCGGTTACCTGGCGGCCGTCCGTGGAATAATCCGTACGCCCTGTAACGAGCACGGCCGCCCCTGTGTGCAGGGCCAGTTCCCTGGCCGCATGCAGGGCGTCTGCGCTGGAGCTGGTGCTTTCCGGCCCTTTCGTGACGGAGGAATAGCCGGCCAGGGCCATGATTTCAGAAGCGTTTCCGCGGATGATGCGGGGGGATTGTTCCTTCAATTGCCCCGCCAGCCGCGTGCGCAGGGAAAGAGCCCCTACGGCCACAGGATCCAGCACCCAGGGGATATTCAGCCGATTGGCTTCCCGCACCGCTGTTTGCATGACGGCTCCCTGTTCGCGCGTCACGGTGCCCAGGTTGACCAGCAGGGCGCCTGTTCCGCTGCGGAGCATGTCCGCCGCTTCTTCCACGTCGTTGAGCATGGCGGGGACGGCGCCTATGGCCAGCAGGAGATTGGCCGTCAGGGGCTGGACGACGGAATTGGTCAGGGAGAGAACCAGCGGGGCCGTTTCCCGGATTTTTTCCAGATCGGCGGCAACGGCTTGAACAAGGTCTGTCGGTGAAAGCATGGCGTAAAAAAGTGCTTGATTGTCCGGTGTTTCCTGCGGTTCGTCCGTCAGGCAAGAGCCCGTGCGGCGGCTTCCGGATTCTCCGCTCCGCAAATGGCGGAGACAACGGCAATTCCGGAGGCGGTTCCCGTGGCGCGCACTTGCCGGGCCCGTTCCGCGTCCAGGCCGCCGATGGCGACAACAGGCAGGGGAGATTGGGAAGCCAGAGCGGCGAAGCCTTCCACGCTCAGCACGGGAGGGGCGTTCAGCTTGGAAATGGTGGGAAAGACGGGGCCCATGCCCAGGTAGTCCACCAGGGATGCATCCACGGCGCGGAGCTGTTCCTTATTGGAGACGGACAGTCCCAGGATTTTATCCGGGCCGATCATGGCTCTGACGGAGGGAACCGGAAGATCCCTCTGGCCGATGTGGACGCCGTCTGCTTCCAGCGCCAGAGCCAGGTCAATGCGGTTGTTGACGATGAAGGGAATACCGCGGGAGGCCAGGAAATCCCGTATGGGCAAAGCTTCCCGGTAACAGGTTCCCGCATCCGGATTGGTGGAGCGGTACTGCACCATGGTAACTCCTCCGTCCGCCGCTTTCCGGACGGTTTCCAGAAGGCTGTAGCGGCATTTGGACGCTTCATCCGTGACCAGGTAGAGATGGAGATTGAATTTTTTCATGGCAGGGAATGGAAGGAATCAGTCCGTAAACAGAGGGGTGGAAAGATAGCGGTCTCCCGTGTCCGGCAGCAGGACGACGATGGTCTTGCCTTCATTCTCCGGGCGCCGCGCCACCTGTGTGGCGGCCCAGAGAGCAGCGCCGGAGGAAATGCCCGCCAGCACGCCGTCCGTGCGCGCCAGTTCCTTCCCTGTGGAGAAAGCGTCTTCATTGGTGACGGTGATGACTTCATCGTACACGGAGGTGTCCAGCGTTTCCGGCACGAAGCCCGCGCCAATGCCCTGAATCTTGTGGGGGCCGGCCGTGCCCTGGGTAAGCACGGGGGAGGAGAACGGCTCCACAGCAACGACCCGGATGCCCGGATTACAGGATTTAAGGTACTTGCCCACGCCTGTGATGGTGCCTCCGGTACCCACGCCCGCCACAAAAATATCCGCTTTGCCTTCTGTATCATTCCAGATTTCCGGGCCTGTGGTGCGGAAATGAGCTTCCGGGTTGGCCGGGTTGGCGAACTGGCCGGGAATAAAGCTGTTGGGCAGTCCCGCGGCCAGTTCCTCCGCCTTGGCGATGGCTTCCTTCATGCCCAGCGCGCCGTCCGTCAGCACCAGTTCCGCGCCGTAGGCTTTCAGGAGGTTGCGGCGTTCCACGCTCATCGTCTCCGGCATGGTCAATATAATCCGGTACCCGCGTGAAGCGGCCACCGCCGCCAGGCCGATGCCCGTGTTTCCGCTGGTGGGCTCAATGATGACGGAATCCGGCTTCAGCTTCCCGGCGGCTTCCGCCGCATCAATCATGGCCTGGGCAATGCGGTCTTTCACGCTGCCGGCGGGGTTCAGGTATTCCAGCTTGGCCAGGATAGTGGCGTTCAGGCCATTCCTGCGTTCGTAATTGGTCAGTTCCAGCAACGGGGTGCCGCCGATCAGTTCCGTAATGTTTTTGTAAATTCTCATGGCTTGTAGGAAAAGAGCGTTGTTGCCGTTAAATCGTTAGAGAATGGCGCGGAAGCCTTGTTCCAAATCTTCCAGAATATCGTCGATATGTTCCGTCCCGATGGAGAGCCGCACAGTGGATGGCGTAATTCCTCCCGCCTTCAGTTCCTCCTCCGTCATCTGGGAATGGGTGGTGGAGGCCGGATGAATCACCAGGGACTTGACGTCCGCCACGTTCGCGAGCAGGGAGAATAGTTCCAAGCTTTCGCAGAGCTTGCGAGCTTTTTCCGCGCCGCCCTTGATTTCAAAGGTGAAGATGGAGCCGCCCCCGTTCGGGTAATATCTCTTGTAAAGGTCGTGGTCCGGATGGTCCGGCAGGGAGGGGTGGTTCACTTTTTCCACCTGGGGATGGGAGGACAGATAGCCCGCTACGCGCAAAGCGTTCTGCACATGGCGTTCCACCCGCAGGGAGAGTGTTTCCAGCCCCTGGAGAAGCAGGAAGGAATTGAACGGGCTGATGGTGGCTCCCGTATCCCGCAGCAGGGTGGCCCGGATTTTGACGATATAGGCCAGATTGCCGCATACCTCAGCGAACACGGCTCCGTGGTAATTGGGGTTGGGCTTGCTGATGCCGGGGAACTTGTCGTTCTGCGTCCAGTCGAATTTGCCGCCGTCCACAATCACGCCGCCCATCACCGTGCCGTGGCCGCCGATGAATTTGGTAGCGGAATGCACCACGATGTCCGCTCCGTGTTCCAGGGGGCGGAACAGGAAGGGCGTGGCGAACGTGCTGTCCACAATGAGCGGGATGCCGTGGGCGTGCGCCACTTCCGCCAGCGCTTCCATATCCACGATGTCGCAGTTCGGGTTGCCCAGGCTTTCCACGTACAGGGCCTTGGTATTGTTCCGGATGGCCCTGGAAAAATTCTGAACGTCCCTCGCGTCCACAAAAGAGGTTTCTATGCCGGCGTCCGCCAGCGTATTGGCAAAGAGATTGTACGTTCCGCCATATACGGTGGAGGAAGAAACGATGTGGTCCCCGGCCCGGGCGATGTTCTGGATGGCATACGTGACTGCGGCTGCCCCGGTGGATACGGCCAGAGCGGCCGCCCCTCCTTCCAGGGAAGCGATGCGTTGTTCAAAAACATCTGCGGTAGGGTTCATCAGGCGGTTATAGATATTGCCCGGCTCCGCCAGGGCAAAACGGGCCGCCGCCTGTTCCGAGTCTTTGAAGACATAGGAAGTGGTGGCGTAAATAGGCACGGCGCGCGCATCGGTGGCCGGGTCCGGACTTTCCTGACCCACGTGGATCTGGCGTGTTTCAAATCGATGGTTCTTGCTCATGTTTTTATATTCCTATCGGAAAACTAGGGAATAAATAATGAAAAGGAAAGCCCATGTCAAGCTCCGGGTAAAAAAAACGGGACATGGGCCGGAATGGGAAAAGGTGGAGAAATGTTCAGGCCCGCGGCCGCTGTTTAAATGCCGGCTCCGTAGTCGCAGCCGATTTCCTTCTGCTGCTCGGCCAGATCTTCCAGCGTTACGCGGCGCAAATAATTCTCAATGACTTGCTGAAGCCCGCGCCAGAAAGGCAGCGTGGCGCATCCTGCCGCCCGCGGGCACGGATTTTCGTGGGGAGCCGTGCAGGAAATAGGCAGAAGGGAGCCTTCCGTCAGTTTCAGGATTTCTTCCGTGGTGTATTCTCGCGGATGTCTGGAAAGGCGGTATCCTCCCGCCTTTCCCCGGAAGCTCTGGACAAATCCCGCTTTCAAGAGGATGGCGATAATCTGTTCCAGATAACGTACGGTAATGTCCTGCCTGGCGGAAATCTCCTTCAGGGAAACGTAGCCTTCGTTGCGGTGATGGGCGAGATCAATCATCAGGCGCAGCGCGTAACGTCCTCTGGTGGAAACCTTCATCATATCGGTTAAATAAACGATATTTCCGGATGCCCGTCAATAGGGAATGAAGGTTCCACGCGGAATGACGGGCTTCTTCCCCGGTTGAAAGTTTAATAATTGTAATGGCGGGGAACCCGGGGGCCTATTCCGGTAAAAATTTCCCAGGAAATGGTGCCGGCCTTTTCAGCCAGTTCCGTCACGGGGATATGCGGCCCCATGATTTCTGCGGTCATGCCCGGTTCCGCGTGAGGCGCCCGGCTGACGTCCACGATGATCTGGTCCATCGTCACACGCCCGAGAAGGGGGCAGGAAACCCCGTCCACCATGACGCGGGCGCCCTTATGGGCCAGGGAACGCAGATAGCCGTCCGCGTAGCCTATGCCCACGGTCGCCACCCTGGTGGGATGGTCCGTCACATAGGTGCCCCCGTAGGAAATGCCGTGGCCTTCCGGCAGCGTGCGCACCACCGTCAAGCGGGAAAAAAGAGCCATGGCCGGCCTTAATTGAGAGGCCCATGGGGAGTCAATGGGGGAAAAACCGTACAGCACCAGCCCGGGGCGGCACATGTTGTTGGAGGGGATTTCATAATCCAGGGAGGCGGCGCTGTTGGCCAGGTGGCAATACTTCAAGGGCAGTTTCTCCCGGATGCGGGCGGCCATCCGTTCAAAGAGGGCGATTTGCCTGAGCGTGATTTCCCGGTCCTCGTCCGCGCAGGGCAGGTGTGCTCCCAGGCCTTCCGGATGCAGGCTGTCCAGTTCTCCCAGGCGGGAAAGCAGTTCTTCAAGCTGGTCCGGCAGGAATCCGCCGCGGCCCATTCCCGTATCCACGGAAAGGTGGATGGGCAGCGTCTTTCCGTACAGCCGCGCCAGGGAATTGTAATGCTCTGCTTCCTCCATGGTGGAAATGAAGGAGCGCCAGCCGTTCAGCACGATTTCCTCCCGTTCCTCCGGGAACGCGGGGCCCAGGATGTAAGGGCGGGTGCGGCAGCCCGCCTGGCTGATGCGCCGGGCTTCCCCCACATTGGCCACCCCGAAGAAAGCGATGCCTTCCGAATCCAGCGTGCGGCAAACCTGTTCCAGCCCGTGGCCGTAGGCGCCTGCCTTCACGACGGGCATGTAATATTCCCCTTTGGCCGCCTGCTTGACGACATTCAGGTTATGGCGGATGGCCCCGAGGTCGATTTCGGCCCAGGCGCGGGGAGGGCTGGTTGCTGGCATGGTTGGAAAATGGCGGAAAGGTTGGAAAAAGAGGGGCGCCGGACATTCCCGGCGCAGAGGATTGTCCGTCTTTGGCCGCGCAATTCCAGACGGATTTTTGTCAGTCTTTCTTTAACGGAGCGGGAGGAATGAAGCTGTGAGTCCAGAACATGGCACCGGTTGCGGAGGTGATTCCGTCCATGTTAAGATAGCGGGCCAAAAGCAGGGAGGGGGAGGAGTGCCCCATCTCCTTCTGAAGAAGGTTTTGATTGCAGAAATGGGCCAGGTGGTAGGAGGCGTAGGTATGCCTCAGCACGTCCTGTACCCATCCGCTTTTTTTCAGGATGCCGGATCGGCGCCTTACTTCCCTCCATTTCTTTTCCCAGTTGGGCGGGCAGACGGAACGGGCGGGGGAACCGGCGGAAGACATCCGGCTGAGGATGGAACCCAGCACGGGAAGGATGGAAACATGGCGGCTCCCTCCCGTTTTGGGATGGGTGGGCGCCAGTGAAACCAGGCCGGATTTCAGATTGATATGCTTCCACGTCAGCCTTTTGACCTCGTGGGGGCGTATGCCCGCGTACAGCATCAGGGCGCAGGCCGGCAGGCATGCTCCGTGGAACAACTGTTCCGCGGTGTGGAGAAGCCGTTTTGCCTCGTACAGGGAAAGGGCCCTGATGCGTTTTTCCCTGAGGATAGGGGGAGGAACCAGAAAGGCCGCGTTTCTGCGGCACCACCCGCGCTTCAGGGAAAAATTCAGGATGCCGCTCAGGATCAGCCGCCCCTTGTGCCGCTGGCGGGGAGTGGAAAAGCTTTTGCGGAGATAACGCTCGCAATCTTCCGGCGTGATGGAACGGACCTGTTTTCTTGCCAGTTCCGGGCATTTTTTCATCATCCGGGCAGCCATATAGCGGATTTCCTGCAGGGTGCGGGGCCGGCGGTGTTTCCTTGCTTCCAGGCTGGCGCGGACAGCCTGGGAAAACGGCACGCTTGTTTCCCTGTCGGCAAGAGCCTCTCCTCCCAGCCGTATGCATCGTTTGGCCCGGGTTATTCTGTCGCCTCTTCCGCGGCTGGTGTCCAGGAGGTCCTTTAGAAGAAGGAAAGCGTCCATGGGAGGAATGCCCAGGGAACGGATGAGGAGGATTCCTGTCTGATCCGTGTCGGTGGGGAAAGAGGAAGTCGGTATGTTCATGAAGAACGTTGTAGCAGAGGATTCCCAATCCGTACACAAGTCTAAAATGTGATGATAACAGCTATAAAGATCAAACAGGAACGGAAAAGGAAATGAAAGATGATAAACAATGATTCATAAAAATATGTTAGATTTTTTTCTACATTATTCGATATAAATGTACGGATTGGGAATCCGTTAGAACAGGCAAAAAATGAATGTCTCTATTTCCTTATTAATCATATTTGGAACAGTCTTTCTGGTGGGAGAACATGTTTTGGCTCGAACTTTGGAAACGGGAAGAGCGGGTGGCTATTACACTCATTCCGGGAAAGGGGACAGAAGCGCCAGAGCTAGGTTTGAACGGTTCAAAAGCAGAAAAACGCCTACAACTAGAACCAGCATAACCCCGATTTCCGTTTCAGACCAATATGGGAACAGGTATCGTGGGGATTTAATTACCAGCACTTATGACCCTTCAGCCAAAGCCAGGGCGGGAGCTGCCGCCTGGGATAAACGTCAAAGCGCCAAAGCCAAGACAATCATCAACCAGGCGGAACATGAAGCCCAGTCAAAAATTGCCAGGGAAGAAGAAGCTCAGGTCTTTCGCGCATCTCTGTCACGCCTTCAGGAAGCCGTAAAACAGGGAAGGGTGGACAAGGTTCTTGCAGACAAGATGATAAAGGTTTTGTCCCTGCGCGTCAAACAGGGAATAATGAATAGAAGGGAGGCCGCTGGCGCTATTGATTATTTGATTCTCAATAATAAAATTAATATTAAATAACGGAATCATCAGGATAAATGGGTGAAATCTGGTATAAATATTGATTGTTAATGAGTATGATTCATGCAATATTAAGTATTTTGGTTGGAGCGCTGGGAGGGTTGAGCGCCAGGGTGATTTTTTCTTTTGCGGCTTCCGTCGCCCTGCTGCCCCTGTCTTTATTCTCTTCAAGAAGGGAAACTCAAGTGTCTACAGTACAAGCCGCTTTGGCTTTGTGCTTAACTGGTTATTGCTGTTTCCCTGTATGATTTTGCAGTAATAAAAAGCTGGAAAGGAATAGTGGAACATTTGACGTGGGGAGACTATATAGGAATTGTTGTTTTCTGCATATTTTCTGCCTGTATTCCTGACAGCCGGGTAGCAGACATGACAGGATACTGTAAGTATAACAGCATAATATGAAATGCAGGTGTGCATAAAATCGAACCAGCATATGCGATAATGAAGACAACCCCTATCAAAAAAGCATTTACTCTGTGGAAGCACGGAATTGCCGACAATTATGAACGCTTCTTAATTGGAATATTTATTCTCAAGATAGTTTTCTTGGTAGTTAATCCAAGTTACTTCCCTGATGAACTCGTCGAAAGCAATTTCTTTATATCACTTGCCATTTATGTCGCCCTTCCGTTACTTGCTCTCTATACTGTTATCTGCATTGGCTATGCTGCCTTTCTTTATCTCATAGAATTTCTGGATTATTGCGTAGAACGGATTAGGACCTCTGGTAAACTCCTACTCTACAACCGATTCGTGTGGTTCTTGGCCGTAGCAAGTTTTCTGAATTTTCTTGTCTCAATGATTGTCAAGTCCAGTGCTCCGATGCCAGTTTACATCTTGTTTCATGGAGGTGCTACCATTATCTCCGGGATTATAGTATGGAAGGTACCTCGGGTATCTACAGTATCTGCTACTCCCCGTCGTTCCCACGGCATTACCATCCTATTTTACATTGTAATGATGATACTTGGTATGAAGGCTCTCCAGTATATGGCTTCAACGGATTCCAGCGGTGTCAAAGAGAGCAGGATTACCCGAGGAAGAATCACGGTGGACAGTTCACCTAACCTGAAAAAGCTTGTGACTGGCTACAAGTCTGAAGAAGACGAGAGAAATAAGAGGTTAGAGGATTTGATGAAAAAATTAATTATAAATAAGTCAAATGGCTAATCTGAAGAGAAAGAGAGAAAATAATAATAGAGTAGAGGAAAGTCCTAAATTCCAAATTAGCGGCCCTCTCTTACTTTATGCATCAAAGACGCCAAGTCTCCCAGAAATACTAGACTCGCCGCATTGATTTTTAACTTAAACTCATAGAAAAAACTAAAACAATGAAGACTGGAACTCTTATCGGATACGTAGTATGCGCAGTTATTGGTGTTGCGTTTGTTCGCTCGTGCAATAAAAATCTCCTAAAGGATTATTCTCATCCCCGGGCGGTAAAACGGGAGGGTAACGGGTTAAGCTCAAACAACCTAGAAAGCGATGCTGAAGCTCGCCTAGTAGTTAAGCTTATCAAGGACGCGGGTAAATATGCAGAAACTCACACGAGAGATGAGTTTGATAAATTTTTCCAAAATACATTAAATAAAAGCAGTATTGGAGAAGTTAATAGAACCCGATTGAGAGTAGCTTGGGAACGGCTAAAACAAGACAACGGAGATGAAATTGAACGTATTCACCAGTTCCAACAGGACATTCAGGACTGTATCGCAGAAACC
>ERZ773115.3457-NODE-3457-length-10918-cov-20.130719_pt1 | contig 10918 bp, 5 predicted proteins | sample MGYA00511116_ERZ773115 | MGnify/ENA primary metagenome ERZ773115 (study PRJEB29015, sample SAMEA2737869) | human gut metagenome | biome: human gut; feature: human-associated habitat; material: faeces | place: China | collected 2012 ... | reverse complement strand
GCCATACACATTTAATGTAAAAGTGGCAGAGAAACTTTATAAGGTAATATTCACCGACAGTGACGGAAAGACAGTTATTGCCGAACAGGAATTAAAGAAAGGGCAGGATGCCACGGCTCCTGAAGCACCTGCAAAAGAGGGCTATGAATTTACCGGCTGGGATAGAAGCTTTACAAATGTGACAAGAGATATAGTTGTAAAAGCAGTCTATACAAAACTTTATAAAGTAACATTTAAGTCAAAAGACGGTCAGACGGAACTTAAGGTTCAGTATGTAAGAAGCGGTGAAGCGGCAGAGGCACCGGAAGCACCTGAAATAGAGGGTTATACATTCTCACGCTGGAGTGATGACTTTACAAGTGTTTATCGTGATATGGTGATAACAGCTTACTATGACATAATAGCCACACCGAAACCGACAAAAACACCTGCACCGACAAAAACACATGCACCGACAAAAACACCTGCACCGACAAAGACTCCAAAACCGACGAGTACACCAAAGCCGACGAAAACACCTAAACCGACGGCGACAGTAAAACCAACAGGTACAGCGTCACCAAATGAAAGCTCAAATCCGGATGAGACAGTAAAACCAACGGAAACACCGGCTCAGACGGTGACACCTACAAAAAATCCAAATGCCACGGCATCACCAACAAAAACACCGCTTAAGAAAAATCAGACAGTAAAACCTGTCAAAAATAACAAAAAGTCGGATGCTGCATCTTACAAAGTAACAGATGTAAAGAAGAAAACCGTAACATACAGTAAGACAAAGACAACATCCAAAAAAGCGGTAGTACCTGATACGATAACCGTAAACGGCACAAAACTTAAAGTAACGGCGGTAGGTGCAAGTGCATTTGCAGGAAATAAAAAGATAAAAACCGTAACATTAGGAAAGAACATAACAAAGATTGGTACAAAGGCATTTTACAAAGCAAAAAATCTCAGTCAGATAACAGTAAATGGAAATACCATAAAATCAATCGGAAAGAATGCTTTCAGCGGAGTAAAGAAAAACTGTAAGATAACAGTTCGGGCAAAAGATAAGAAACAGTACAACAAAATTGTCAAGCTGATAAAGAAAGCAGGGGCAAAGAAAGTTAAGTTTGCTTACAAAAAGAAGAAATAGGGCTTCGCTGACAAAGATAAGGCTTTTGATACGGAAGTTAGAAATTGCGAAAAATAAACTTTAAATGATTAAGCAAGGAGTAGCATACTAAGAAAATCAACAGTGTGCTGCTCCTTTACTAACATATAGAAAAATGCTCGTAATGTAGAATGAAGTCAACGAGAATTGCGAAGCAATTCTTGGAGGGCAAAACCAGCGTTTTGCCCTTTTTATAGTATAGGAAAATTGATATTTATCTAAGAAATGATATATGGAATATTTGACAGAGAGTTGATAGCATATTAGTAGTGAGAAATACGAAAGCCTGATAGGAATGCTTTCGCATTTGAATGGGACCTACAGGGCTCGAAGCAGAGAAGATGGAGGAATCGTGTGATGAACATGGAACAGAAGTCGAAACGGTTGGAACGCGGAGCAGGGATATTATTACCAATTAGCAGTTTACCGTCTCCGTATGGAATTGGATCGTTGGGGCAGGAGGCATACTATTTTGTGAATCAACTGAAAGAAGCGGGTCAGCGGTATTGGCAGGTGCTGCCGGTGGGACCGACAAGCTTTGGGGATAGTCCGTATCAGTCCTTTTCGACATTTGCGGGGAATCCGTATTTTATTGATCTGGATATGCTGCAAGAAGAAGGCCTACTGAAGAAGGAAGAGATTCTCAGTATTGACTGGGGGAAGCTGGCATATGATGTGGACTACCAGAAGATGTATGTGAATCGGTTTGGCATTTTAAAGAAGGCATTTCTGCGGTGGCAGGAGAAAAATGCGGAACAAAAAGATGAAAGTACAGATGTAAGAAGAAATATTGCAGATGCAAGAAAGAATATAAGTGAAAAAACAGATCTGTCCAATTATCGGGACTGTATGAATCTGTCCGATTATCAGGACTTTGTGGATAAAAACAAGGACTGGCTGGAGGATTATAGTCTTTTTATGTCGTGCAAAGATTATTTCGGTGGAGTTGAGTGGCTGTCCTGGAATGAGGACATACGATTCCGTGAGAAATCTGCACTGGAATATTACAGGCAGCTTCTGAAAGAAAAGATTGAGTTCTGGTGTTTTGTGCAATATAAGTTTTTTGAGCAGTGGAATGCGTTGAAGGAATATGCAAATGACAAAGGAATACAGATCATAGGAGATATTCCGATTTATGTAGCACTGGACAGTGCAGATGTGTGGGCAAATCCCGGACAGTATCAATTGGATGAAACGCTTCATCCGGTGGATGTGGCAGGATGCCCGCCGGATGCATTTTCGGATTATGGACAGAAGTGGGGCAATCCAATCTATGACTGGAAGGTTATGGAAAAGGATCACTTCCGTTGGTGGAAAAAGCGTATCAGGGCGGCAGGCAGTATGTATGATGTGGTGCGGATCGATCATTTTATTGGAATTGTGAGATATTATGCGATTCCGGCAGATGGTGTGCCTGTGGATGGAGCATTTCGCGAGGGACCGGGAGCGAAGCTGATAGAGGCAATTGATGAATCAATCGGTGATGCAAAGGTGATTGCGGAGGATCTTGGGGTGGTTGTTCCGGGAGTGCGTAAGCTGCTTGAGCAAAGTGGTTATCCGGGGATGAAGATTTTGGAATTTGCGTTTGACGGAAACAGGGAGAATGAATATCTGCCGCATAATTATGAAAGAAATTGTGTTGTGTATAGCGGGACACATGATAATGAAACACTGCTGGGATATTTCGATTCATTGCCGAAAAAGGGATATACATATCTGCAGGACTATACCGGTGTGAAGAAGAGGGGGGAGTTGGCGGATGCCGTGATCCGTCTGGCCTACCAGAGTGTGGCAGATACGGTGATCCTTCAGATGCAGGACATTCTGAAAAAGGATAACGATGCCAGGATGAATCTTCCGTCAACAATTGGTCAGAACTGGCGCTGGCGGTTGAAGAAAGAAGAATTTGGAGAGAAGCAGATTGCTTTTCTTGCAAAACTGGCGGATATCTATCATAGATAAAAGGAAACACAAATAAAAGAGAAGAGACAGAATTTATTTTAGAAAGTATAGATAAAGGAAACACAAATAAAAGAGAAGAGATAGAATTTATCTTAGAAAATAACGATAAAGGAAAATATAAACAAAGGGGAATACTAATTTAAAGTAAAATTATAGGTTTTATATTACCAATATTGTTAAAAGAAAATACAAATATAAAACAAAAAGAAAAATAAGAAGTAAATTAAAAACCAACTAACAAAACAATTATAATCAGGAGGAGAAAAATGTTAGAGAAATTTGTAGAGGATCGTTACGGGAAGAGTGTGAAGGAATGCAGCAATGAGGAAATTTATGTGGCACTTCTGGAGCTTGTGAAGCAGCAGGCACAGGGGAAGGAAAGTCCTGCAAAGAAAAAGAAAGTTTATTATATTTCGGCAGAGTTTCTGATTGGAAAATTGTTGTCGAATAATCTCATTAATCTCGGACTTTTTGATACAGTGAAAAAGGAACTGGAGGAAAATGGAAAGAGTATTTATGAGATTGAGGAGATTGAGCCGGAGCCTTCATTGGGAAACGGAGGGCTTGGACGTCTGGCAGCATGCTTCCTTGATTCTATTGCGACATTGGGGATTCCGGGAGATGGCATTGGTATCAACTATCATTTGGGACTTTTCAGACAGGCATTTGAGCAGAATCTGCAGAAGGAGTATCCGAATCCATGGATTGAGAAGGAAAGCTGGCTGACCAAAAGAGAAAAAAGCTATATGGTAGAATTTCGTGATCATGTTGTGAAAGCGTCTCTGTACGATATTGCAGTCACAGGCTATGAGAACAGAACAAATCAGCTTCATTTGTTTGATATTGACAGTGTGGAGGAGAAGATTACCGAGGATGGAATTTCTTTTGATAAAGAGGATATTGAGCGTAATCTGACATTGTTCCTGTACCCGGATGACAGCGATGAGAAGGGACAGCTTCTTAGAATTTACCAGCAGTATTTTATGGTATCAGCGGGAGCACAGCTCATCCTGGAGGAGTGTGAGGCGAGAGGCTGCAATCTCCATGATCTGCCGGAGTATGCGGCAATCCAGATTAATGATACACATCCGACAATGGTGATCCCGGAGCTGATAAGACTACTTCTGATCCGTGGTATCTGCATTGAGGAGGCAATGGAGATCGTTGCGAAGACATGTGCCTACACGAATCACACGATCCTTGCCGAGGCGTTGGAAAAATGGCCGGTTGATTATCTGAAAAAGGTTGTGCCGCAGCTTCTTCCAATCATACATATTCTGGATAATGAGGCGAAAAAGAAATATCCGGATGAGGCGGTAGCAATTATAGACAAGGAAAATCGTGTTCATATGGCACACATAGATATGCACTATGGATATAGTATAAACGGTGTGGCGTATCTGCATACGGAGATTTTGAAGAACAGTGAATTGAAGCCGTTTTATGAGATTTATCCGGAGAAATTTAATAATAAGACGAATGGTATTACATTCCGCCGCTGGCTGCTTCATTGCAATGAGGAGCTTGCTTCATGGATCGATGGGCTGATCGGCAGCGGTTTCAAAAAGGATGCGATGGAGCTTGAAAAATTGCTTTCTTATCAGAGGGATACGAAGGTGCTGGAGAGTCTGCTTGCGGTAAAGGCAGAGAAAAAGAAACAGTTGAAGGAATATTTACTTCGGACACAGGGCGTGGAGATCGACGAAAATTCCATCTATGATATTCAGGTGAAACGTCTTCATGAATATAAGCGTCAGCAGTTAAATGCATTATATATTATCCATAAATATCTGGAGATCAAGCGTGGCGTGATCCCGGAGAAGCCGGTTACCGTGATCTTCGGAGCAAAGGCAGCTCCGGCGTATGTGATCGCAAAGGATATCATTCATTTGATCCTGTGCCTGCAGGAGCTGATCAATAGTGATGAGCAGGTTAGTCCGTATCTCCGTGTGGTGATGGTGGAGAATTATAATGTGAGCAAAGCGGCACAGCTCATTCCGGCGTGTGATATTTCTGAGCAGATTTCGCTTGCGTCGAAAGAGGCGAGCGGTACAGGTAATATGAAGTTTATGCTGAACGGTGCGTTGACGCTGGGAACCATGGATGGCGCAAATGTGGAGATTGCAGAGCTTGTCGGAAAGGAAAATATTTATATTTTCGGTGAGGACAGTGAGACGGTTATTCAGAGATATGCGGATGGAAGCTATGTGTCAAAGGATTATTATGAAAAGGATGCGAAGTTAAAGGAAGCTGTTGATTTTATTGTCGGAGAAGAAATGATGGCAGTAGGAGATAAAGAACATCTGACGCGTCTGTATAATGAGCTGTTAAATAAAGACTGGTTCATGACTTTCCCTGATTTTGAGGATTATATTGCGACAAGAGAGCGGACATATCAGGAATATAATGACCGTATGGCATGGGCGGAGAAGATGCTGGTAAATATCGCAAAGGCAGGATTCTTCTCATCAGATCGTACAATTGCACAGTATGAAAAGGAGATCTGGAAGACGGGGACTTTGTAAAAGTAAAGTGGAAACAAGGAAAAAAGAGTCCCAAAAGACGGACTTTGCAGAAAGCAAAGTGTAATAGTAGAAAATCGAGATTAAGAAAGAGCTTTCGGAAAGCAAAGTGTAATAGTAGAAAATCGAAATTAAGAAAGAGCTTCCGGAAAGCAAAGTATAAGAATAGAAAATCGAGATCATGAAAGAAGAAAATTCAGGGAGCAAGGGATAAAAAGGAATAACAAAGTTCTAAAAAAGGGACTTCGTATAACTAAAATAGAAGTGATTAAAATAATAAAAGAAATAATGTACTCTCTTCCGGCAGAAATGCCGGGAGGGGGTTATTTCGCATTTTATGGACTTAGAGAAAGTTTGTGTTTGGGTTTCGGGAGAGTGTGTGGTAAACTAGAGAAGGACAGAAGCAGATATTGCGGAAATGAGGTTGGCTATGATTCGGATATTGATCGTTGATGATGAAAAGATAGAGAGAAATGGAATAAAGTTTTTGTTGAAGCAGCTTCATATGGAGGCGCAGATCCGGGAGGCTGTGAACGGTGTGAAAGCGTTGGAAGCCCTTGAGGAGGAGCCGGCGGATATTCTGCTTACAGATATTAAAATGCCTTTTATGGACGGTCTTACGCTGGCAGAGAACGTGGTGGAGAAGTATCCACAGACGAAGATGGTGATCTTCAGTGGATATGGCGAGTTTGAGTATGCCAGGAAGGCGATGAAGTCCGGCGTAAACAGCTATATTTTAAAGCCGGTGGATCCGGAAGAGTTTCGCAGTACCATGGAAAAAGTTCTGCAGGAAATTGAGGGAGAACGGCTGGAGGACGAGCGCAAGGAGAAGAACCGAAATTTTGTGAAGGAGCATGTGATATTATCGCTTTTGAATGGGGCGGCACCGGAGGATTTGGCGAAAAGTCTGGGAGATATGGGCAGCCTGGAATATGTGCAGGATTTTCAGAATATGATGCTGCTGGAATTTGACCGGGAATTTTTCGGGCGGACCGGACTCGATTTTCTGGAAAATCTGCGCGAAGAAATGAATGAGCCATTCCTTTATCTGAATATGAATCCACAGCAGGGAATCATACTTCTGGAGCGTTCTATTGAGATCGAGGCGAGACGGGAGATGGCGCAGAAGCTGCAGGATACTATTGAGAAGAAGTATGGGGAGAGGTGCTATATTGCCGTGAGCAGAGAGTTTGAACATCCTGTCAGACTGGCAGAGGAGATGGAACGTCTGGAACTTCTCATGGAGAATAAATTTTATGCACCGCAGGACCGGGTATTTTGTGAGGAGGAGCAGTCAGAAGCCAATCTTTCGGAGATTGATGATGACACTTTGATGAAGCAGATCCGTCAGGATATCAAGGTGAAGGATATGGTGGGACTTCGCCGTCATTTTGAAAGTCTGTGTGAGAAGTATCAGAGCAAAAAGAATTTTTCACAGATGTATGTGAAATTTATCTTTTCTAATTTATTGAAGGATATTTATGAAATTCTACCGCAGGAGAAATCGGTGGGACTGAATCAGGAGATTGACCGGCTGTATCGTACGAATGATTTTCAGGAGGTCACAGAGCTTCTTAATGAGGGTATCCGTCTTTTGGAACAGAGCTTTGCTATCAATCCGCAGATGGAGCATCGGGAGATTGAGACGGTGAAACAGTATATTTATGCACATTACGATGAGGAGCTTTCCGTGGATATGCTGGCGGAGCAGGTATTTCTGGCACCAAGCTATCTGAGTCATATTTTTAAGAAGGAGACGGGGCAGAATCTTAGTAAGTTTATCAAGGCGCTGCGCATGGAAAAGGCGAAGGAAATGCTGGAGCAGACACATAACAAGATTGTCAACATCAGCTATGCTGTGGGGTATCCGAATGTGTCGTATTTCTGTCAGAGCTTCCGCGAGTATTATGGGGTAAGTCCACAGAAATACAGGAATCAGTAAAACTGCGCAGAGATAATTATTAAGAGAAAAATAAAATTGTGCAGGGTTAAATCACCAACAGCAATTAGTAAATTAATACAAGGTTAAATCAGCTATAAATTTATAGAAATCAGTAAAATAAACAATGTCATGCGAGATGGCACCAGAACGGGGAAATCTATGAAACACAGGATCGGTCAATGGTTTAAAAATGCCAAAATACAAAAGAAAATAATGATCATATATATCTGTATCGGAACGATACCTATCCTTCTTTTGGGACTCTTTGCGTCCGGACAGGAGAGAAAAACGTTGATGGAGAGGGAGCACCGTAACATTGAAGATTCGGTGTCGCAGGGGGCATCGCAGTTAAAGTCACAGATTCTTGTTTATAATAATCTGTCCGATTATATTGCGTTTAACCAGCCGATTTCCGATGTGCTGATCGGTGATTATGACAATATATTTTCCATGTATGAGCAGTACACGGCAACGGTAGATCCGGTACTTTCTTCTTTGAAATATTTTAATCCGAATATCAATCAGATCACGATCTATCTGGATAAAAATATTGTAAAGCATGACACAATGGTGGATTCGCTGCAGACGATCGAGGGTGAAAAATGGTACAGACAAAATGAGTCTTCTCTGAGCCAGAAGGTAAAATGGATCATCGATGCAGAGAATAAAACATCGTTTTCGGCGAGAACCATGCCAATCATGGAGCAGAATAAGCAGAAGGGAATCCTGTATCTGGATGTGAATTATGATTCGTTATTTGCGGGCTTTGATGATATTTCAAGAGACAGCTACGGCCTTTATATTGTTGATAAGAAGGGAAATGTGTTATTTGAGAAGGATACCTTTTCGGAGAATACGGCTTCGAAAAATAATACAAAAACGACAGCAAAGAAATCAAAAGAAAAGAGATTATCTTTTCCTGCTCTGAAAAAGAAAATGGAGGCGCAGGAGAACGGAAAGAAAAGCAATTATCTGATCGTTTCCGCGGATGCGGGGGTGGATGACTGGAAGATCATCGTCTATCAGCCGCAGAAAATGATGGCGAGAGAGATTCAGACGCTGCTTGTGCTTGTCATGGGAATTATCGCGGTATGTATCATCACATCGGTGGTGGCATCCCTGGCATTTTCTCGGTTCGTGGTGCGCGATATCAAACGTCTGCGTGACAATATGCAGGCGGTTGAGGAAGGCAATATGGAGCTGATGGTCACAAGCAATGCCGGAGATGAGGTCGGAAGTCTGATCCGCGGCTTCGGAAGCATGCTTGGGGAGATCAATCGGCTGATCCATGAGGTGTATGAGAGTAAGCTGACACAGAGAAAGTCGGAAATGACGGCACTTCAGGCGCAGATCAATCCGCATTTCCTGTACAATTCGCTTTCTCTGATCAACTGGAAGGCGCTCGAGGCAGGGCAGCAGGATATCAGTAAGATCACGCTGGCGCTTTCTTCGTTTTACCGGACATCGCTCAACCGTGGCAAGAATATTCTGACAATTGAGAAGGAAATTGAGAACATGAAATCGTATCTGGAGATTCAGCTTTGCATGCACGATAATGATTTTGATGTGATCATGGATATTGATGAGGAGATTCTGCCATACCAGACGTTGAATCTTTTGCTGCAGCCGCTTGTGGAAAATGCGATCGATCACGGTATTGACCTGAAGGAGGAAGGCAGAGGTTATATTAAGATTATCGGGCGGAAAGATGCCGAAAATATTTATCTGACGGTGGAGGATAACGGCGTTGGAATTGAGCCGGAGATATTATCCTCGATTCTGGAATTTAAGACAAAGGGATACGGTGTGCGGAATGTCAACCAGAGGATCCGTTTGTATTATGGGGAGGAATATTGTCTGCGGATCGAGAGTGAAGTAGGAAAAGGAACAAGGTGTACGATAAATATTCCACAGAAATCAAATGATCCTGCGGATGGAACATCCTAAAATCAAATCTTGTCATTTTATGGCATATACGCTATTATAGATTTGATATTATTATAAGTTGGAACCAGGTGTTCACAATAAAAGAAAAGAGGAGAAAAAGATGGATAAGGTTATTTTAGCCTACTCAGGCGGACTTGATACCTCAATCATTATTCCTTGGCTAAAGGAAAATTACGATTACGATGTAATCGCTGTATGTGGTGACGTCGGACAAGGTAAAGAAACAGACGGTCTTGAAGAAAGAGCAAAAAAGGCAGGCGCATCTAAGCTTTATATCGAAGACCTTAGAGATGATTATGTAAAGGATTATATATTCCCTACTTTAAAAGCGGGTGCTGTATATGAAGGCAAGTATCTTTTAGGTACTTCTCACGCAAGACCTATCATTGCAAAAAGACTTGTTGAAATCGCTCATAAGGAAGGTGCTGTTGCAATATGCCACGGTGCTACAGGTAAGGGTAACGACCAGGTACGTTTTGAACTTGGTATAAAGGCTCTTGACCCATCACTAAAGATAATCGCTCCTTGGAGAATTTGGGATATTAAATCTCGTGAAGACGCTGTTGACTATGCAGAGGCTCACAACATTGAAATCCCTGTTACAAAGAAAGATTTGTATTCTCGTGACAGAAACATTTGGCACATCAGCCACGAAGGTATGGACCTTGAAGATCCTGCAAACGAACCGCAGCTTGACAGCTTGTTAAAGCTTGGCGTTTCACCTGAAAAAGCTCCTAACGAGCCAAAGTACATAACAATTGGTTTTGAAAAGGGTGAACCTGTTTCACTTGACGGCAAGAAGTTAGACCCAAGACCGCTTGTTGAAGAACTTAACAAGCTTGGCGGTGCTTACGGTGTAGGTATTGCAGACATCGTTGAGGACAGACTTGTAGGTATGAAGTCAAGAGGCGTTTATGAAACTCCGGGCGGTACAATTCTTTATACTGCTATTCAAGAACTTGAATACCTTTGCCTTGACAGAGATACTCAGGCATTCAAGCGTCAGTCAGCTATTAAGTTTGCTGAACTTGTATATGACGGTAAATGGTTTACACCGCTTCGTGAATCAATGTCAGCTATGTTTGACGTTATGGACGAAACTGTTACAGGTGAAGTCAGACTTAAGCTTTACAAAGGCAGCGTAACTCCTGCAGGTGCTAAGTCACCATATTCACTATATAATGAAGATATTGCATCATTCGGTGACAGCCATGAGCTTTACAGCCACAAAGACAGTGAAGGTTTCATCAACCTATTCGGTCTACCGCTAAAGGTTCGTGCTATGATGAAGAAAAAGAACGGTTTGGATAAATAATAATCGTATATTATATTGAGGATACTTTTGGGTATCCTCTTTTCTTTTCCGAAAAATTCTTATAAATCGTTTAC
>ERZ773115.3456-NODE-3456-length-10919-cov-4.091679_pt1 | contig 10919 bp, 7 predicted proteins | sample MGYA00511116_ERZ773115 | MGnify/ENA primary metagenome ERZ773115 (study PRJEB29015, sample SAMEA2737869) | human gut metagenome | biome: human gut; feature: human-associated habitat; material: faeces | place: China | collected 2012 ... | reverse complement strand
ATAGAAAGCAAAGCCCCGTATTTTAGACGTACGCGCCTGAAATACGGGGCCTTTCAGCATTTAATTCTGGGAATCGAATTTCCGGAACTGATCCGGGCAGTCCTGCACGCCGGAGATGCGGTGAGGGACAGAGGGGGCGGGGGTGGTGCAGGTGCGCCGAACCTTGGCAAGGGTGCGCGGGGTCAGCGGATGGGCCTTTTCAAAGGTGAACAGTGCATCCTCCGGGGCGGCAAGTACGGCTTCCGGCTCCATCTGACGGATATCTTCGGCAATTTCCTTTCGGGCGCAGATGCGGACATCAGCGCCGGTTTCCAGATCATACACCGTGAAGATCAGTTTCCCTGTCTTGTAGTAAAGCAGATGCTTGGCGCCGGCCGTGCAGTGCAGGCCGATCTGAATGGCGTCCACGCAGCAGCCGTCAAATTCCGAGACGCACACCAGCCTGCCCGGGGCGGGATCCTCCAGCTTCAGCCGCTCCAGCGCCGTCTCGCACACCCGTACCCCCAGGGCCAGCAGCGGGCAGTCGTGCCCGTGAAACCGGACGCAGTCACCGTAGAGCCGGGCAATTCTATCTTCGTTCATCGTTGTGATCGTCCTTTCTGTCTTTCTATTAAATATTATATCTATCTGCGGAAGATATGTCAATTACTGGAAAATAGATCATTCATTGGCGACTATGTCAGAAGGTAGAAGCAAATCGGCCAAAATGTGAGACTGTCATATCAAATACCTTAACTTCCCGCAGCAAAAGGAAAAGTTTGGCCTTGACGAAGCCAGGAACGGTTGATACAATGGCCGCGGGTACATCGAAAGAAAAATGGAGAGGAGAATATTGACAGTGGATAAGGAGACGGCGATCACTCCATATGAAACAAGAGAAGTGCTGTTTTACAGAACAGATAACGGTGATGTCAAAGTTGAGATCTTGCTATATCGGGAGAATCTATGGCTGACGCAGGCTAAGATGGCTGAATTGTTCGAGGTTCAGAAAGCAGCCATCTCGAAGCACCTGAAAAATATCTTTGCCTCCGGCGAGCTGATGGAAAGCGCAGTTGTATCCATTTTGGAAACAACTGCCGCAGATGGGAAGAAATATCCGACAAGATACTACAATTTGGATGCAATTATTGCAGTTGGATATAGGGTAAATTCCAAGAAAGCGACTATGTTCCGCATCTGGGCCAACAGAATATTGAAGGAATATATCATCAAGGGCTACGTTATGGATGACGAGCGCCTGAAAGACCCGGAGAACTTCTTTGGAAAAGATTATTTTGAAGAGCAGCTGGAGCGTATTCGTGATATACGTTCCAGCGAACGTCGCTTTTACCAGAAGATTACGGATATCTATTCACAATGCAGTGCTGACTATGATGCAGACAGCCCTGTCACAAAAGAATTCTTTGCAACAGTGCAGAATAAACTGCATTATGCAATTACGAGGCATACTGCAGCTGAGATCATCTACGATCGTGCAGATAGTGCAAAACCGAATATGGGACTGACAACGTGGAAAAACGCACCAAATGGAAGAATTCGTAAATCAGATGTTACGATAGCTAAAAATTATTTAAACGAAGATGAGATGGGAAACCTCAACGAAATTGTTACAATGTACTTGGATTACGCCGAACGGCAGGCCCGCCGCGGAAATATTATGTATATGCGGGATTGGGCTGCGCGGTTGGATGCCTTTTTGCAGTTCAACGAGGAGGAGGTGCTCCGGCATAAAGGCAAGGTAACGGCAGCGATTGCGAAAACTTTTGCGGAAAGTGAGTATGAAAAATTCCGCGTTATTCAGGATAGATTGTATCAGAGCGATTTTGACCGGCTGGTAGCCAGTGTGGAGCAAAGGGATGAAACATAGAAAGAGTCGTTATTATGCACAGGTTGATAGCGGAGCACATCCACTATTACAACATGTTCACAACAAACGGAATGTGCTGAATTGTGAGAATGATAAATAAAAAAATGATTTGTGCACAATATACAAAATAAAAATGTTAAATATATACAAAATGGCATCTTGAATTCAAGGCAACATTGTGCTATTCTATAGTCACAAGGGAGAGATACCAAGAAAGGTCCAAAGAAAAACCGAACAACCGGACTTTGGAAAGAAACAAAGAAAAGAAAGGGTATCCACCGATGGGCTCGAGGAAACTTAGGCCAAGGGCAGGGCATCCTGTGTATCTCCGCTTCAAATAGAGTTCATTGCCGAGGAAAGGAAAGCACTGTATCGCGGAGACAGCCATTGCAGGAAGCGGCCCCACAATCCGCAGAAAGAGAGGTTAACCAAGGATGTTAGATAATAAGAGCGAACAGAGATGACCCCTGGCGAGGATGCGAAAGCAAATCGTCAGGGGTCATTTCTTTTGCTATTCTCTGCCAAGCGGACAGGCGTTTTGAGCATATGGACGGACAAACTCCCCAAAAATTGGGCAGATTTGCGAAAATGTGAAAGAAAAAAAGAATGGCTTGCAAAATGTACGCATTTTAAGCACAAGTGTTTTGGATTGGCGGCTATTTGAAATAGAAAGGTCAAAAAAACGAGAATAATTTTAATAAAATGTCGGTGCGAGCAGAACGTATGTACGCGCAGCGTGGAGACTTTAACGTGGTAAACTTTTACAAAACTATGTTTTCATGGTCCTTCCCTTTGTGCATTTGGTAGAAATGCTGCCGAAAAAAGGATTTTACGCAAATTTCCTATTGATTTTCACGGGGTAACGTGGTATCATGCACACAAGTCACTTGAGACCAAGCGATTTGTGCAGGAATGTGAATTAAAAAATTCAAATTCCTGCAAAATGAAAAAGGAGGAAGAACAATGAAAAAATTTCTGGCCTTGCTGCTTGCTCTGACCATGGTGCTTTCCATGGCGGCCTGCGGCAGCACCCCCGCCGCGACAACAGCTGCGACTACGGCTCCCGCCGAGACCACTGCTGCCACTGAAGCGGCTGCTGACGTCTATACCGGTCCTGACTGGGCTGCTATCGACGCTATGGATTACGACGATGCTTCCGATGCTCTGTATGACTGGAACCTGGGCGAATTCAATGAATACTATCAGGACGCCAAGTCTGAGATCACCGACCTGAATCTGCGTATGGCCAAGATGGCTATTGCGGACGCCAAGCTGATGGAGTCCGGCGTCTTCTCCCCTGTGTACGGCAACGGCGGCGCTTTCGCTATGAACCGTGTGGTTCCCCGTACCGACACCACCACTTCCTGGGGCGTTGACGAGTACAGATGGCACTCCAAGCTGGTTGCCAACGAGCTGATCACCTCTGAGGATCGCGCTGCTCTGACCGCTCTGTGGGGCGAGAGTGAAGACGCTGCTTCCTGGCTCGAGGCTGCCAAGGCTTACCTGGACGAGCACGGCTACACCTTGAATGACACCTGGAACTATGCGATTAACTATGAGCTGGCTACCTGGGATGGCATTGCCTCCAGCTATACCTCTGACCACTACTTCGTCGCACCTACCTGGGCTCCTCTGCTGGAGTACGATGCCAAGAACGTGCAGCAGCCCGGTATTGCCGAGAGCTATGAGGTTTCCGAGGACGGCACTGTTTACACCTTCCACCTGCGTCAGGGCGTGAAGTGGGTTGACCAGCAGGGCCGTGAGCTGGGCGAAGTGACCGCTGATGACTGGGTCGCTTCCATGGAGCACGTTCTCGATAACAACGATGCTCTGGGCTATCTGATGACCAGCAGCGATGGCTGCGGCATCAAGAACTATGATGCTTACCTGAGCGGTGAGGTTACCGATTTCGCCGAGGTCGGCGTCAAGGCTGTTGACGACTACACCCTGGAGTACACTCTGGAGAAGCCCTTCCCCGCATTCCTGTCCATGATGGGCTACGGCTGCTTTGCTCCTCTGAACCGGGCTTTCTACAAGGCTCAGGGCGGCACCTTCGGCGCTGAGGGCGAGGAGTACACCTCCGGCAACTACGGCACCACTCCTGCCAACATCGCTTACTGCGGCGCTTACCTGGTTAAGAACTTCACCGAGAAGAACGTGACCAGCTATGTTGCCAACCCCTCTTACTGGAATGCTGACTCTGTGCAGACCCACAACATCAACATCTACTTCAACGACGGTTCCGATCCTCTGCGTATGTACAACGAGGCGAAGGACGGCACCGTAGCCGGCTGCCCCTTTAACTCCTCTTCTCTGGTTCTGGCCAAGGAGGATAAGCCCGAAGGCTCCGACAAGACCTACTTCGATCTGTATCACTACACCACCGCTAACGACGGCTCCACCTTCTGCGGCTGGGTCAACGTCCACCGTGGCTCCTGGGCAAACTTCAACGACAATACCGTTGGTGTTTCCGCTCAGACCGACGACCAGAAGGCCGCTACCCGCGCTGCTCTGAGCAACAAGAACTTCCGGAACGCTCTGGGTCTGGCTTTCGACCGCGGCGCTTTCAACTCCACCATCGTTGGCGAGGAGCTGAAGTACGCTTCTCTGAGAAATGCCTATGTCCCCGGCGACTTCCAGGTTACCACTGCTGAGGTCACCGTTGAGATCAACGGTGAGGCTACCACCTTCCCCGCCGGTACTTACTTTGGCCAGATCGAGCAGGCTCAGCTGGATGCCGATGGCTATCCCATCAAGGTTTGGGATCCCGCCGGCAACGACGGCGCCGGCTCCGGCGACGGCTTCGATGGCTGGTTCAATCCCGATGCTGCTGTAGAGTACCTGGACAAGGCAGTTGCTGAGCTGGCTCAGGTTGGCGTTGAGGTTTCTGCTGAGAACCCCATCCACATCGATGTGCCCTACGGCTCCTACAATGAGACCATCACCAACCGTATGAACGCTTACAAGCAGTCCATTGAGAAGGTTCTGGGCGGCAAGGTTGTTGTTGATCTGGTTGCCTATGCCGACAACACCGCTTACAGCTACTCCTACTACCGTACCAGCACCGGCAACGAAGCCAACTACGACGTTGCTCCCGGTACTTCCGGTTGGGGCCCTGACTACGGCGATGCTCAGTCCTACCTGGATACCATTCAGCCCTACGGCTACATGACCAAGTCGATCGGCCTGTACTAATTCCGCACAACACCATTTAGGTTGACCTGATGTGGGGGAGTTTTCTCCCCCACATTTTCCGCTACCTGCGGCAAAGGAAACTCTGAATCAATGGACAGAGGCTCTGCCGATTGATTCAGGGCTTCCGATCTTTCAAAATAAAACGAAAAAGGGTGATACCGTGGCGAAATACACATTCGTTAGAATCCTGAAGGGTATATTATCTGCGGTTTGCGTTGTCGTTTTGATTATGGTGTTGGTTTACTCCCTGATGGATCGTACCACCATTTTTGCCGGCGACCCGAACTATTCCAAAATGCAGAGCAACAGCCGAATTACCTATGAGCAGAGCCGCTATAAGGCTTTCGGCTATATTGATTATTCCACCTATTCCGACTATATCAAGAACCTTTTCTCCAGCGGAGAAATTGACGACGCTACCCGCTCCGATGCGCTGAAAATCGGTGTCACTGCTGAGAAGGCTTCCGACACGGCCAACGAGTACATTGCGAAATTTACCCAGGAATATGAATCCCAGGGCTATACCATTACCCGCCTGGACGCGGATCGGAAGAAAAACGGCCAGGTCAAGGATGGCGGTCAGGCAGTGATTTATGCCACCCGTGATCGTCCGCTCATTAAGCGAGTTGTCAGCTACTTCGCGGACCTGATTTTCTTTGACAATGTTCACTATGTGGACGAAGCCACAGACATTGGTCCCCGGACGCTTACTTTTACTCTGTATGATCCCGTTTACGGCGGAACGAAGTTCTCTCCCGCCATTATTGGCAACGGTACCATGCACAAATATCTGCTTTACTTCGACAATTCTTTCCCCTTTATCCATCAGAACTTTGCCACATTGCATCTGGGCGAAAGCTACACGGTGAACCGGGGAATTGACGTGTTCGAGACCATGACCACCTCTCAGGGCTCGTACATTCTGAAGGATGTGATCTTCCCCACGGGCCACTCCGAGAAGAGCGCGGATGACCTGCATACAGCAACCTATGTGGCCGGTTCTCTGGAACAGAGCGCTATGTACGCCACAAGGTTTGTGGACGACTACACCAATACCATTACCCATAAGAACAATATGTCCAAGATGGGCTTCTCCTTTGTCATTGGCGTCATTGCCACCATCCTCAGTTATGTCCTGGGTCTGCCCCTGGGCCTGCTGATGGCCCGCTATAAGGACGGCCTGCTGGATAAAATCGGCACGTTCTATATCATGTTCATTATCGCCGTGCCCAGCCTTGCCTATATCTTCCTGTTCAAGGCAATTGGCGGCAGCGTCTTCAAGCTGCCCACCTCCTTCGATATGGATACCAACAGCAAGGCCATGTATGTGCTGCCCATCATCTCCCTGGCTCTGCCCAGCATTGCCAACCTGATGAAGTGGATGCGCCGCTACATGATCGACCAGATGAACAGCGACTATGTCAAGTTCGCCCGGTCCGGCGGCCTCAGTGAAAACGAGATCTTCACCAAGCACATCTGGAAGAACGCCGCCATTCCCATTGTCCACGGCATTCCCAGCAGTTTGCTGTTTGCCATGACCGGCGCCATCATCACCGAGCGTATTTATTCCGTCCCCGGCGCAGGCAACCTGCTGACCCAGGCCATCAACAAGTACGACAATGGCGTGATCGTCGGCGTGACGCTGTTCTACGCCGTGCTGACGGTGATCTCCAACATCCTGGGCGATATCCTCATTTCTCTGGTGGATCCCAGAATTTCCTTTACTTCCAAGGGTAGGTGAGCAATATGCATGAAGATTTGAATCAGTATACCGACGAAGAGCTGTTTGCTCCCGTATCCCATTCCGACGCGGAGTCTGAGAAGATCGCTGCGCCCAGGTATTCCTATTGGAAGTCCGTGTTTCGGGTGTTCTTCCGGAAAAAGGTGAACATCATCGCCCTGTGTCTTCTGCTGTTCGTGGTCCTGTTTGCCTACATTTATCCCTCTGTTACAAGCTACGACCCCTACGCAAACCTGCTGGATCCCAACGCCAAGCATCTGGGACCTGCCCAGGCTTTGAATTACTTCGGCCATGAGCTGAAATGGATCCTGGGTTCCGGCGCTTCCGGCGAGTCCACCTTCGATGCCGTGTGGAACGGCTCCCGTATCTCCATCTCCCTGGCGTTCATCTGCGCCGCCATCAATATGACCATCGGCGTCATGCTGGGCGCCGTGTGGGGCTTCTCCAAGAAGGTGGATATGGTCATGATGGAGGTCTATACCATCATCGGCAACGTGCCCATGATTTTGATCATCTCCGTTCTGTCCATGCTGTTCTCGCCCACCTTCTGGACCATGGTATTCGCACTGACGGTGGTTGGCTGGCTGAGCATTGCCTATTTTATCCGTACCCAGGTGCTGATCATCCGGGATCGGGAGTACAATCTGGCTTCCCGCTGCCTGGGCACCTCTATTTTCAAGATCGCTACCAAGAACATCCTGCCCTTCATGACTTCCGTCATCGTGACCCTGCTTGCCACTGAGCTGCCCAGCTACATCTCCTATGAGGTGTTCCTGTCCTACATCGGCATGGGCATGAGCGAGATGTCTCTGGGCCGTCTGATCTACGCCGCGGAAGCCGCCATGGTCACCCCCGGCTGGCAGATGGAGTTCTGGAGCCCCGTGGCCATCGCTTCCATCATCACCGTGGTTCTGTACGTGGTGGGCCAGAATCTGGGCGACGCATCCGACCCCAGAACCCATATGTAAGGAGGACGGAACATGGAAGAGAAAAAAGTATTGCTGTCCGTTCAGGACCTGGTTGTCAAATTCAAGGTCCGCGGACGTTCCCTGACCGCCATCCGCGGCATCAGCCTGGATATCTATGATGGCGAGTCCATCGCCATCGTGGGTGAGTCCGGCTCCGGCAAGTCCGTATTCACCAAGACCTTTGCCAATATGCTGGATTCCAACGGCTATGTGGACAGCGGCAAAATCATCTTCAACGACCCGGATCTGGCGGAAGTCACCCTGGATGTGGGCCACAAAGAAGATGTGCGCATGACCTCCATCCGCCTGAAGCTGGACGCCTATTCCAAGCTGGAGCACGGCGCAGACACCTATAAGGCCATGAAGGCCCTGGAGGCCGAGAAGAAGGCCAAGTCCTCCATTTCCGACGAAGAGGACGAGACCTTCCAGGAAAAGCTCGCCGACCTGCGCTTTGAGCGGGCCGAGACCTTCAACCACAAGCAGACCCTGGATTCCCACGAGAAGGACAAGATGAAGGAGGCTGCTGCAAAGATCAGCGCCCTGGATAAGCAGATCGAGGCTGTGGAAGAGGAGCGCAAGAAGGCCCAGCAGGAAAAGGCCAAGGCCGCTGCCGCCGATACGGCCTACAATGAGGCCTATGCCAAGAAGATGGCCGATTTGAGGGAGCAGTACCGCAAGGAGATCTCCGAGGCCATCACCCTGGAGCAGCACACCCGCAATGTGAATCTTGCCAAGGAGATCTATCTGTCCGTGGGCCGCTATGACGTGGTCTCCCGGAATAAGATGATCCGCAAGCTGCTGAAATGCTGCCGGGAAGCCATGCGCCAGGGCCTGGATATGGATTCCGACGAGGTGCGCAACGATGTGTTCAGCGCCGTGACCTTCCGGGTCAAGCTGGAGGACGAGGCGGAGAACCGCCTGTTCGGCCGCTGTGTACTGGACCTGGCCAATATCAAGTACAGCAAGGACCTGACCCAGATTCGCGGCAAGAAGATCGCCACGGTTTTCCAGGACCCCATGACCTCGCTGAACCCCATTATCACCATCGGCCAGCAGATCACCTCCATCATCCTCAAGCACCAGCACTGCTCTGAGGCAGAGGCCAGGATCCGTGCCATGGAGCTGATGAAGAAGGTTGGCATCCCCAATGCCGAGAACCGGTTTGACGACTACCCCTTCCAGTATTCCGGCGGTATGCGGCAGAGAATCGTTATTGCCATTGCCCTGTCCTGCCAGCCCAAGATCCTGATCTGCGATGAGCCCACCACCGCTCTGGACGTGACCATTCAGGCCCAGATTCTGAAGCTCATCAAGGATCTGCAGAAGGAATTCGGCTATACCATCGTCTTCATCACCCACGATTTGGGCGTGGTCGCCAACATTGCGGACCGTGTGGCCGTGCTGTATGCCGGTCAGATCGTGGAGTTGGGCACCGTGGAGGACGTTTTCTACGATCCCCGGCACCCCTACACCTGGGCCATGCTCTCCAGCCTGCCCCAGCTGGCCCAGCGGAATACGGAGCTCTATTCCATTACCGGCACGCCTCCGTCTCTGTACAATAAGATCGTGGGCGACCCCTTCGCGCCCCGAAATCCCTACTGCCTGAAAATCGATACCTTGCAGGATGCGCCTATGTTCAAGGTCAGCGATACCCATTACGCCAAGACCTGGCTCCTGGATCCCAGAGCGCCCAAGATCGAAAAGCCCGAGATCATTTGCAACCTTCACGAGAAGCTCGTGGAAGCATTTAACATTTGAAAGGAGGTCATGCTGCTGTGAGTAATGAAACAACAAAGATGGATGCAACTTCCAGGCATTTCCCTGAGCATGGCCCCATTGACGAGAAGACCGGCAAGGAGGTCCTGCTGTCCGTCCGCAATGTGGACATTGAGTTCGGCAAGGGCGACAAGGCTTTCAAGGCCGTCAAGAATGCGTCTTTTGATATTTACAAGGGCGAGACCTTTTCCCTGGTGGGCGAGTCCGGTTCCGGCAAGACCACCATTGGCCGCGCCGTCATCCGGGTCAACCCCTGCGCCGCCGGTGAGATCCTCTACAAGGGTGTCCGCATTTCCGGCAAGATTCCTCACTCCCTGGACCGGGAGGTCATCCGGAACATCCAGATGGTCTTCCAGGATCCCGCAGCGTCTCTGAACGAGCGCGCCACCGTGGACTACATCGTCTCCGAAGGCCTTTATAACTTCCACCTGTACAAGAATGAGGCGGACCGCGTGCAAAAGGTGGAGAAGATGATCAACGAGGTGGGCCTGCTGCCTGAGCATCTGACCCGGTACCCCCACGAGTTCTCCGGCGGCCAGCGCCAGAGAATCGGCCTGGCCCGTGCCATGATCATGGAGCCGGAGCTGGTGGTTGCCGACGAGCCCATTTCCGCACTGGACGTTTCCATTCGTGCCCAGGTGCTGAACCTGCTGAAAAAGTTCCAGCGGGAGCAGGGTACCACCTATCTGTTCATCGCCCACGACCTGTCCATTGTCCGGTTCATCTCTGACCGCATCGGCGTTATCTACAAGGGCGATATCGTGGAGGTGGCTGAGGCGGAGGAGCTGTTCAACTACCCCATGCACCCCTATACCAAGAGCCTGATCTCCGCCATCCCCATCCCCGACCCCAAGTTGGAGAAGAACAAGGAGCTGTTCACCTACGACTCCTCCATTCATGACTACAGCGAGGATAAGCCCGAGATGGTGGACATCGGCAACAACCACTTTGTCTACGGCAACAAGAAGGAGATCGAGGAGTACAAGGCTCTGCGGGCCAAGAATGTGCCCATCAAGAGCATCACCATCCGGGATGAAAATGAGCCTCCCAAGCAGACGCCTAAGAAAGAGGCCTCTCCCGAGGAGATCCATATGGCTCCCGCCCGGGACACCGGCAGCTTCTGGTACAATTTCCTGGGCTTCCTGCTGCCCCTGCTGAGCCTGCTGGGCGCCCACATCTTCCGCACCCACAATTACATCCGCAACTACAAGGCCCTGAAGAAGGGCGCCATTGTAGGCCTGGTCTTCCGGGCAGTGCTGATCGGTATCTTCGCCCTGCTGCTGGTTCTTGCAGTCATATAGCGCAAACACAAAACAGGGGCGGCTTTTGCCGCCCCTCAGCTTGTCAAAAAAGCCTCGCAGAGTTTGGCGGC
>ERZ773115.3445-NODE-3445-length-10934-cov-15.122162_pt1 | contig 10934 bp, 10 predicted proteins | sample MGYA00511116_ERZ773115 | MGnify/ENA primary metagenome ERZ773115 (study PRJEB29015, sample SAMEA2737869) | human gut metagenome | biome: human gut; feature: human-associated habitat; material: faeces | place: China | collected 2012 ... | reverse complement strand
TCATGGCCAGCGGCAGCTTTACGCAGGGCAGCACCATCGAGCTTTCCTGCGACGGTCCTCTGCGCGCCCCTTATACCTGTTATTTGCAGGGCGGCTTGAACTTTGCCGCCAGCCGCGCCGGTGTGCTGCTGGCTGTCCAGAAAGCTTCTTTTAAGGAGTAATGTTTGCCCTGCGGGCAGGATATCATTATAACAAAAGGAGCTATCGCACAACACGCTGCGATAGCTCCTTTTTTCCCTCTATACACAAAGTAACACACAAATAAACGCTTACACGGCACGGGCCTGCATGGCGGGGATCGGCTCGATCATAGCCGGGTGCATCCCTTCGCGGTAGTCCAGATCTCCCTGATCCAGACCACGCAGCAGCACCTCTGCGGTAGCAATGTTGGTGGCAATGGGTACGCTGTGCATATCGCACAGGCGCAGCAGATTCTGCTCGGTCAGGCTGGCGGCATCAGCCTTCAGCGGGTCGCGGAAGAACAGCACCAGATCCACCTCATCGCAGGCAACGCGGGAGGTGATCTGCTGTACACCGCCCAGCTTGCCGGAGAGGTAGCAATGCACCGGCAGACCAGTAGTCTGCGCAAGCATCCGGCCGGTGGTACCGGTGGCGATAACATTATTGCGGGAAAGGATGGCACTGTAAGCGGTACAGAACTGCAGAGCCAGTTCTTTGCGGGAATCGTGGGCAAGAATTGCGATCGTCATAGGATGCTCTCTCCTTTACTTATTTTTACATAGTACCAGTTGTGATGTACGAATTTTTGAAGTTCTGTGAAACGAGAGTGAAATCGATATCAAACCTTACACTATAGTTTTACCGCACAGAAAACGCTCTGTCAAGAGAAAATTTTGCTTTTTTAACCTATAAAAACATAAAAGTACTACTTTTACATTGTGAGAAACGGCGAATTCTTGGATACATACCACCATCCAAGAAAATCCGTTTTCTGGAAAAAGTGAAATATTTTTCACTTTTTCACTTGAATCGAAATACAGTCCATCCCAATAAAACAAAAATACAGGCCAAAGCAGCTTGCATCGGCCTGTACAGGAAATTTTTTTCAACTGTGAAAAACTTGCTCTGCCGCGCCCGCAGGCCGGACAGAATTGTAAAAAAATTATGAAGAAGCTGGGGCAGGGGAGATCACCGGATCTGCCCATCACCGTGAATGATGTACTTGTAGCTGCAAAGCTCCTCCAGCCCCATGGGCCCCCGGGCGTGCAGCTTCTGGGTAGAGATGCCCATCTCACAGCCCAGACCAAACTCGCCGCCGTCGGTAAAGCGGGTGGAGCAGTTCACATACACAGCGGCGCTGTCTACCGCAGCGGTGAACCGGTCGGCGTCTGCCTGCGTCCGGGTCAGGATGGCCTCGCTGTGGCCGGTGGAGTGCTGCGCAATGTGGGCAATGGCCTCATCTACACTGTCCACCACCTTGACGGCAAGGATGTAGTCCAGAAACTCGGTGTCAAAGTCCGCAGGACCGGCAGGTGTGCCGGAAATGATGGCGGCAGCGCGCGTGTCCAGCCGCAGCTCTACCGGCAGCTTGCCCGCAGCCACGCGGTCGGGGCCAAGACGTTGCGCGAGCTTGGGCAGAAACTCCTGTGCAATGGCAGAGTGCACCAGACACACCTCCTCGGCGTTGCACACGCTGGGGCGGCTGGCCTTGGCGTTCTCAGTAATATCCAGCGCCTTGGCCTGATCGGCGGTGTCGTCCACAAAAATGTGGCAGATGCCGGTACCGGTCTGGATGCAGGGCACCTTGGCGTTTTCCACGCAGGCGCGGATCAGCCCTGCGCCGCCCCGGGGAATCAGCAGATCCACATAGCCCACGGCAGTCATCAGGGCGTTGGCAGAGGCGTGGGTGGTGTCCTCGATCAGGCAGACCGCGTTTTCCGGCAGACCGTTCTCCCGCAGCCCCTGCCGCAGTGCCTGCACAATGGCGTTGGCGCTGCGCCAAGCCTCCTTGCCGCAGCGCAGGATGCAGGCGTTGCCGCTCTTGATGGCAAGGGCGGCGGCATCGCTGGTTACGTTGGGACGGCTCTCGTAGATGATGGCAATCACACCCATGGGCACGGCGGTCTTTTCGATCACCAGCCCGTTGGGGCGCTCCACCCGCTTCAGCACCCGGCCCACCGGGTCGGGCAGGGCAGCGACCTCTTCAATGCCCTTTGCCATGGCGCGGATGCGCTCCTCGGTCAGGGCAAGACGGTCCAGCATCACCTCGCTGATATGTCCCTTTGCGGCGGACATATCGTCGGCGTTGGCGGCAAGGATAGCCGTCATGTTTGCCGGGCTGCACAGCTGCGCAGCCATACTGTGCAGTGCCTGTGCGCGGCTGGTGCCATCAGCCAGTGCCAGCGCAGCCTTTGCCCCGCGGGCGGCTTCCAGAATTTCCTGTGTGGTCATAGCTCAAACCTCCTGTGTGGACAGTGTGGGCTGCTTGTGCCCGGCAAAACGGGTGCCGATGGGCTTGCCCGCAGCGATATCATACAGCAGTTCCGGGTGTGCGCCGTTGGCAATCACCATATCTGCACCGCTGCCGGTCACCATGCGGGCAGCCCGCAGCTTAGTGGCCATGCCGCCGGTGCCCAGTGCAGAGCCTGCACCGTCTGCCAGCGCCATCACCTCCGGGGTGATCTCCTCCACCAGCGGGATCAGTGCCGCATCCGGGTGGGTGTGGGGGTTGGCAGTGTACAGGCCGTCAATGTCGCTCAGCAGCACCAGCAAGTCGGCCTTGCAGCAGCAGGCCACAATAGCGGCCAGCGTGTCGTTGTCGCCAATGGAGGTAATCTCATCGGTGGCAACGCTATCATTTTCATTGATGATGGGCAGTGCACCCAGTTCCAGCAGACGGGTCAGGGTGTTCTGGATGTTCACCCGGCGCTCGGTGTGCTCCACGTCCACGCCGGTAAGCAGGATCTGCGCTACCGTGTGATCGTAGGCACTGAACAGCCGGTCGTAGGTGTACATCAACTCGCACTGCCCCACGGCGGCGCAGGCCTGCTTGGTGGTGGTATCCTTTGGGCGTGCAGGCAGCGAAAGCTTGCCTACGCCCATGCCGATAGCGCCGGAGGATACCAGAATGACCTCGTGTCCCTCGTTCTTTAAATCGCTCAATACCTTGACCAGTTCCTCTGCATGGCGAATGTTCAACCGCCCGGTGGGGTATGCCAATGTGGAGGTGCCTACTTTCACAACGATGCGCATGATTCCATTAACCCTTTCCCATTTCCTTTGTTTTGTCGTAAGCAGCCAGCACGGCATCCATCACCGCACCGCGCAGCCCATGTTCTTCCAGTACCCGCACGCCCTGAATGGTGCTGCCGCCGGGGCTGCACACAGCATCCTTCAGCGCGCCGGGGTGCTTGCCGCTTTCCAGCACCAGCTTTGCGCTGCCCAGTACCATCTGTGCGGCGTATTCCTGTGCCTTTGCCCGGGGCAGACCGCAGGCCACGCCGCCATCGGCCAGCGCTTCAATAAACTGGTACACCCATGCCGGGCCGCAGCCAGAGACGCAGCTTGCGGCATCGATCATGCCCTCGGCTACGGCGTCCAGACGCCCGGCGGGAGCCATCAGCTGGCAGAATGCAGCCTCCTCCTCGACGGTCACGTTGACGGAGCAATACTGGATCATGCCTTCGCCCACCGATGCCGGGGTGTTGGGCATGATGCGGATGACAGGGTAGTCGCCGCCCGCCATCTCCTGAATGCGTGCCATCGGCAGACCGGCAGCCATGGTGCACAGCACGAACCGCTTGGTGCGCTCGGCAAGGATGAACCGCAGGGGCTCCAGCATGGCCTCCATCATCTGGGGCTTTACCGCCAGAAAGATCAGGTCGCAGTCCCCGGCAACCTCGGCGTTGGTAGCCGTCTGACAGCCCAGCTCTGCGGCCAGCGCTTCGGCCTTGGCCGCCGTGCGGTTAGCCAGAAATACATTCTCAGGCTCGGTAGCCTTGCACACAGCACGTGCAATAGCGCCGCCCATGTTTCCACAGCCTAAAAACCCAATGGTTTTCATCATAGTAATAACCCTCCCTCGGCAGGTATGCACTGCATAAAATTCTGCTTCTTATTCATTCTAAGCAACCGCTGGGAGAAAATCAAGACTTTTGTCTTATTTTTGGCGGATATAATGTAAAAACAGCCCCACCGGGGCGGGCAGCGCACACACAAACTTCATAAAAAGATAAGAATCTTTACTTGAAATAAGGTCATGTTTTGCGGTAAAATAAATCATGAGATATCATCCACAGATCTACTGTAAGCGGCAGAGGTGTCTGCCGGGAAAGGATGGGTTTTTGTGTCACAAACGACGAAACGGGCACTGGAGGCATCTTTGAAGAAGCTGCTGCTGGAAAAGCCCCTGAACAAGATCACGATCAACGATATCACCGAGGACTGCGGGGTCAACCGCATGACCTTTTATTACCATTTCAAAGATATTTACGATCTGGTGGACTGGATCTTAGCGGAGGATGCCGCCAAGGCAATGGAAGGCCGCCGGGGCTTTGGTACATGGAGCGAAGCCTATCTGGACGTTCTGCACCAGCTGCAGGACAACAAGACCCTTGTGCTCAACGTTTACCGTTCGGTGGGCAGGGAACAGGTGGAACAGTACCTTTATAGGCTGCTGGACCCCATCTTGAAGGATTTTGCGGACCGTGAATGCCACGATATCACCGTGCAGGACGCAGATAAGCAGTTCGTTGTCGATTTTTACAAGTATGCACTGGTGGGCATGACGCTGGAATGGACTCGCCGGGATATGAAAGGCGACCCCAAGAAGATGGTGGAGCGGGTGAGCACCATGATCCACGGGGATTTCCGCCGTGCACTGTGCCGCCTGAGCACCGGCAGCCTGAAAATAGAGGAATGAAGCGCTTTTTATCCGAGTGGCTTCAATAAAATTTTATCAAAGAGCGCGCCGTGATGGGTTTTCCATCACGGCGTATTTTCTGTTTATGGCACAAAAACACGCAAAGTAGTAAGATGTGGTCAAGCAAAATAAGGATTTCCAAAGGAATCATTTCGGGAGGAAAAAGCTATGAATACATCTCTTGAGAATCTGACTCACAAGATGCAGCGTGCTGCGCTTGGTAAAATAGTGGACGTGGCGCTTTCCCGCGCCGAGCAAGACCGTGAAAAGACGATGAACCAGCTGGTAGATGCTGCAAAGCAGTTCTACGGCAGCGGCTTCAGCGATGAGACCTACGAGAACGCCAAAAAGGTGCTGACCGACCCCGACAGTAAGTGGACGAAACTCATTAACTGCGTGCTGGATCAGACCGACCCCCATGTGGCGCGTACCACCGCGCTGAATCTGGGCTACGAAGCCTTCTTCCGCGGCACTAAGATGATCCGCGAGAACCGCGTCAAATACCAGTGCAACATCCCTTGGCTGATTTTGTTCGACCCCACCTCGGCCTGCAATATGCACTGCGTGGGCTGCTGGGCAGGCGAGTACGGCCACAAGAACAACCTCAGCTTTGAGGATATGGACAAGATCGTTACGCAGGGCAAGGAGCTGGGCGTGTATCTGTATATGCTGACCGGCGGCGAGCCGCTGGTGCGCAAGAAGGACGTGCTCAAGCTGGCAGAAAAGCATAACGACGTGGAATTTGCCATCTACACCAACTCCACCCTCATCGACGAGCCCTTCTGTGAAGAAGTGCAGCGTCTGGGCAATATCGCCTTTATGCTGTCCATCGAGGGCACCCCGGAGACCAACGACGCCCGCCGCGGCGAAGGTCACTATGCCGCTGTGATGCACGCCATGGATCTGCTCAAGAAGTACGGCATTATCTTCGGCACCTCCATCTGCTACACCCGCCAGAACATCGACGCCGTCACCAACGATACGTTCATGCGGTTCCTGTGCGAGAAGGGGGCACACTTCGGCTTCTACTTCCACTATATGCCCGTGGGCAACGAGGCCGCCCCGGAGCTGATGCCCACCCCGGAACAGCGCAAGTATATGATCGACCGTATCCGCTATCTGCGCTCTTCTGCGTGCGATATCCCGTTCTACCCCATGGACTTCCAGAACGACGGCGAGTTCGTGGGCGGCTGCATCGCCGGCGGCCGCAACTACTTCCACATCAACTCTGCCGGTGACGCCGAGCCCTGCGTGTTCATCCACTACTCCAACGCCAATATCCACGACCAGTCTATTCTGGAAATTCTGCACAGCCCGCTGTTCATGGCTTACCACAACGGCCAGCCCTTCAACAAGAACCATCTGCGTCCCTGCCCGATGCTGGAAAACCCCGAGCTGCTGGAAAAGATGGTGCACGAGACCGGTGCCCACAGCACCGATCTGCAGTCCCCGGAAAGTGTCGAGCACCTGTGCGAGAAGTGCAAGGCTTACGCTGCCGACTGGCAGCCCACCGCTGATGAGATCTGGTCTCACCACAAGATCCGCGAGAGCCGGTACGAAAACTATAAGGACTGGAAGCCCTCTCAGCCGCTGGACTGAACTGAAACCTGATTTAAAACAATAAAAAGACCCCCGCCCTGTGTCCCTTCCCGGAACATAAGGCGGGGGTCTTGCTGTATAAACTGGAATTTATTTTAATAAATATTTTTCAAATGCTTTGTGCGTGTCAAAGTGAACCTCTTTGAAAAATAAAACGAGCCAAATAATAAAAGCCGGAATAGCCATATATGGTGTTAAAAAATAAGACAACACTGCTCCTACTAACATTATGCCAGCCCATGTAAAACACTGATTTTTTATATCACGAGAAATATGAGCTTTATCATACAATGCCTGTTCTTCTTTCGGTAATGAATTAAATCCCGAAACAAATTTAGCCGCTTTTTCTTTAAATATTGCAAATAACACTCCTATAATCACAAATGGAATAACCAAAACTCCACATAGCCAAAACCCTATATTCATAGTATGTTCCTCCTTCACAAATTCCGATTTATAATTTGTAATATGATTAAAAAATACCCCGCATCGGAAGGGCTCTGATGCGGGGTAGGGAAGATTTACTGGTTCTCAGCAGGTTGCGGTGCAGCGGGCTGTGCGGCTGCATCGTCTGCGGGGTCGCCGAACTGGTCGTGATAGCTGTTCAGCAGGGTCAGCTCCTGATGGCGCTGCAAGCCGTGAATGACCAGCTTTTTGATGACGTCGTAGATAACGGCGAACAGCGGCACGCCCACGATCATGCCCACAAAGCCCCACAGGCCGCCAAACAGCAGGATGGCGAACAGTACCCAGAAGCTGGAAAGGCCGGTGGTGTTGCCAAGAATCTTGGGTCCGATGATGTTGCCGTCCAGCTGCTGCAAAACCAGTACGAACAGCACGAACCACAGCGCCTTGATGGGGTTCTGGATGAGAATGAGCAGGGTGGCGGGAATGGCACCGATGAAGGGACCGAAGAAGGGGATCACGTTGGTCACACCGATGATCACCGACACCAGCAGCGCACTGGGGAACTTGAAAATCAGACAGCCGATATAGCACAGCACGCCGATGATGGCAGAGTCCATGATCTTGCCGTTGATGAAACCGCCGAACATTTTGTCTGCGTACTTCACTTCCTCAGTGATCAGCTGCGCCCAGCGGGGGCGGACGATGCTGTGCAGCACCAGCTTGCCCTGCTGGACGAACCGCTTGCGGCTGGCCAGCATATACACCGCCACGATGATGCCGATGATCAGGTTCTTGGCCACCGTCACCACGTTCAGCACACCAATGGCTGCGCCGCTTACAATGTTCTGCATGGAGGGCAGCAGGGTGTTCTTGAGCCATGTGTTCCATGTGTCTAGATTGGTATTCAGGGCAGCGTAAGCCGAATTAAGCAGTTCCGTGATCTGTTCGTTCTTTTCAATAAACTCCAGATGGTTTGCCCAGTTCATGAACTTTGTAATGTTGGCCTGCGCGGTGTAGTACAGGGTAGTTACGCTGGTAATGAGCTGCGGCACGATCATCATGACAAGTGCATACACCAGCAAAAGCCCGAACAGGATGGTAAGCGCCACGGACAGCGCGTTGATCAGACCATTCATCTTTTCCGGGATGAACCGGCGCAGAAAGCTTTCGATGCTGTTGCACACCGGCTTGAGCAGGTAGGCAATGACGGCACCGTAGATAAAGGGCATCAGGATGCCGGTCAGGGTAGAGATAGCCGAGCCGAAGCCGTCAAAGCGGTAAATGAGGAAAAAGAAGATGATGCTCAGTGCAATGGCACCAAACCCTGCGAGCATCCCATAGAGATACGGTTTGATGTGCGGCTTTTTGTCCATCATGACAAACTCCATTCCTGCTGCGGGCAGCGGGAATACCCACAGCGCTTATTAAATTTTGTTGCTTCTGCGCCAGATATGCAGCTTTTCAGCCTCGCGGATCAGCTCCTCACGGAAGTCCGGGTGTGCCACGCTGATCAGAGCCTCGGCCTTTTCCCAGGAGGTCAGGCCCTTCAGGTTCACGCAGCCATACTCGGTGCACAGGTAGTGCACGTTGGCGCGGGTGTCGGTAACGATGCTGCCGTTCTCCAGCGTGGGACGAATGCGGCTTTCCAGCTGGCCGGTCTTTTTATTAAAGAAGGTGGAGGACAGGCAGATAAAGCTCTTGCCACCCTTGGAAAGGTATGCGCCCAGCACGAAGTCCAGCTGACCGCCTGCACCGGAAATGTGCTTCACACCGGCGCTTTCGGCGTTCACCTGACCAAACAGGTCGATATCCACGGCATTGTTGATGGAAATGAAATTGTCCAGTGCGGAAATGCTGCGGATGTCGTTGGTGTAGTCCACCGGGGCAGACATACACTCCGGGTTATCGTTCAGGTAATCGTACATCTTCTGGGTGCCGGCACCAAAGGCGTAGACCTGACGGCCCTTGTCCAGCTGCTTGCGGCTGCCGTTGATCTTGCCGGCCTTGGCAATATCCACAAAGGCATCCACATACATCTCGGTGTGCACGCCCAGATCCTTCAGATCGCTCTGCGCGATCAGCCCGCCGATGGCGTTGGGCATACCGCCGATGCCCAGCTGCAGGCAGGCACCGTTGGGGATCTGCGGCACGATGAGGTTGGCTACCTTCAGGTCAACCTCAGTAGCGGCACCGGCAGCTGCCATCTGGCCGATGGGGGGATTTGCGCCCTCCACAATGCCGCTTACCTGAGAAACGTGTACGCAGTTCTCCATGCCGCCAAGGCAGCGCGGCATATTGGTGTTGACCTCCACGATGATCTTCTTGGCCTTTTCGCACACAGCACCCAGATGCGAAGCGCTGGGGCCGAAGTTGAAGTAGCCGTGCTCGTCCATGGGGGTCACCTGAAATACTGCCACATCCACGGGGTCGCTGCTCTCGCGGTAGTAGCGGGGCAGCTCAGAGTAGCGGATGGGGGAGTAGAAGGAGAAACCCTGCGCAATAGCCTTGCGCTCAATGCCGCCCATGTGCCAGCTGTTCCATGTCATGTGGGCAGCAGGGTCGTCGATCTGGAAGATCTCCGGCACCCACATCAGGATGCCGCCCCGGAAGTTGACCCCTTCCAGTTCCGGCAGACGCTTTGCCAACTCTGCATCCACGGCCACAGGGGTGTTCACAGCCCAGCCGTAGTCCACCCAGTCGCCGCTTTTGACCAGAGCGGCAGCCTGCGCAGCAGTCATAAGCTTCTGTGCGTACAGTTCCTTGCAATCCATTATAAACCATCCTCTCTTAAAATACATAAAAGAATTGTAAACAATTCTGTGCGGACAAATTATGCAGCTGTTTTAAGCCTGTTTTGCGGAATGCACACCGTTTTGCCACATCTGTATGGTAACCTTATAAACAAGACAGCAGTGTGTACTCCGCTCTGCGCAGAACAGCTCAACTTAGTTATAACATTAACAAAGTGTAGAATCAATAGTTTTGGCCAAAAAACAGTCAGTATAGCATAATGAACAGTTTTCTTATCTTTATGTGGGGATTGTTTGGTACGCAAAAAACAAAAAAGTTGAGAAAAAGTCTTGATAAAATTTTGACGATGTGCTTTACTAATAGCGTGGGAAGCAACTGCGGAGCAGTGCGGGATGATTCGTTTAAAATTTAACGATAAAACGCACCGCAGCAGTTTCAGGTTGCACCCAAGGCTGGAAAGTGCTATCATGGCAGAACCACATCGCGCTTAGTAATTACAGCGCACAAGGAGGACACTGACCGATGGCAACAGCAGTTTATCCCGGGTCGTTCGACCCGGTCACTAAGGGACACCTTGATATCATCAAACGCGCAGCAAAGATCAACGACCACCTCATTGTGGCGGTGCTGATCAACAGCGCCAAACATCCGCTGTTCACAGTGGAAGAGCGGGTGGCCATGCTGCAGGAATGCTGCAAGAACATCCCCAACGTGACCGTGGAAGGCTTCGACGGCCTGACCGTGGAATTCGCAAAAAAGCGTCACGCATCTGTAATGGTGCGGGGGCTGCGGGCGGTAACGGACTTTGAAAACGAGATTCAGCTTGCGCAGACCAACCACGCACTGATGCCCGGCATCGAGACCATGTTCCTTGCCACCAGCATCAAATGGAGTTATCTTTCCTCCACCATCGTAAAGGAAGCAGCGTACTACGGCAGTGACATCAGCAAGTTCGTCACACCCAATGTGGAAAAGGCCGTCAACGAAAAATACGCACAGCTCCGGGAGAGGGAAGAAATCTGATACCGCAAAAATGCCGCAGGGCGTTTTGATAAATGGGTAACCGATAAGTAACACACATACACAATTCAGGAGGCTATTCACATGAAAAAGATCGTTATCGCATCTGCATGCCGCACCGCTATCGGCAAGTTCGGTGGCACTCTGGCCAACGTTCCCGCTACTGAGCTGGGCTCCATCGTCATCAAGGAGGCTCTGAACCGTGCAAACGTCAAGCCCGAGCAGGTCGATCATGTTTACATGGGCTGCGTCATTCAGGCTGGTCTGGGCCAGA
>ERZ773115.3442-NODE-3442-length-10937-cov-2.941463_pt1 | contig 10937 bp, 8 predicted proteins | sample MGYA00511116_ERZ773115 | MGnify/ENA primary metagenome ERZ773115 (study PRJEB29015, sample SAMEA2737869) | human gut metagenome | biome: human gut; feature: human-associated habitat; material: faeces | place: China | collected 2012 ... | reverse complement strand
CTCAAGCGATTCATAAAAATATCTTGCCCCACACCTACTTTTTATAGGTACGAACCTGTACATTTCTCTTCTTTATCCCTACCAGAACCGCCCCGCAATCCCTGGTACACACCCACGGAATCCCCTCTTTTTCCAGTCTTTCCAGTGTTTCCACATGAGGATGTCCATAGCGGTTTCCTTCACCGCAGGAGATCACTGCCAGTTTTGGAGAAACCTCTTTTAGGAATGGTTCTGTACTGGAATATCCGGAACCATGATGGGCGATTTTTAGAATCTGGACTGGCTTTTCCAAGGTATCTTTCCGTTCCAGCCACTGCAGCTCCCCATCTGCACTCATATCCCCGGTCAATAACATCCCAAAATCCCCATAAGACGCCTGGATCAACAGGGAATGGTTATTCCGCTCCGTTTCATCAGTTCCTGCTCCATCGTAGAGACATCGAAGGCTCAGACCATCTACACGGATCTGATCCCCCTGTTTCATCCAGAACACCTTTGTCCCGGCATTTCGGGCTTGTTGACCTAGTTTTTCGTAAATGGGATCTTCTTTTCCTCGAATGGGAAGAATCAGGTTCTGGATCTGAATGCCACTGTCGGATTCCAGAAGGTATGACAATCCGGAGATATGATCCTGGTCGCCATGACTGACGATGGCGTAGGAAACTTTGGAAATTCCATTGCTTTTCAGATATGGCTCCAATACCTGCTGCCCCAGCTTTTTCTGGTCAGTACTGCCGCCGTCCAGAAGGATCACGCCATGGCGGGTGCGAAAGAAAATCCCATCGCCCTGACCAACATCCAGGAATGTAGTCTGCAGGCCGTGAACCGGACGTGGTGCCAAACATAATGCACTGACTACACATATCATCACAAGGCCGATTGCCTGACCTGTTATACGGCCACTTTTCCATTTTTCTCTTCCCTTCACGCCATTTCCTCGCTCTGATCTATGCTGATTTTTCCAATTTTGTAGTTTCTCTTCCTCATCCTCCTTTTCCAGTAACAGCCATTTTACACCCAAAGCCACTCCCCACAGGCATACATATACCCCAATCTGCCACATCTTCGGTCTCCCCAGCACCCACACTGCGCCCGGCAGCTTTTGAAAGCTTTCACATAAAATCCGATACAGTACCAGTACATAATGTCCCCCGCCAATAGCGACCCGGCTACACAAGAGACTGCATCCACCCACTGCCACGCAAAGAATTCCGGATATCAATACTCCACCCATGAATGGAATGACCAGCAAATTCAAGAGCATACTGTATACTGGATACTCAAAGAAATGGTATGCGATCACGGGGAAGGTCACAATCTGGATCGCCAATCCCGAAAGTACCGCATTCCCGATTCCTTTCCATCGCTTTTCCCTTCTCTGCTTTCCCTCTATTCCTTTTATTTTCACCGTATGACCCGCTCCTATCCGTCCCACTTCCACCCATGCCTGCAGCATTGGCAGTACCGCCCCAATCCCCACAATCGCCCCAAACGATAACTGAAAGGACGCCTGAAACAGCAAAAGCGGGAACTTCACCAGCAAAAGCAGCGCCGCCACTGCCATGGCAGACAGCAGATCATAGGTCCGTCCAAACCGGTCTGCCGTCAGTCGCAGACAGACCATCACCACCGCCCGGATCGCACTGGCAGAGTTTCCACTAAGAATCCCATAGGAAATGGTCAGAAATCCGGCCCCGATTCCCGCCTGACCGATAGACAGTCCCAGTTTCCGGAAAAATCCATACACGGCCAGACTGATTATGGAAATATGCAGCCCGCTGACCGCCAACAGATGGGAAATCCCATTTCTCTGGTACAGTTTTCTGGTGTCTTCTTCCAGGCTGCTTTTATCTCCCAATACTACCGACTGAAAGATCCCCAGATCCTCCTTCTCGCAGATTTTCTCCAGGATATCCGCCGCCCGACGCTTCAGACGGTAAATTCCCTGGAAATAAGGTGACACACTGCCTCCGGCCTTTCGCATTACCTCCCCATACATCTGCCCCCCATAACCCTGAGCATGATAATACGCGGCATAATCAAACTCTCCTGGATTTCCCGGATGTCGGAACCGCTTCAACTCCCCGATCACACAGATCCGCTCGCCAATCCCGTATTTCTCCACAAGCGCCGCCTGGTCCTCTGCTCCCTCTGCCATCTCCTCCACCATCTCCTCCACCATCTCCTCTGCCTTCACATACACCACCAGCTTCGGATACGGCTTTTCCCCCTCCAGATCCAGCCTCCAGTTCTCCTTTCCAGACTGGATCGCCATAATTTTTCCATATACCGCTCTTTCTTCTCCTTCATAGGTTTCCATAAATTTCTCCCACATTTCCACCTGCCTCTGCTCCTGCCACAAACGCACCACTCCAAAAAGCACAAAAAAGAGCGGCATCATCCACACAACCAGATTTCTGCCGCTCTTATTCCACTTCATCCACAGAACCATTCCCCCGCTGCATAGAAGCACCAGGGTCAGGATCTGCCAGACCATCGGCAGCCGTAGATATACCTCTCCAAGTACGAATCCCCACGCCGCAAATAACAATGGTCTTTTCATATTCAATTTTCCTTTTCTGAAACGATCACTCTCCACCGAGATCCAGATTCCGCTCAAACTGGGTATTTAACGATATCACATCCCGGAACATCACATCCGAAGAGCCATTGACCGTCAACTGCACCTTGTTCACACTGGAAATGGCACAAAGGGAATTCACGATCGAATAAATCGGGATTAATTCCTTTACTTCCAGGGAATTATTTAAAAAGTTCGAATCAAAGTTTACATAACATACATTTTCACTGACAGAAACATTTAACAGCTTCACATCGGACGGAAGTGTCGGATAACCGCCCTCCACCTCCGGACCTTTCAGCAGTTCCTCTACTACCAGTTTCTCCAAAGACGTATTCATACTGTGAACCACTTCCCGATCCTCTTCTACCAGCTTTTCGCCAGTCTCGTCAGCAAAATACAAGGTGATCTGGATCTTTTCAAAGGTATTCACATCGCTGATACTTTCAATAAAATCGGTATCCGCCAGGAGTCCCACCGGTTTTCCCGTCAGATCCAGTAACGGCTGGTCCGCCACATAAATACTGATATAATCGACTCCCTCAAGCTGTGTCATGGTCTTGGTCAGCGCCGCCCGGCATAGGATCTCCCTGGTGGCATCCATATTGACCCGGCTGTAACCGCCGTCAAAATACAGATACAGGATCCGCTCCTCCAGCCGGTAGCCACGGTATCCTACCTTATCAGATAATGCCGCCTGACTGTCCACATCATTCGGAACCTTCAAAAACTGCTCCATCAGCTCCTGGATCAGCAGTTCCGTGTCGGTGGTCTCTGTATGATATTCATAAGGAGCCAGCTTTGTCACAGAAGTATTCAAATAATAAATCTTATAAGCTTCTCCGGCCACTGCTTCCGTTTTCTTTTCCCCGCACCCTGCAAGGGCCAGGACTGTCAGAAGAAGCAGCAGTCTGTATACATATTTTTTCATTCTGCTCCTCCTAAGAAATATAATTTAACGGGATCCGCACCGTAAAGGTAGATCCTTCACCTTCTTTACTGGAAAGACGGATAGCGCCGTGATGCATCAGGATCACATTTCTGGTAATGGACAGGCCCAGACCCGTACCGCCGGTCTCTCTTGATCTGGCCTTATCTACCCGGTAAAAACGTTCAAAGATATGCTCCTGATACTCCTCCGGAATGCCAATCCCGGAATCCGCAACTTTAATATAGAAGAACTTATGATCTGCATCCAGAGTCACCCGCACCCAGCCATTCTCAATGTTATATTTTACCGCATTTTCCACCAGGTTATTGATCGCCAGGGACAGCTTCACCTCGTCCACATCCGCCGTCACTTCACGGATGCTCTCATAGATCAGTTCTACATTCCGTTTCTTGGCAATGGGCCGCAGTCGCTTTAAGATCTGCTGCACCAGGGCATTGATATCTACCTGGGCAATATTCAGCTCTGCTGCCGCCTTGTCCATCTTCACCAGCGACAACAGATCATCAATGATCTTGCTCTCCCGGTCGATCTCATCAGAAATATCCGTCATGAACTCCCGATACAGTTCCACCGGAACCTCCTCCATGCTCATCAGAGAATCTGCCAGAACCCGGATAGACGTGATCGGTGTCTTTAACTCATGAGACACATTGGATACAAATTCTTCTCTGGACTGATCCACGGTCCGAAGCTTGGTGATGGTGCTCTGGACCGCCTGGGAAATGTTCCATGTTTCTTTGTAGGTATTCTCCGAAATACTCTCGTCCAGATTGCCGTCCGCTACCTTATTTAACATCTCCTGCAGCCGTCCAAATGGCTTCATCAGAACAACCACGAACAAAATAGAGCACAGAATCAATACTCCAATGATCATCAGCCCGTAGAAAGACATCTTTTCCGCCACCTTCGATACATTGGATACAATATTCTCTGTGGACACAGTCATCAACAGCACGCCGATGACATTCCTCTCATCTTCACTGTCGCAGATCTGCGCCGTTGTAACCACATAGTGCTTGTCTGCCTCATGAAACGCCACATTTTCCCCACGGAAGCATTTTACGATCGGTTCGGACACATTGATCCTCCCATCGGCCAGCCCAAACGTATCCTTCACGATCCGGAAATTCTGATCGACCACCACGATTCGTCCATTGAAAATGTCTGCGATGGTATCCAATTCTTTATCGATCAGCGGGTCATGGGTTTCTTTTAACAGATACCCGGCTCTGGTCAGCCTGTCTCCTGTGATCAGGCACTGGTTCTGCACCTCGATCATCCGTCCGTCGATCTGTGTCTGGCTGAAGGACTGGTTCATAAATTTGCTCTGGATAAATACCGGCAAAAAACCAATGATCAGAAACAGCAGAAACAACGGTATTTTCATACTGAAAATATGATTCAGTTTTATCCGTTTCATTCGATCACCTTAGAGCAGGCCACTGCTAATGAACCAGGTCCGATATGGCAGCTGACGCTTAAAGACAACGGCGCAATCACGATCTCGCCGGTCGCCGGGAACAGTTCCCGCAGTTCCTTTGCAAATTCGTCTGCCTCCTCCTGGTTATCCGTATGTGCCACCGCCAGATGGACATTCTTACCTGTCCGGTCACCGAAACGTTCCTCTAAATCCTTCGTGATCGCCGCCACCATGATACTCTTAGCCTGTTTCATGGTTCTTGCCTTGGCAAATGCATCCAGCTTCTCTCCCTGGACGGTCAGAACCGGTTTCAGACGAAGTAAAGTACCAAGCGCCGCTGCCGCCGGAGTGATACGTCCGCCTTTTTTCAGATATTTTAAAGTGTCCAGCGTAATGTAAATGCTGGAATCAAATTTTACAGCCTCCAGCTTCTCCTTGATCTCCGCTGCGCACATACCTTTCGCTGCCAGCTCTTTCGCATCCAGGGCCGACTGGCGCTGGGTCACGGATATCCGCTGGTTATTGACAACTTCTACCTTTCCGTCATAATCCTCTGCCAGCATCATGGCAGTCTGACATGATCCACTCAAACCACTGGACATAGGGATATGAACGATCTCATCGTATTCTTCCAATACCTCATCCCAAAGAGCCATGATGGACTCCGGAGATGGCTGCGAAGTAGAAATATCGCTTCCCTCACCAAGCTTTGCGTAGAACTCCTGCTGTGTCAGGGTAATATCCTCTAAATACTCCTCGCCATTGATCATAAATGGCATCGGCACAATCCGGATTCCAAGCTGTTTTCCTTCCTCCTGGGTAATTCCGCTGTTACTGTCTGTAATGATCGCTACTTTCATACTGCTCTCCTTCTATTCTATGCCCGCTTCCGGTCAGCGCACAAATACACCAACCAGCCGAACCATTATTCCAATTTTACCTGCGCCTTATGGCGTGGTGTACACTTATTCTACCTTATTTTTCTAGGAAATTCTACTCATTTTTCCAAAAGACTTGTTATCACTGTTTTGCCGGCAGGTTTGCGAAAATATTCTGCCAGCAGTGGACGAATTTTCCTCCATGGCGTATAATAGATGTTATAGTTATGGAATCAATCTTAGAAAAAGGAGTATTCGTCATGCCTTATTGTCCAAAATGTGATATGGAATTCGTGGATGGAATCACCACCTGCTCCGACTGCGGTGGTCCCCTGGTGGCATCTAAGGAGGAAGCAGACCGGTTAAAGCGGGAGGAACAGTTAAAACGACAGAAAGAACAGCAGAATCTGACCCAGGAGATGCTTTCCATGGAGATGAACGGCGCCGATGCAGACAGTTTCTCCGGATATGCTTCGGAAGACTTTCACAATCTGGCGAATTCTGATGATCCAGATGTTTCCACGAAAGGTTCTCGCTCCACCGATCCAGCATCTGCCCTTTCCTTCAAGCAGCAGTCCACCGCTTATGTAGATAAAGGTCAGAAATATGAGGATCTTCGTTCCTCTGCCTCCGCTTTTCTCATCGTTGGCGGCGCAGTCCTGATCTTCTCGGCTCTGTGCTGGTTGCAGATCGTCCATCTGCCTATGGCTGGATTTTCCCGCTATCTGATCCAGACCGCTCTGACCGCCATGGGAATCTTCTCTATGGTAGTTTACATAAAATCAAACAGATCTGCCAAGGATCTGCTTCCACAGATTGAAGAAGAAAAGCAGAAAACGAATGATCTCATCCAGTGGTTCTTATCGGAACAGAGCGCCCAGGACATTGACCGGGAAATCCTGGATCTCGACCAGTTAAATGACGAAGAGATCAGCTTAAAACGTTTCCAGATCATCCAGGATTATCTGATCACCCACAAGGATCTTCCAGATCCGGCTTATGTGGACGCGTTATGCGAGGAAATCTACACAAAGTTGTACGAAGAAAATTAAAAAGTCCTTGTTTCCTATGACATAAAAAACTACCGACACTAACCCCATTTTTCATGGTTTTATCTGTCGGTAGTTTTTTTTACACATACGTCACTCCGTATCTGTCTTTCTCATTCGTAAATTCCTGATCCGAGGAATCTTATTTCACCAGTAAAGATTTACCAGTCATCTCTTTTGGCTGCTCCATGCCCATTAACTCTAACAGAGTTGGTGCAATATCGCAGAGTGCGCCGCCCTCTCTAAGCTTGTAAGAAGGATCTGCGTTCACCAGGATAAATGGAACTGGGTTTGTGGTATGAGCGGTCCATGGCTCGCCGGTCTCGTAGTCTACTAACTGCTCTGCGTTGCCGTGGTCTGCACAGATGAACATCACACCGTCCACCTCTTTTAATGCCTCAACAGCACGTCCTACGCACTCATCAACCACCTCAATGGCCTTGATCGCTGCGGACTCTACGCCGGTATGGCCTACCATATCCGGGTTCGCGAAGTTGATGATGATCACATCATATTTATCAGACTTGATGGCGTTTACCAGCTTGTCGCATACCTCATATGCGCTCATCTGAGGCTTCAGATCATAAGTTGCCACATCCTTTGGAGACGGAACTAAGACACGATCCTCACCCTGGTTTGGCTCCTCAACACCGCCGTTGAAGAAGAAGGTTACATGAGCGTACTTCTCAGTCTCAGCGATTCTCACCTGAGTCTTGCCGTGGTCTGCCAGGTACTGACCCAGCGTATTGGTAATGCCCTCTTTCTTGAAAGCAACCAGCTTGTCTGTGATGGTCTCATCGTAATCGGTGAAACATACATAGACAAGATCTAATTTTTTCTCTCTTGCAAATCCATCAAACTCTGCGTCACGGAATGCGTGAGTGATCTCTCTTGCACGGTCTGGACGGAAGTTAAAGAAGATCACAGAATCATTGTCCTGGATCGCTGCAACTGGCTTTCCGTCTTTTACTACTGCAAATGGCTCTACGAACTCATCTGCCTTGCCGTCATCATAAGAAGCCTGGATTCCTGCAGTTGCGCTTTCTGCCGTCTTTCCTTCGCTCTTCGTCATCACGTTATATGCTTTTTCTACACGATCCCATCTCTTATCACGGTCCATGGCGTAGAAACGTCCCATAACAGTCGCTACCTGGCCTACGCCAAGCTCTGCCATCTTGGATTCCAGTTCCTCTACAAAGCCTTTACCAGATTCTGGTGGAGTGTCACGGCCATCTAAGAAGCAGTGTACATACACCTTCTCAAGACCATTTCTCTTAGCCAGTTCCAGAAGACCATAGATATGGGTCAAATGGCTGTGAACACCGCCAGTAGATACCAGGCCAAACAGATGAAGGGCAGAATCATGCTTCTTGCAGTTCTCAACAGCTGCTAAGAATTCCTGGTTCTGGAAAAAATCTCCATCCTGGATGGATTTGGTGATCTTGGTCAGCTCCTGGTAAATGACACGGCCTGCGCCCATGTTCATATGTCCAACCTCGGAGTTACCCATCTGGCCGTCCGGAAGTCCTACAAATAAACCGCTGGCATTGCCCTTTACAAAAGGACACTGGCTCATCAACTGATCCATCACCGGAGTCTTTCCTTCACAGACTGCGTTGTGGTCACATCTGTCATTCAGACCATATCCATCAAGGATCATTAATACGGTTGGTCTTTTACTCATAATCAAATCTCCAATACTATCGTAATCACTTATTTGTAGTTAACGATCTTACCAAAATCTGGCTTTAAGGATGCGCCGCCTACCAGACCGCCATCGATGTCAGGTTTTGCAAACAGCTCTGCTGCGTTACCTGCGTTAACAGAACCACCGTACTGGATACGGATCTCTGCTGCAGTTGCCCCGTCATATACCTCAGCGATACATGCACGGATCGCGCCGCATACTTCCTCAGCCTGATCAGAAGTAGCAGTCTTGCCAGTTCCGATTGCCCAGATCGGCTCATATGCGATCACAGCAGTCTTCGCCTGCTCTGCAGTTACGTTCTGGAATGCAATCTTGATCTGCTGACGGATCCAGTCAAGGGTGATTCCCTGCTCTCTCTGAGTCAGAGTCTCACCACAGCAGATGATCGGTGTTAAACCATGCTCAAATGCCTTCAGGACTTTCTTATTTACAGTCTCATCAGTCTCAGCAAAGTATTCTCTTCTCTCAGAATGTCCGATGATCACATATTTTACGCCAGCATCTACTAACATATTTGGAGAAATCTCTCCTGTGTAAGCGCCCTTCTCCTCAAAATACATATTCTCAGCACCGATCTGGATGTTGGTTCCTTTCGCTGCCTCCATAGCCGGAATGATGTCGATTGCCGGTACGCAGAATACAACATCTACTTCATCGTTTACTACTAATGGTTTTAACTCCTCTACCAGTTTAACAGCCTCAGATGGAGTCATATTCATTTTCCAGTTTCCTGCGATAATTTTCTTTCTTGCCATGATATTATCCCCTCAAAGTTAAATTATAATGTAACTTCCCCTTACTAAGCTCAAGACGTTACGTTTTTCGCTAAGTACGGGGAAGTAAGTTCGTACTAAGTTCATGCTTCGCTTTCGCTCGCATTCACTAAATACTTACTTATCATCAGCTGCTGCTACGCCTGGCAGAGTCTTGCCTTCCAGGAACTCCAGGGATGCACCGCCACCTGTAGAGATATGGCTCATCTTATCTGCAAAACCTAACTGGTTAACTGCTGCTGCAGAGTCACCGCCACCGATGATGGTAGTTGCATCTGTCTCAGCTAATGCTTTTGCTACTGCAATCGTACCTGCTGCTAAGGTTGGGTTCTCGAATACGCCCATCGGTCCGTTCCAAACAACGGTCTTAGCGGTCTTAACAGCATCTGCATACATCTGAGCGGTCTTAGGTCCGATATCGCAGCCTTCTCTGTCTGCTGGCATATCAGCAACACCATAAACCTCAGTCTCAACCGGAGCATCGATTGGGTTCGGGAACTCAGCGATGGTTACAGAGTCAACTGGCAGAAGTAATTTCTTGCCTAATTTCTCAGCTTTCTCCATCATCTCTTTGCAGTAATCTAACTTCGTGTCATCTACTAAGGATTTACCGATCTCATAGCCCTGTGCTTTTAAGAAAGTATAAGCCATACCACCACCAATGATCAGGGTATCGCATTTCTCAAGCAGGTTGGAGATTACGTTTAATTTATCAGCAACTTTTGCGCCGCCTAAGATTGCAACGAAAGGTCTTACCGGGTTCTCAACTGCATTACCTAAGAAGTCGATCTCTTTCTGCATCAGATAACCAACTGCGTTTGTGCCGCCCTTTGCAGTGATGAACTTGGTTACGCCTGCAACAGAAGCATGTGCTCTGTGGGAGGAACCAAATGCGTCACATACATAATCGTCAGCCAGATCAGCCAGCTCTTTGCTGAACTCTTCGCCGTTCTTAGTCTCTTCTGCGCCACGGAAACGGGTGTTCTGTAACAGAACAACATCGCCGTCGTTCATCTCAGCAACAGCCTTGGTAGCAGCCTCGCCTGTTACGTGATAATCGGATACGAATACAACCTTCTTGCCTAATTTCTCTTCCAGTCTTGCTGCAACCGGAGCTAAGGACTCACCCTCGTTCGGGCCATTTTTTACTTTTCCTAAGTGGGAGCAGAGAATTACTTTTGCGCCTTCATTGATCAGCTTCTGGATCGTAGGAAGAGCTGCAACGATACGGGTCTCGTCTGTGATCACACCATTCTTTAACGGTACGTTGAAATCACAGCGTACTAACACTCTTCTGCCTTTTAAGTTCTTTAAATCATCAACAGATTTTTTATTTAACATGATAATTCTCCCTTCATGGACAGATAATAAATGAAATAAAAGGGTCCGGCCCAAACATGACCGGACCCTTTTTGAGTCACATTTAATTCAACAATTAGCCTAACTCAGCGAAGTATTTGATTGTTCTAACCATCTGGCTGGTGTAGGAGTTCTCGTTGTCGTACCAGGAAACGACCTGCACCTGGCTGGTGCCGTTGCCCAGATTGATGACCATGGTCTGGGTGGCATCGAACAG
>ERZ773115.3437-NODE-3437-length-10954-cov-3.405634_pt1 | contig 10954 bp, 10 predicted proteins | sample MGYA00511116_ERZ773115 | MGnify/ENA primary metagenome ERZ773115 (study PRJEB29015, sample SAMEA2737869) | human gut metagenome | biome: human gut; feature: human-associated habitat; material: faeces | place: China | collected 2012 ... | reverse complement strand
TGCCCACCCCCATGGCGGAGTTGGTGATGGTGCTCATGATCTTGGGCAGCACGATGTCGCACAGGGTAGTCAGTGCGGCACAGAACAGGTCCAGGAACAGGGTCTTTTTGTACTTGACCAGATAGGGCAGGAAGCGCCGGATCAGCGCGCCGCTGCTGGCGTGATGTGCCCCGGGGTCATTGATCTTCTGTTTTGGCATAATACCTCCCATAATAGGCTCCCCTGAGGGGGAAAGCTTCCTTATCTCTTCTTGCTGTAATCCCGCTCGCCGTAAATGGCGGTGCCGATGCGCACCAGCGTGGCACCCTCGCGGATGGCGTTTTCAAAGTCGCCGCTCATGCCCATGGAAAGGGTCTCCATGGCCACATTCTGGTAGCCCCGCTCCCCGGCCTGCACAAACAGCTTGTACACCTGGGCCAGGTAGCGGCGGTTCTGGGCGTCGTCGTTGTTCACCGGGGGAATGGCCATCAGGCCTTTGACCCGGATGTGCTCCTGGGCGGCGGCGGCATCCAGCAGCGGCCAGAGCCGCTCCGGGGAAACACCGGTCTTGGACTCCTCCCCGCCGATGTTCACTTCCAGCAGCACGTTCTGCACGATGCCAGCCTTGGCAGCCTCTTTTTCAATGGCGGCCAGCAGGTGCTCGCTGTCCACGCTCTGGATGAGGCTGGCACGGCCCAGCACCTTTTTGATCTTGTTCGTCTGCAAATGGCCGATGAAATGGCTGGGCTTGCCGCAGTAGGCCCCGGCGTCAAAATTGGCGCAGAGCTCCTGCACATGGTTCTCGCCAAACACATCAATGGGCAGGGCCGCACTGGCGGCAACAATGTCCGCTGTGCGGGTCTTGCAGGCGGCACAGAGCTGCACCGCTGCCGGGTCGCGGCCCGCTTCCCGGGCGGCTGCCGCCATCTTGGCGCGGATCTCTTCCACCGCTTCCCGCATTTCTTCCAGTGTCTTTTCCGCCATAGGTCAATCCTCCTCGGTATATTTTGCGCGCTCACCACCGATGAGCTTGGGGCGGGTGCGGGCACAGAGAATGTTTGCTTCGCCGATCTGATTCAGGCTCAGGCGCACCGGCACGGCCACCCGCTTGAGGTGCATCCCGATGAGAGTGCCGCCGATGTCGATGCCTGCATGGGCCTTGATCTCTTCCACGGCGATCGGGTCATGGAACTGCTTCCAGCAGGTGGTGGCCCAGCTGCCGCCCGCGTGGGGCCGGGGCACCACACAGACTTCCTCCCAGCCGTATCGTTCGGCGGCTTCCCGCTCGATGATAATGGCACGGTTGAGGTGCTCACAGCACTGGGCCGCCAGCCAGATGCCCTGCGCCGCCAGCACCGGGGCAATGCCCGCGTACACGGCCTGCGCCGCTTCCAGGCTGGAATCCTTGCCGATGTGCCCGCCCACGATCTCGCTGGACGAGCAGCCCACCACGAACACATCGCCCTTTTTCAGCTTTGCTTCGGCCAGCAGTTCGGTCACTGCCTGCCGGGCCTGCGTCTCGATCTGTTTTTTGAATTCTTCTGTCATAAAAAACACCTCGGTTTTTATCAAAGATCAAAGATTTGCACTGCGCACCTTTTCGCTGCCTGCAAGGCCGAGATACAGCCTGCTCTCCACCGGGCACAGAGCTGTCACGCCGTCTGCACCCTTGCTGGAGACCGTCCGCTTCCAGCTGCCGTCTGCCGTATCTACAGCTTCCGCGCAGGGCGCATCGGCAGGCAGGTTGAATAGCTTTTCCTGCAGATTCCGGCCTGCACGCAGGGCAATGCCCCGCAGCAGGGTGCTGTCGGCGTTCTTTTCCAGCCAGCCGCTGCGGGCCCAGCGGTAGCTGATGTAGAGCGTACCGTCCGTGTCCAGCGACAGGGCACCGGGGTAGCCGGGCAGGCCGTACAGATGGGTCGAGCAGCCTTTGCCTCCGGCCGTTAGGTCGCGGGCGGCGGTGTCCACCGCCCAGACGCAGCGGCTTCCCAGGTCGGAGACATAGAGCGTCTCCGCTGCCTCATCCAGCGCAAGGCCGGAGGCCCCGGCGATGCCGGTCAGGACAGTCTCCACTGTGCGGGCGGCGGGGTCGTAGACGTAGACGCTTCCGGTGCCGGTGTGGGCAGTCAGTTCGGTGCGCAGGGCGCTCTCCACGCCGTGCTGGGCGCGGGCAGCGGCAAGGTCGGTGAAGTAGACCACGCCGTCCGATGCGGCAGCCACTGCCGTGGGGCAGGAGAGGGCGCGGCCGTCGATCTGGCTCACGATGAGCTCCACCGTCACGCCCCACTGGTCGCTGTTCACCCGGTAGAGCCGCCCGCCCTCCGATTCCAACGTCGTCATCCAAATGGTGCCGTCCGGTGCAAAGGCGAAATCGGTGATCTCGCCTGCCGTCGTCAGCACTTCGGTCCGACCGGTGCCGTCCGGCTGCATCCGCAGCAGGCAGCCATTCTTGCCGGATCGGGCGGCGGCGTAGAGCCAGCCGTTGTTCTCCCGCAGGGCGGAGATCTCCGTGTAGGGGGCCAGTTCCAGAACGCCGCCTTCGGCGGCGGTCTGCGCCCCGGTCTCCTGTCGGACGTCCGGGGCGGTGTAGGGCGTGGGCGCGGCCTCGATGGGCCGCACCACCAGCCCCCAGATGAGGGCCACCGCAGCGCAGAGCACAAAGACGATGCTCAGCTTCTGGAACCGCTGCAGCACCTCTTCCCGCTCGGCGGCGCGCTGGGCCTCACGATCCTGATTCTTCTAATCTGTTAATCCGAACGAGTTATGAATATACTATCTCTGTTTCCCGCCGTTCCGCTCGTGATGATGCTGGGTCTGTGGCTCTCGAAGTCCACGCGGCAGATTCACACGGTGATGGTCGCAGGCTCTTCGCTGCTCGTGGCGCTGGCCGTCGTGCTCGTGGTGCAGTACCTCGGGCTGCGCGGCGCGGGCGAGACGGCGCAGATGCTCTTCACCGAAAGCCGCGTCTGGTATGCGCCGCTCAACATCCACTACGCCGTGGGCGTCGACGGCATTTCGGTGGCAATGCTCCTGCTGTCGGCCGTCATCGTCTTCACGGGCACGTTCGCCTCGTGGCAGATGAAGAGCGACGTCAAAGCCTACTTCCTCTGGTTCTGCCTGTTGAGCGTGGGGGTGTTCGGGTTCTTCATTTCGGTCGACCTCTTCACGATGTTCCTGTTCTACGAGGTGGCGCTGATCCCGATGTACCTGCTGATCGGCGTCTGGGGCAGCGGGCGCAAGGAATACGCCGCCATGAAACTGACGCTGATGCTCATGGGCGGTTCGGCGTTGCTGCTGATCGGCATTCTGGGCATCTACTTCGGTGCGGGCGCCACGACGATGAACATTCAGGAGATCGCCGCGCTGAACAACATTCCCGTTGCCCAGCAGCGCATCTGGTTCCCGCTGGTGTTCGTGGGTTTCGGCGTGCTGGGCGCGCTGTTCCCGTTCCATACGTGGAGCCCCGACGGCCACGCCTCGGCCCCGACGGCCGTGTCGATGCTCCACGCCGGGGTGCTGATGAAGCTGGGCGGATACGGCTGTTTCCGGGTTGCTATGTATCTTTTACCCGAAGCGGCGCATGAATTGAGCTGGGTATTTATCATCCTGACAACGATTTCCGTCGTCTACGGCGCCTTCTCGGCCTGCGTGCAGACCGACCTCAAGTACATCAACGCCTACTCCTCGGTGTCGCACTGCGGACTGGTGCTGTTCGCCGTTTTGATGATGAACACCACGGCCGGTACGGGCGCCGTGCTCCAGATGTTGAGCCACGGCCTGATGACGGCCCTCTTCTTCGCGCTGATCGGCATGATCTACGGCCGCACCCACACGCGGGACATCCGCCAGCTGGGCGGGCTGATGAAGGTGATGCCGTTCCTCGCGGTCGGGTATGTGATCGCGGGTCTGGCCAACCTCGGGCTGCCGGGCCTGAGCGGCTTCGTGGCCGAAATGACCATCTTCAACGGCGCGTTTATGAACGCCGACACGTTCCACCGCGTGGTGACCGTCATCGCCTGCACGTCGATCGTCATCACGGCGGTCTACATCCTGCGCGTCGTCGGGAAAATCCTCTACGGCACGTGCGACAATCCCGAACACCTGAAGCTTTCGGACGCCACGTGGGACGAGCGGCTGTCGGTCGTCTGCCTCGTCGTCGCCATCGCCGGCATGGGTCTGGCGCCGCTGTGGGTGAGCGACATGATCCGCGGCAGCGTCGCGGAGATCATTGCACATATTTTGAGTTAAGCGACTATGGATTACACCTTGATATTTACGCTGATGCGGGCCGAAGTGACCCTCACGGCGATTCTCGTCTTCGTGTTCCTCTACGACCTCATGGCCGGGGAGCGCGCACGCCGCCGCTTTTCGGCCGTGGTCTGCTGCCTGATGGTCGTGCAGGTGGTTGTGAACCTTGTTCCGGCTGCGGGGGGCGAACTCTTCGGCGGCATGTTCTGCCATACGCCGATGGACGGCATCGTCAAAAGCATGCTCTCCGTCGGAGCGCTGATCGTCTTCCTGCAGTCCGACACGTGGCTGCGCCGCGAGGACACGCGCCACAAGCAGGGCGAATTCTACATCCTGACCCTCTCGACGCTGCTGGGCATGTATTTTATGATCGGCGCGGGCAACTTCCTGCTGTTCTTCATCGGTCTGGAGCTGGCTTCGGTCCCGATGGCCTGTCTGGTGGCCTTCGACAAATACAAACGCTATTCGGCCGAGGCGGGGGCCAAATACATCCTCTGCGCGCTGTTCTCGAGCGGACTGATGCTCTACGGCATCTCGTTCCTCTACGGAACGACCGGGACGCTCTATTTCGGCGACATGGCCGCCCGCATCGACGGTTCGCCGTTGCTGGTGATGGCCCTGGTCTTCTTCCTCTCGGGGCTTGGCTTCAAGATTTCGCTCGTGCCCTTCCACCTCTGGACGGCGGACGCCTACCAGGGCGCGCCGACGAACGTGACCGCCTATCTTTCGGTGGTCTCGAAGGGCGCTGCGGCGTTCGTGCTGCTGACGGTGCTCGTGAAGGTGTTCGCCCCGATGACCGAACAGTGGCAGACGCTGCTCTGGATCGTGACGGTGTCGAGCATCACCGTTGCGAACCTCTTCGCCATCCGGCAGAAGGACCTCAAGCGTTTCATGGCCTTCTCGTCCATCTCGCAGGCCGGATACATCATGCTGGCCGTCATCGGCGGCAGCGCCATCGGCATGACCTCGCTGGTCTTCTATGTGCTGGTCTACATGGCCGCCAACCTCGCGGTGTTCGGCGTGCTGTCCGCCGTCGAGCAGCACAGCGGCGGCAGGGTCTCGCTGGAGGACTACAACGGGTTTTCCCGCACTAATCCCCGCCTGGCGCTGCTGATGACCCTGGCGTTGTTCTCGCTGGCGGGAATCCCGCCCTTCGCCGGGTTCTTCTCGAAATTCTTCGTCTTCGCCGCGGCTTTCAGTGGCGGATTCTACCTGCTGGTCTTCATCGCGCTGGTCAACACGGTCGTGTCGCTCTATTACTACCTGTTGATCGTCAAGGCGATGTACATTATGCCCGGCGACGCGCCGATCGCGGCGTTCCGCAGCGACCGTTACACGCGCGTCAGCCTCGCGCTCTGCATGGCAGGCGTCCTGCTGCTGGGCATCGTCAGCGCGGTTTACGACGGCATCAACGCCTTTGCGTTCGGGCTTTGACCCGGCGGGATATGCAGATGCGGGGCGCGGGAGACCGTGCCCCGCATTTTTTCGTGCGGGTGCGATTGGGGTTTGCGGGCCTGCCGCCGGGGTGCGTTATCGCCGCTTTTCCAGGGCGAGCAGCCGCTCCTTGATGTCGAGCCCTCCGGCGTAGCCCGTGAGCTTGCCGTCGTAACCCAGGACGCGGTGGCAGGGAATGACGATGACGATGGGGTTGCGGTTGTTGGCCATGCCGACGGCGCGGAACGATTTGTTGTGGCCGATCTGCATGGCGATATGTCCGTAGGTGCGGGTTTCGCCGTAGGGGATGGTTTGCAACGCCTGCCAGACGGATTGCTGGAAGGGCGTTCCGGCGGGTGCGAGCGGCAGCGAGAAGTCGCGGCGCGTGCCGGCGAAATACTCCCGGAGCTGCGCCGCCGCCTTCAGCAGCAGGGGCGTGGCGGCGGTTTCGGGGACGGCAGCGGAGCCTTCCGGAACTGTCGTGCCGAAACGGATCTGCGTCACAGCCTCGCCCGTAGCCGTGATCGTCACGGGGCCGACGGGCGTTTCGTGTTGCAATGTGTACGTCATAAATTCTTCAGAGTGTAGTCGATCATCTTTTGTCTTATGTGTGCCGTTGCGTCGGGCAACATCGAATGGTTCTGGTCGGGGTACACCATCATGTCGTACTGTTTGCCGGCGCGGTTGAGCGCCCGGGTCATCTCGACGGTGTTCTGGAAATGGACGTTATCGTCGGCCGTGCCGTGGATGATCAGCAGCCGCGTGCGCCGGTCGTCGAGCATCCGCGCGAAATTGATCGGCGAATTGTCGTCGTAGCCTGCGGCGTTGTACTGCGGAAGGTTGTTGTAGATCTCGGTGTAGATCGTGTCGTAATAACGCCACGAGGTGACGGGAGCCACGGCGATGGCCATTTTGAACAGCCCGAGGCCCTTCATCGCACAGCTCAGGGCCATGAATCCGCCGTAGGACCAGCCGTAGATGCCGATGCGCGCAGGGTCGACCCAGGGCTGCGCCGCCATGTGGCGGGCGGTCGAAAGCTGGTCCTCGACCTCCAGCGCCCCCAGGCGTCCGTAGGTGAGTTTCTTGAACTTTTCGCCCCGGAATCCCGTGCCGCGGCCGTCGGCGCAGACCACGATGTAGCCTTTGTCGGCGAGGGCGTCCTCCCAGTCCAGCGACCAGCGGTCGCGCACGGACTGCGAGCCGGGACCCGAATACTGGGTCAGCAATACGGGGTAACGCTGCGAGGGATCGAAGCCGCGGGGCTTGACCATATAGGCGTTGAGCGTGTCGCCGCGCTCGGTCGTGAAGGTGAAGAACTCCTTCACGGGGCGGTCGGCGGCGGCCAGTTCTTCGCGCAGGCGGCGACTGTCGGCCAGCGTGCGGACGGGTTTCCCGGCGGCGTCGCAGACCTCCGTGACGTTGGGGGTCGAGGCGTTGGAAAAGGTGGTGATGAAGTATTTCATCCCGGCGCTCGGGGCTGCGGTGTAGTAGCCCTCGCCCGTGGTGAGACGCTGTTTGTCCTTGCCGTCGAGGCGCACGCTGTACAGGTTGCGGCGCAGCGGCGAGGTCTCGGTCGAGAGGAACCACACGCGCCTGCCGTCGGTTCCCACAACCTGGGTCACCTCCCACGGGCCTTTGGTCACCTGTTCGAGGATGCCCCGGCGGAGGCTGTACAGGTAGAGGTGCATGAAGCCCGTGTGGCTCTCCTGCCGCACGAGGAAACGGTCGCGGTCGACGAAGGTCACGGTCCCGTCGTCCACGCGCTCGACATATTGCTGCGCCCGCTCCTCGTAGACCGTGCGCTGCGCTCCGTGGGGTTCGCAGACGATCATCTCGAAGGTGTTCTGGCGGCGGTTGAGGCGGTAGTACCACGGCCGTCCGTCGGGCGTCCAGCCGATGCGGGGAATGTACTGGTCGGTCTCCTCGCCCGTGTCGATGCGCTCCCTGGCGCCGGTCTCGAGGTCGGCGATCCAGAGCTGGACCACGGAGTTGCGCTCCCCGGCCTTGGGGTATTTGAACGAATAGGCCCTGTTGTAGAGTTTGCCGTCGAAGCGCATCATCTCCATCAGCGGCACTTCGCTCTCGTCGAAACGCAGGTAGGCGATGCGGCGGCTGTCGGGCGAGAAGGCGTAGGCCCGCGTTGCGCCGAACTCCTCCTCGTAGACCCAGTCGGTCGTGCCGTTGATCACCTCGTTCCACGCCCCGTCGTCGGTGATGCGGCGCGTGGTCTGGGAGGCGATGTCGTAGACGTAGAGATCGTTGCGGTCCGAGTAGGCGATCTTCTGCCCGTCGGGCGAGAAGGAGGCGTCGCGCGGCGCTTCGGCGTCGCGCAGGACGGGGCGCACGGCGTTGTCGCGCACGAGTGAATAGCTGGTGGTGTACGAATGGCGGTAGATCGGCTTGCGGCCCGAGGCAATGAGGATCGACCGCTCGTCGGGCGAGAAGGCGTAGTCGGTGATGACGAGGTTCGGCGCGGGCGCGGGGAGCATGCTCTCGCCGGGAGCCGCGGAGGCGTAGCTGTAACGGACGATGTCGTTCGATTCGAGCGTGGTGTAGTGTTCGCCGTCGGCCATCGAGCGGATGCCGCGCACCGATTCGTTCAGCCCCCGCAGCCGGGCGATTTCGGCGTATTCGTTCTGGGCGCGGACGCTGCCCGTCAGGAGCGCCGCTGCGGTTATTAGCGGGAAAAGAATGGTTTTCAAGAGAAAATGACGTGTTGAAAGTTGTGTTCGATGCGTGGGGCGCGGTACGGCAAGTTCCCTCCGGAGGAGGGGTTCGGGGAAGGGCCGGATTTACGGCGTGCCGCTAAAGCGGCGATCATGTGCCGCAACCGCCGTTGCGGCACGCGGGACCCGGTGAAAATCGGAAGCCCCTCCCGTGTTCGGCCCGTTAAATGTCCTCTACGTCGAAGTCGTAGCCGAGGCGTTTGCCCGTCACGAACTTCGAGTTGTCCATCTTGGTGTTGAACTGGTCCACCGTCACGCGTTTGTTCTCTTCGTAGGGCGGCATCAGCAGGTCGAAGTTCAGCGCGAAGCCGATCGCCGATTCGAGAATCGCGACCAGCGCCTCCTGGCCGATCTCCGACTTGCCGAAATCCATCGCCCGCATCGAGTTCTGCTGCTTGCCTTCGGCGAAGTAGCGGCGTTCGCGGTTGATGAAGATGCGGCCGATCAGGTAACCTTCGTCGGCGTTGCGGTTGAATTTGAACGAGTCGGACAGGAAGTTGTAGATGTTGATGAGCCCGCAGTAGGAGTTGTCGCGGTCGGCCTGCACGTAGGGGTTTTGCCAGATGAGGTGGTCGGAGCCGAACTCGAAGACGTCGGTGTGCATCTGGAAGATCAGGATGTCGTTGGCTACCTGCAACTGGGCCTCGAACTTGCCGCGGTCGCGGTATTCGAGCCTCACGCGGCGGTCGAGTTTGCCGTCCAGTTCGTCGTCCATCTCCGAGGCCATCTCCAGCAGCGTCTCCTTCAGGGAGTTGAACGCTCCGAAGGTGTTGTCGAAAACCCGTTGTTTGAGTGTCGACTTGCGGATGATGGTGTCGAGAATCTGTGCTCTCAGCGGGGTTGTTTCCATGGTATGTAGGTTTTATTTTATGCGTATTTCGCGTCCTGCGGCCAGCTCCTCGTCCTTGCGGAGCTTGTTGAGTTTCTCGATCGACCGCGTGCGGATGGCGTAGGACTGGCCCACGGAGTAGGCCGTTTCGTCCTGGCGGCAGATGTGGTGCCGGGAGTTGCCCTCCCAGCGTTTCCGCTTGCGTTCGATGTAGACCGCCTCGCCCGGCACCGGCTGGGCCTTCTTATCCTTCAGATCGTTGAATTTGCGCAGGTTGCGCGGCGAGAGGCGGAACTTCCGTCCGATGTTCTCGAACGTGTCGTTCTCCTTGGCCAGCACGTAGTGCACGCCGTTGGTGACGTAGACGTTGTAGCCCTGGTGGGCGTTGATCGTCACGCGGTAGTTGTCCGGGTCGACGGCCCCCTCGGTCCGGGCCAGTTCCTCCACGCTGCTCTGCGACGAGAACCACTCTTCGGGGTCGCGTTTCAGGCCGTAGCGCGAGGCGTAGAGCCGTGCGCCGTCGGGCCGGTCGAGCAGGAAGAGCTGGTTCTCCTCGATGATGCGGATGAGCCGCTGCGCGTAGTCGGGGGCCGTGGCGTAGCCCGCGGCCTTGAGACCCCGCGCCCAGCTCTTGTAATCGTCGGAGGAGTAGGCGAACAGCGAGTCGTAGCGGGGCTGCGAGTCGAGGAATTCGGCGTGGTCCCGGTACGACGCCTCGACCGAGGGGTAGGAGCGGAAGCATTCGCCCTTGGCGTCGTCGTCGTGGTAGACCTTGTCGCCCGTCCAGTTGCGCTTGCACTTGATGCCGAAGTGGTTGTTCGACTTCATCGACAGCAGGCTGTTGCCGCAGTCGGATTCGAGGATTCCCTGCGCCATGGTGATGCTCGCGGGGATTCCGTAGCGCTCCATGTGGGCGATGGCGATGGGCATGTAGCGGCTGATGTACTCTTCGCGCGTCTGGCGCACCTGCGCCCCGAGCTGCACGGAGATGCAGAGGAGGATTCCGGAGAGGAGTATTGCTTTTTTGGAAAAAGTCATTATCTTTGTTTAATCGTTACCGACAAAGGTATGATTTTCCGGTGAAAAATCCAATAATACTATAAAACCGCAAGCTATGTTTACCGAAAACGCGAATCGTATTTTCAACCGGTCCATCGAGGAGTATCACCGCTGGGACGATGTGGACCATCCCATCGACAATCCCTACGCGCCGGGCACGATCGACCATTTGCTCTACCACAAGAACTGGATCGACACGGTGCAGTGGCACTTGGAGGACATTATCCGCGACCCGGCCATCGACCCCGCGGAGGCGCTTCTCATCAAGCGCCGCATCGACAAATCGAATCAGGACCGTACGGACATGGTGGAGTACGTGGACTCCTACCTGCTGGACAAATACAAGGACGTAACGCCTGCCGAAGGCGCCCGGCTCAACACCGAGACCCCGGCGTGGGCCATCGACCGCCTGTCGATCCTCGCCCTGAAGATTTACCACATGGCGCGCGAGGCGGAGCGTACAGACGTGGACGACGCGCATCGCGCGGCCTGCCGGAAGAAGCTGGACGTGCTGCTCGCGCAGCAGGTCGACCTTTCGCAGGCCATCGAAGAGCTGATCGAGGACATCGAGGCGGGCCGCAAGTACATGAAGACCTACAAACAGATGAAAATGTACAACGACCCGGCACTGAATCCGGTGCTCTATGGGCAGAAAAAATAGCGTGGGGACGGCGAACGG
>ERZ773115.3428-NODE-3428-length-10979-cov-4.493317_pt1 | contig 10979 bp, 12 predicted proteins | sample MGYA00511116_ERZ773115 | MGnify/ENA primary metagenome ERZ773115 (study PRJEB29015, sample SAMEA2737869) | human gut metagenome | biome: human gut; feature: human-associated habitat; material: faeces | place: China | collected 2012 ... | reverse complement strand
TTTTTCACAAGAATAAACGATTTTCTGCATATCCTTTTCGCTTCCAAATAGACGTGAAATTATTATTTCCCCATACCAAAAATGAGGCTGTTTTCGTCTCACGTATTGAGCTTTTCTCTTGCCTCTAATACTCGGTATAAAGAAGCATGAGCTTATCTCAAATATGGAAGAATAAACTATAAGTAGAAAAATATTACATAATGAACAAAATGAATAGTATTATAGAAAAAGTATTTTTTAAAAGAAAAATATATGATATATGAAATAAAAAAATAATGTTCTATAAAAAGGTTCATTTTGTTCATTATTATAGCTTTAACTACAAATAATCAAGGCTGAGTGGTTATCTTCTATTTTGTAATCTTTGGGTTTGAAGAAAATTCCAGGGTATAATGAACAGCCACTTGCGGATATTTTATTTTCTGTTTCTTTATTTATACATGTCTCTTTTTCTCCATTTGGCATTTCTTCCTTATAACGGCAAACTTCATAGGCGTAGATTAAACCGAAACCATAAGCGGTTATTTTCTGTCCGAGTTGAAAACGTTGCCGTAAATTATAGGACCGCGATGTAATTTCAAATATATAGTTACCTAAATATTTTAATTCGACGAAATATTGTGGAAACCATCCAAACCTAAAAGTATATCCTTCTGCCATGTTTTCTACTTTGAAATCCTTAGGGTCAAAGTAACTGTCTATTTTTATTGCTCTACGGGTGATTTCTTTAAAACAGTTCCAATTGTCATATCCCATACTGACACAGATAATATCCAATTTTCATCAACAGATGTATCTTTCTTTTGTTCAACAACAGTATCATCATTATTTTCTTTATCAGTCTTTTTGTCTTTGTCTCTTGACCAATAATATCTCAATGTGCGTGGAGAGACTTCTTCTGTTTTTCCCTCATCATTCAATTCTGCATTATTAGAACTCCTCTTTTTAAAATATTCATCGTTTATATATTGAGCCGCTTTATCATAATCGGATAGACTGACTTTAAATTTTTCTTCAAATTTAAAATCAAGTTCTTTCATTAAATCCCAAAAGTCATCGTCTGTATCTCTCATTGCGTGTGGTTAAAATATGTTTAAAACTTGGTCGAAAAATAACTCTGCCAACTTCTGCAAATTTAAAAATCAATATTTGCAGGCAAATAATAAATATGCAATGTATATGGAAAAAGAAATCACATTTGACTCGTTACCTGCTGCTGTAATGAAGTTGTCAGAAAAAGTAGATTTGATAATAAATTTACTGGGTACAAATATAGAGAAAAGGGAGGAAATTCCCAAATATTTAAGTACGGAAAATGCACTGGCCTATTTAAAAAAGACAGGCTTTCCAATGAGCAAATCCAAATTGTATAAACTTACATCTTATGGAAGAATACCTTTCCATAAAAGCGGTAATACATTATTGTTCATTCCGGAAGAACTTGACAAATGGTGCGAAAGCGATATTTACGCTGATGATGAGAAACATCTTAATAAATTGATTATTAACAAGACCCCAAAAATGAGTCATAAAAATAAATAAATTATGAGTTGCGAATATGTTAATGGCTTAGAAAAAGTCGAAAGTACAGACGATGTATTAACTGGCAATGTAGGTAAAGAGTTTGTTAGTTATTGTACGCGGTACATGAGGGAGTTAGAACAGTACAGTTTACTTAAAAGTCTTCTTGACGCAGTTGAAAAGATTGATTTTCTTCTCGCATATTATGCCGGAAAGGATACAGAATCTTATATTCTAGAATTGCGTGAAGAGTTCACGAAAACCAATGATGAGAAACGAAAAAAGGAGATAAAAAGGTCCTTAAAAGAAATCGACCCTTCAACAGAATCAAAATTGACTATTGTTGTTGAAAATTTGATGAGTATAACTGAGCATAAAAAGTTCGGTTTGGGTGTCATGAATGAAACACCATACTATTATAATGGTTGTTATTGGGAAATCCTTCCTGAAGGACTTGTCAAGCACTATCTTTCTGCCGTTGCGGAGAAAAGTGGTCTGCCCCATTTTCAAGTGGCAAAGGTTAAAATACAAGATGTGTTGTATAAGCAGTTCTTAGCTACTGCCGCGATGCCTCCAAAAAAACAGAGTGTTCAAAAAGTTATGATTAATGATTTTGATAAAGCCATTTATGATTAACCTTAAAAATGGAACTTTTGTTTGTGAAAACGGAAGCTATGAAATACGTCCGTTCTCACCGGAAGACCGGCTGACATATCAATTATCATTTGAATATGACCCTAATGCAAAAGTGCCTAAGTTTTTGCAATTTCTGGATGAAGTTATTCCGGAAAAAGAGGCAAGAATGGTTGTTGCCGAATATATCGGCTATATTTTTGCCAAGCATCTGAGGTGGGAAAAATGCCTCGTTTTATTGGGAAGCGGTGCAAATGGAAAATCCGTTTTGATTGATATTGTCACTGCTTTACTTGGGGCGGAGAATGTATGTCATTTTTCTTTAAATCGTTTAACTGAGGCCAACGGATATTATCGGGCAGAACTTGAAAAATTCCTCTTAAATGCTTGTTCCGAAATAGGAATCAAGAATAGTGAATCCGAAATGGTAAAACAGTTGTTTAGCTGTGACCCAGTTGCTGCCCGTTCTCCTTATGGAAAGCCGATAACCGTATCAAACTATTGTCGCTTTATGTTCAGTGCCAATTTAATATCGAACAAAGACTTGGAGCAATCTCATGGATTTTTTCGAAAATTCATGTACGTAGAGTTCAATGCACCGGTTCCAGAATGGAAAAAGAATCCAAATCTGGCAAAAGAAATTATTGAAGAGGAACTAAGTGGAGTTTTCAATTGGGTACTGGAGGGATTGGGAAGGATTTTACAAAAAGGAAAAAAAGGATTCACTTTTTCCGCACACATTGATAATGTAGGTAAACGTATTGAAAGAAATAGTAATAGCATTGCTTTATTTATGGATGCATATAATTATCAACGTTCTTCTAATCATACTGACTCGAAAACTCTATATTCTGAATATAAAGACTATTGTGATGAGAATCGTTATGGGGCTACTAGTAAACAAGTATTTCTAAGTCGTCTTGAAGAACAGTTGAAATTCGAAGTGAAACGTAATGCTACTGATAATGCAACCTGGGTGTTTTGTGAAAGAAAGATGCTTCCTGCTACAGATGATGAAGACAAAAGAATAGCAGATGAGTTGGAAAGAGCACTGAAGAAAATCAAAAACTAACTTATATTTAGAAAGTATGCTGAAGATTAAAGTCTCAATGTTTAGCCATCGTTTATCAACCACTCCTATAAAAACAATCAACCTTTGGGAGTGGTTGCTATTGGAAAATAAATATACTCCATATATAAACGATATTCGTGCTTCCTCTAATGAAGAAGAACGTAAATTTTTGAAAAGTAAATTGCCTGCTATTACTCCGAGTGGTGTTTTTTCTAAGCGGAAAGCAGATTGTTTGGTAGAACCTACAAATCTAATCTGTATTGATATTGACGGAAAAGACAATCCGTCAATATCCGATATGGAAGAGCTCAAGAAGAAGTTGAGTAAGTTATCTTATATAATGTATTGTGGTTTGTCTGCAAGTGGGAAGGGGCTGTTCTGTATCATTCCTTATAAAGATTACAGAAATCACAAACTACATTTTAATGCGCTTGAACAAGAGTTTAAAGATATGGGAATTGTCGTTGATTCAAGTTGCAGCGATATAGGACGATTACGATTTTATTCCTATGATGAATATCCTTATGCTAATCCTGATGCGGAAATATATACACGTACATTAGAGAAGGTGCCCGAAATAAAACAGTCGAGATTTCATCAAAAAACAGATATTGTACATAATTCTAATCAAACTCATCAAAATATTGATAAGAATACGATGTCATTGGAAGAGTTTTTCTTAAGTCCGACAAATATGGATTACGCAAGTGCTACTCCATTGAGTAAAACTCAAAAAGTTGAGAGGCTTTTGAAACGAGTAATTGAAGAAAAAAAAGACATCACGCTAATACAAAAGGATTGGATTGCTATCTGTTGCATAATTAAAAATCTTTTTGGTGATGAAGGTCGTGAATTGTTTCATCAAGTCAGTAGCTTTTATCCAAAATACGACTATGATGAAGCGGATGATGAGTATTCTAAAGATAGAAGTAAATACTTATATAACACTGACAGCTTATTTGAAATAGCTGCAAAATATGGATTTTAATAACAGAAAGGAGATACCTTTTATCTTTTTAATTAAATATTTAATAAGTATGAATCACAATTTAAGAGTAAGCAATGGTACAAGCGAATTGGAAGTCAATGTTTCTTTAGAAAAGAATATTGCTTCCATAACTGAAAATGTTATTGTAGTGGGACAAGGTTCAGGAATGAGTTTCTGTGCGGAACAGATTCTATTATTTATGAGGAACTTTAATCAGCAACAAATTACATCAATTCATAAATAATTGAATTCATAGGAAGAAGATACCTTTTTATCTTCATTAATTTTAATTTTTTTAGCAATGAAAAATTATGTTCAAATTGGTAACAACAGAGTCAATACAAAAAACACTGTTGGAGTTAAGAATCGTACTTTGCCTAAGTCTACTTTGGATGGGAAGCAAAGTCTTGAGCAATTCATGTATGATTGCAATGTCTTTCAATCAGAAAGGGAATATGTGTCACTTCAAGATTTATATCAGGAGTATAGAGCATATTGTGAAAATGAGAATAATGATGAGTGTTGCTTTATTCCTATAAACATAAAGGAATTTTTGCGTTACATGGAGAAGCGTTGTTTGATGAAACGTCATAGTACAAACTATCAGACACGTCTTTATCTGAAAAAGTCACCATGTTCTTGTGTGAGTGGACTGGCGGTAGATGAAATTTTGCAAAAGAATGATTTGGCGGCTATTAGTGAATCAGAACTTCTCAAACCTTTGGATGATAAAGGAACTGAGGAAATTTTGATTACTGATAAAGTTGATTGTTAAGAGTCCGCTGTAATGTAACGAAGTGAAATAATAAGGCTTTCGTCTTTTATTTGATTTTGTCGCGATTAAACGAGATAACTACCGGTGTGTAGCTTATCTCGTTTTTCACATCTATTGGTGCAATTTCTTGTGCAAAAAGCCTCAACTCAGGCAGAACCCCCATGTATTACTAAATAAAGCCAAGCAATGAAAAGAAAACAGAAGAAAGAGATTTTAAAGTAGATTTATCTTACGTTTTCATTGATTATCAGTGTTTTACATCGGAATTCGTGCAAAATCTGTGCAAATGCCCTTATAAACAAAAAAGACAACCAAGAGTGGAATCCTCCTAATTGCCTAATTTACAAGCCTTTCGGCTTAGTAGCGGGACCCGGGATTGAACCGGGGACCTCATGATTATGAATCATGCGCTCTAACCAGCTGAGCTATCCCGCCATCATTTCTCGATTGCGGGTGCAAAGATATAGCTTTTATTTAAATTGCCAAAACTTTTATGGATATTTTCTGCTTTTTCTTTTGCTGATAGGGTGCTGAAGTGGTTTGCAGTACTTTTTATTAAACGTCTTTGTATAACATTATCAATGAATTAGGGGTGTATGGAAAGGGAGGTATAAATAAATTTGATGATTTATTTTCTGTAATTAGAAAAAAGTATTTATCTTGGCTGGCGCAATAAAAAGCAGAATAGACTATGGAAAGAAAGAAAATACATTTGGAATATCTCTTGAATGCGACTTCTAAAAGTATTCTTTGGGCAGCGATAAGTACCCCTACTGGTTTGGAGGGCTGGTTTGCTGATAGGGTTCAGTCAGACGATAAAACAGTAACCTTTTTTTGGGGAAAAACAGAAAAACGTGATGCCGAGATTATTGCCGTGCGAGCGTATTCATTCATCCGCTTCCGCTGGCTGGACGATGAGAACGAGCGAGAATACTTTGAACTGAAGATGACAAACAATGAGTTGACCAATGATTTCGTATTGGAGATAACAGACTTTGCCGATATAGACGAGGTGGGTGATTCGCGTGAATTATGGGAATCGCAAGTGGATACTTTGCGAAGAACTTGTGGTTTTTAGTTAACTTTAGATTAAAAATTTCCCGTACTCCCTTTTTTGTACTACTTTTGTGCTCTCATTGCATGAAACGAGTAAAATGCTGCGCATAAAAAAGTTAGATATATTTGTTTTGAAGAGCTTTTGCATGCTCTTTATGGGTACTTTCTTCATTTGCCTCTTCATCTTTATGATGCAGTTTTTATGGAGGTATGTGGACGAAATGGTAGGAAAAGGATTGGAGATGACTGTCCTTGCACAGTTTTTCTTTTATTCTGCGCTTTCGTTGGTACCTGCGTCGTTGCCGCTGGCTATTCTGCTGGCTGCCCTTATCACCTTTGGAAATTTCGGAGAACGTTTTGAATTACTTGCCATGAAGGCAGCCGGTATTTCTTTATTGAAAATCATGCGGCCCCTGATTATCTTTATTTGTTTCATCTGTTGTGTCTCTTTCTATTTCCAAAATGTCATAGGACCAAAAGCCCAAACAAAATTATGGACTTTGCTTATTTCCATGAAGCAGAAATCTCCCGAAGTGGATATTCCTGAAGGTGTGTTCTACGATGAAATAGATGGTTATAATCTGTATGTGAAGCATAAGAACCGCAAAACTGGTATGCTGTATGACGTACTGATATATAATTTTGAGAAAGGTTTTGAGAATGCTCAAATTATCAAGTCTGATTCGGGACGTCTGGAGATGACGGCTGACAAACAGCATTTATATTTGCATTTATACAGTGGTGAGCAGTTTGAGAATTTGAAATCGCAGAACATGAACCAAAGGAATGTGCCTTACCGGCGTGAGACATTCCGCGAAAAGCATGCAATCATTGAGTTCAATTCGGATTTCAATATGGTGGATGCAGGTATCATGAGTAATCAGTCCAACAGTAAGGATATGAAAATGCTGCAGGCGGACATTGACTCCATGAAATTGCAGAATGACAGTGTGGGGCGTGGTTATTATAAAGAAGCTATGGCAGGAACTTATAAGGTGACAGCCGGCTTGTCTAAAGAGGATACATTGAAGATTGAAAAGGCTTATTTAGGGGAGTACAATGTAGACAGCCTCTACAATGTGGCTACACTGATGCAGAAACAGAAGGTTATATCCACGGCCGTCAGCCGTGCAGAGAGTGCGGGGAGTGACTGGAGTTTTAAGAGCTTTAATATATCGCAGACTGAAAGCAGCCTTCGACGGCACATGACTTCCTGGCATGAGAAACTGACTCTTTCTCTGGCATGTCTCATCTTCTTCTTTATTGGCGCGCCACTCGGAGGAATTATCCGTAAAGGAGGCTTGGGAATGCCGGTGGTGGTTTCTGTATTGATTTTTATTATCTATTACATCATCAACAATACAGGGTATAAGATGGCCCGTGACGGGCAGTGGGTTGTCTGGATGGGTATGTGGACCAGTACCGCTGTCTTGGCCCCATTGGGTGCGTTCTTGACATATAAATCCAACAATGATTCAGTGGTATTGAATGCTGATGCCTATATAAATTGGTTCAAGAAGGTTGTGGGCATTCGCAGTGTACGCCATCTGTTCCGTAAGGAAGTAATCATCCATGATCCTGATTATACACGTATTCCGGAAGAGCTGAAGGCTTTGTCCGTAGACTGTCGTGAATATGCTGATAGAAAGGGGTTGAAACGTGCTCCCAATTACTTTAAATTGTGGATGACTGATAGCCAGGATGAGGCAGTGGAAGATATTAACGAACGTTTGGAGAGTCTGATAGATGAGATGTCGAATACAAGATCCGTTACTTTGTTGACAGCGCTGAACACCTATCCGGTCATCCCCGTCCATGCGCATGTCCGTCCGTTCCGCAATTATTGGTTAAACTTGCTCTGCGGTATTGTTTTCCCGATAGGCTTGTTCTTTTATTTCCGTATCTGGGCATTCCGTATCCGTCTGAATAAGGATATGGAGCGGATTATCAAGACAAATGAAGATGTGATTGGAATTATAGAAAGAGATCAGAATAAATAAAAACAAAATAGATTATGGAAAATGTAAAGTTGAATACGATAGAAGAGGCCATTGAAGACTTCAAAGCCGGTAACTTTGTGATTGTTGTGGATGATGAGGACCGTGAGAATGAGGGTGATTTGATAATTGCAGCTGAAAAGATTACACCGGAGAAAGTAAACTTTATGTTGAAGCATGCCCGCGGTGTGCTTTGTGCTCCAATTACAGTTTCGCGTTGCAAGGAACTGGATTTGCCGCATCAGGTATCGGATAATACTTCTGTATTGGGTACTCCCTTCACAGTTACTGTTGATAAATTGGAAGGCTGTAGTACTGGCGTTTCTGCGGCAGACCGCGCTGCTACTATCCAGGCGTTGGCCGATCCGGCTTCTACTCCGGCCACTTTCGGGCGTCCTGGCCACATTAATCCGTTGTATGCCCAGGAGAAAGGTGTGTTGCGCCGTGCTGGACATACGGAGGCGGCTATTGATATGGCACGTTTAGCTGGACTTTATCCGGCGGGAGCCCTTATGGAAATAATGAATGAGGATGGTACAATGGCTCGTTTGCCCGAATTGCGTAGAATGGCAGATGAATTTGGCTTGAAATTGATTTCCATCCGTGACTTGATTGCCTACCGTTTGAAGCAGGAGTCTATTGTAGAAAAAGGAGTGGAAGTGGATATGCCTACAGACCACGGTCATTTCCGTTTGATTCCTTTCCGCCAGAAGTCGAACGGTTTGGAGCATGTAGCTTTGTTCAAGGGTACTTGGGAATTGGATGAACCGATTCTGGTGCGTGTACATTCTTCTTGTGCCACTGGTGATATATTCAACTCCAAACGCTGTGATTGTGGCGAGCAGCTGCATAAGGCAATGGAGATGATAGAGAAAGCCGGTAAGGGGGTAGTTGTATATCTGAATCAGGAAGGTCGCGGCATTGGTCTGATGGAAAAAATGAAAGCATATAAATTGCAGGAAGAAGGCATGGATACTGTAGAAGCTAATATTTGCCTGGGACATCTGGCAGACGAGCGTGATTATGGTGTAGGTGCCCAGATTCTTCGTGAGATAGGAGTGCACAAAATGCGGCTGATGACCAATAATCCCGTGAAGCGTGTAGGCTTGGAGGCTTACGGTTTGGAAATAACGGAGAACGTAGCTATTGAGACTACTCCGAATCCATACAACGAGCGTTATCTCCGTACCAAGAAAGAACGTATGGGACATACACTTCATTTCAATAAGTAACTGTCTTTTTGTTTTCTTATATCAAAGAAAATCGCTTATTTTGCAACCGGATTTGCGTAACAATCATTAAATAGTAACAAAATGAACCAATTATCAGATCGTTTAAACAGTTTGTCGCCTTCTGCGACACTGGCTATGTCTCAAAAGAGCGCAGAGCTGAAGGCTCAAGGCGTAGACGTAATTAACCTGAGTGTGGGAGAACCGGACTTCAATACTCCCGACCACATTAAAGAGGCTGCGAAAAAGGCGATAGACGATAACTTTTCTCGCTATTCTCCAGTGCCGGGTTATCCTGCCTTGCGTAATGCAATTGTAGAGAAGTTGAAGAAGGAAAACGGTCTGGAATATACCGCCGCACAAATTTCTTGCGCCAATGGTGCCAAGCAGTCGGTTTGCAATGCAATCCTGGTATTGGTAAATCCGGGTGACGAAGTAATTGTGCCTGCTCCCTATTGGGTCAGTTATCCGGAAATGGTAAAGTTGGCTGAGGGTACGCCGGTTATCGTACCTGCCGGTATCGACCAGGACTTTAAGATAACACCTGCACAGCTGGAGGCTGTCATCACCCCGAAGACAAAGGCGCTGATTCTTTGCTCTCCCTCTAACCCTACGGGTTCGGTGTACAGCAAGGAGGAGTTGGCAGGCCTGGCCGCAGTATTGGCAAAGCATCCGCAGGTTGTTGTGATTGCCGATGAGATTTACGAACATATCAACTATATCGGCAAGCATCAGAGCATAGCACAATTCCCCGAAATGAAAGAGCGTACGGTCATTGTGAATGGTGTTTCCAAAGCATATGCAATGACTGGTTGGCGTATCGGTTTCATTGCAGGTCCGGAATGGCTTGTGAAGGCTTGCAATAAATTGCAGGGACAGTATACTTCCGGTCCTTGTTCTGTATCTCAGAAGGCTGCTGAGGCTGCTTATACGGGTACACAAGCTCCGGTGGAGGAAATGCGCAAGGCTTTCGAGCGTCGTCGTGATTTGATTGTAAAGTTGGCCAAGGAAGTTCCGGGTTTCGAGGTGAATGTACCGGAAGGTGCTTTCTATCTGTTCCCTAAATGCGATTCATTCTTCGGTAAATCTGCCGGCGAACGTAAAATCAATGATTCAGATGATTTGGCCATGTATCTGTTGGAAGTGGCTCATGTGGCTTGCGTAGGCGGTGCTTCTTTCGGAGCTCCTGAATGCATTCGTATGAGTTATGCAACCAGCGATGAAAATATAGTTGAAGCTATCCGTCGTATAAAAGAAGCACTGGCTAATCTGAAGTGATTCTAACTTCTTCTACAAACTTATTTTAGCAAGACATCTGTCATGCTGTCACGAGCAGTTCGTTTCATCAAAGCGGACTGCTCGTTTTGTTATGGCAAACACTCTGCTTCATTATGGCAAATACTTTGTTTCATTATAGCGAACACTCTGTTCCATACAGTATAAACACTTTGTTTTATACTGTACGAACATTTTGTTTTCTACAGTATGAACACTTTGTTTTCTACTTATGGAACAAAGTGTTCATGTCTGTGAACTAATGTGTTATCCGTATATAGAAAATAACAATGAAGGGTTTGAAGGTACTGAATCTTACGTGGGGGATATAAAAAAGCGCAGGCAGTTTATCTGCCCACGCTTTTGTTTTTGATACTGGGATTGTATTATTCTCCCGGATGAATTGCTTCAGAAGGACAAACATCTGCACAAG
>ERZ773115.3425-NODE-3425-length-10991-cov-6.830743_pt1 | contig 10991 bp, 19 predicted proteins | sample MGYA00511116_ERZ773115 | MGnify/ENA primary metagenome ERZ773115 (study PRJEB29015, sample SAMEA2737869) | human gut metagenome | biome: human gut; feature: human-associated habitat; material: faeces | place: China | collected 2012 ... | reverse complement strand
AACCTTAATCGTATGTGTTCCCCATCGGCTATTCGGATCATAATTTTTCATTTGTTGTAACCTCCTCATAATCAGTTAGTACTACAAAGCAATCCTTATTTTTGTTCAAAAATTCTAATAAATCTTTTGTAGAAGATATCTCTCCGTAAACTTCACCATATAAAATACCTTCGATAATTGTTGCTACATTTGAAAAACTAATTTTTGGTTGATCTTTTCTGTGATTGAAAGTCTTACCAGATTCCCAATCTCCTGTTTTTCTAGCATAGTCATATTGTTCTGCCGTTAAATACGTTTCCTCATTACTTTCCAGTGGCTTTTTCTTGCTATCATAGCCATCTAGCCAAGCACGCATGAACTTTTCTGGATTCTTTATTAACCAGTCAACTGTTTTATCATGTTTATCATGCTGAGTATCTTCATTTTGACAGTAATACCAATCGTGAAATGTTAATATCAGAGCTAACAAATCGACATCTGACGAATTACGATAATAATCTAGTAACTCTGCTACATTTTCAGGTACATCAACTGACTTTTTCGGTTCGTCCAGTTCTACCGCATTCAATACCGACAAAATCGCTTCTTTTTCTAAAATCTCTTGTTTGAATTTCTTCGGAGCTAATCGCATGACACTCAAGTCGTTTTCAAGCTTTTCAATCCAAGCACTTCTGCTCATTTTTGCGAATGTTTGAATCATCCTTTTTCCACCTCTGCTATCTCCCATAATGGTCGTATTTTATAGAATTGCTTTATTTCACAGCTCATGGAACGAATTCTCCTACTCTAATGCCCAATACAACATACCCATTTTTCTGCATATAATCTGTTATATACGTAATTTCAGACTGATATGACCTACCTGTAAAGCCTTCTTTATTCCATTCTTTTAGAATTAACTGATCACCAATTTGAAAATTACGATCATTCTTGCGAATCTCGAATCATTTACGTCCGCTTTTTACTGCTTCGAAGTATTCTGGTAGTATTTTTAGTTCATGTGTCATGATTGTTTACCTCCAAAAAATCAGTAGAAAAATTCACACTGATCGTAATCAACATCTTGTCTATATGCGTTTACAGCCATCGCACCTTGTGATGGAGTTATACGCCAACTTGTCACTTTGCAAGGAAATGGGAAGAACACATCAAAATGCGACTCATCAGCGTCACACTCCCTAATAAATCCCAATTCTGATCCACCATCATTTCGGTATTTTTACTATCACAATTCCTCCTAAATGACTTTAAAATTGTGATCCGGATCAATTTTAAGTTTTAGTTTTTCCATTGCATTCTCTGCTCTTTTAAAGCTACTGTATTTCTTAGCATCTTCTTTACAAGAAGTAGTTGCTAGATAATACTCTCCTTGATGAATGTACGTGCCAAGGTAGTATCCTTGAGGCTCACCATATGAATAGATATAATATTCCTTACTCATCCTTCCGTCACCTCTTCTATGCCATAATCAAATATTGACGTGATATACCTTCTTCCAATTGGTAATAGACCTTCACTCGTTCAAACCGTTTCAAAAGACCGAAAAAACAACGTTTTTCTTTAGGGGAAAAATTCGCAATATATTGACTTACTAGAAGCTTTCGATCTTTTCTTTTTTTGATCTCAGCTAAAATATCTTTCTCGAAACGTCGAATCATTTTCTGCTCTTCTTGTAAATTGAAATTTTGATTAAAACCGTCTACTAAAGGTCGATAATGATATTTTGTACTCATGTCGTCACTTCCTTCTTTCGAGGAAGAACAAGGATAACTAATGGCTCAAAGATTTTTTTCGCAAGAATCCATTCATTGGCTTCTTTTTTGCTTGGACAGGAATAATACACACGTCCGGTATATTTCCCCATAACCTTTACCATAGGCATTCACTCCTTCTCTTAATTACTTGTCTCGAAATGCTTTACGTATAACATATTCGTTATCGATTATTCGCTCTAAAGAGTCACAAGGATAAATTCTCTTGTTGTTTTTCTTTTGATCTTCTTCTACGATCCACTGAAGTTTTTGGATCGTTTCTTCGCTGACCGCAATCTTGATGCGTTTTTTCTTTGTTCCCATCAGGTGTCCCCTTCTCTATTAGTAGGTGTCCCCTCTACTTTTCTAAACCTAAGCAGTTCTTAATCTTAGTATTCGGACAACCTGCCCGTTTTGAGTGGCATAATTTGGAGGAATCGCCTGACTTCTTGATAATTCAGCCAACAACTGGCGATAACGCCTTTCTGACCACTTATGTTTCCTCTTTTGCAGAGAAACATATTCAGCCATTGAAATTTCCTTGCGTTTTCCAGATTCTAAAAAACAAATCAATCGTTGAATTTCTGTCATTTTGATTCCTCCTAGTAAAAAATTCCTCTTGTTTACAAGTAAATCAAATAAAAGTTAGTGTTCGTTGTTAGGTAAAACGATAACCTGGCATGTTAGGTAAATGCTCAACCTGTGAACCACAAATTATTCGAAATGTACCAAGTATCAGAAATCCTTCTGCTAACAGATAGTTACCGAAGTAACCCTTACCTGCGCTACTTATTTCTCCACAATTTGCCCTCACAAAATCATCCCAAAGGGTCACTACACCTTCAGGTACTGTCTTTCTTTGAACACGATCGTAGATTAGACAGCGAGAATATCTACGACTGGTAAGAAAACATTCATATCTCCTTCTAAATCTTTTCCACCTCCCCATTTAGAAACCAGACGGTTTTCTTACATCCTTAAACTGTGTTCTTTTTATTCAGTTTTCAAGGATCAGGGCGTTCACAAGCAAAGCGATTTACTTGCAAACAAGAAAAATCTTTCCGTTTTTACATGTGTTTTGTTTTATAGGTTTTTTCTAGAAACAAGAGTCCTTCTCGCTTCTTTTTACGTTTTGCAATCACTTGATGATTCACGCCTACAACGGTTCGAGTCGAACGATAAAGCAAAGAAATTGGTCGGATTTGCTTTGTTTGACGATTAATAAACCGTCCGTCCCCTAAGTTTGCCCAAACGCTGTTGTTGTAGAGCTTGATTGTAATTGCTTGACGCTTCAGATCCTCTACCGTACAAAATCTTCCAGACATGTATTAAACTCCTCTAAAAATATGAATTTATTGCTCAACTTGTTGTCGAACAATGCAGAACTCAACAAAAAAGAGAGAGACTAGCTACTACCTTCAAAGATAATAACAGTCTCTCTCTTTATGCCATCAGAGCCTTCCTCACAACAGAAGAATAATATACGTACTATACCTAAAATTAGATACACTACTCCATAAACTTTTAATAAAACTAATACAAGTACAAAAGACATGATTGTTCATTACTACAAATTTATGTTATTATTGTTCACGTTGCAGGAAGCCCCTGCGGCAAAAAGGAGCAGCACCGTTATTGTTGGTAACGGTCGGGGTAGAAATCTATGACCCTAGGAAGAGGTGAGAGCCTTTCTAGGCGAGATTTCTAAACCACTCCTTTTTTTGTTGAGCTCTACATTACACAACAACATATCGCAACAAAAAAAGTATATTCACTTTTAAATTCATTCTAAATTGAAAATTTCTAAAAAAACGATAACATATTCATTCACAATCTGCAAATAAATTCATCATTTTTATTTTTTCCTTCCTAAAAAGTCAATAACAACAGACTTTCACTCTCCTTTACTCACAAAAAAATTTACCCATGAATAAATTTGAACAGCTATTTTAATAAATCTAGAAGCTAGTAGATTTTTTCTAAAAACAATCACAAACAAACATCAATCGTCTTCCTTGTAAAAATCTTTACAAAAATAGAATAACATAAACTCGTCAAGCGAACAAATGTTCAAAAACATATACTTATTAGTTATTTTCTACGATTTTGAAACTAAACCCAATGATTATGATTTTCCCTAATGAATTTCTAATTACAATTTATGATAAAATAAACAATTTTATTTGTAACAATTGTAACATAATAAAATTTATCAAAAATTAATCTAAGCGTTTTTTCACTTTCTTACCCTTCTTAAATCCCACACGTTCCCGATAACAATAATAATCATCTTGTAGTTTTAACAATTCCTCATAGATTTCCCCCATACTACGACTAGAAGCTAAAGACAAGGCATAAATAAACGACGCAGGCAACGTCTCTACTGAACGCTCCCTTGTTACCCAACTAGCCACCGTACCTTGATTAAAGCCATAAAGTTCACAAAACTGCTCCACTGGCATACCTAAATACCGCAAGATATACACATTTACTGCATGAGAATACACATACAACTTCATAGACATAAAAACCCCTCCTTTAGATAGCTGCACATCATTACATACGTAATAATAGCATATAACTAGCAAACAAAAGAAAGAGAAACAGCAAAAGACCAAGAAATACTCACAGATATAACAGACTAACTAGGCTAAGAAAACCTCTAAAAGTATCAAAGATATATTGTAAAAGGCAATTGACGTCTTTTATTTTTTCAACCTGTATCGACCTCGAATAGTCTGATTTCTTGGGCTTCTTTCTCAGGTAATAGCTGTTGAATGGTGCTTGTCCATTCATCGATTGTTAGCTTAAACTGCGCAAAGATTCCTTGAATAAAGGCTTCTTTTTCTTCTTTCTTCGCTTGGATCAAGCTTGCGACTAACACACGTACTGAAGCAAGTAAAAGTCCGCCACCACGCCCTTTTTTGACATGATAGAACACTTTGTGTTCTTGCTTTAAGGCGCTTAATGAACGATCCAGACTTCTTAATGGCATGTTCAATTGTTCTGCCAATTCTTTTTTAGACAGTTTCAAATAAGGCATACGAAGATCACTTTTTTCGCTCAAATAGCGCATGATATCTTCTTGCCACTCATGTTTATGACTATATTCTCGTTGCTCACGTGGTTTCTTGAACTTCCACCACCCACGACGTTGGATAAACAACTCGCTTTCTTGAATGTCTGAAGCTACCCATTCCTGGCATAATTCCAAGACAAAGTCACGATTGGCTGCTTGATAATTGCCAGAATACGCACTTTTGACAATCTTCCGCACTTCGCCTTCAGACAACGGCTCATTTAAACGTTCATTAAACTCAAACATGTTATACTCACAAGTTTCTTGTCCGTAACCGGAAGAATAATAGGCTAAAGAAAGAGTGAAAATCACGTTATTTCGTCCTAATCGACCTTCTCCCCCAATAATATTTGCTTTTCGTAGTAACAAATCAAACCAAGGCTCATCGACTTGTCGATACTCTTTTTTCTCAGGAAAAACAATCAATTTAGCGTTTCTTTCTGCCTCAAATTTTTGGTTAGACGCCATTTTCATTGACCAGTTCAACCAATCAGAAAAAGAATATTGATTTTCTAGCTCACAAAACACGATATTTTGTTTGTTTGGAAATCGAGCAATGCCAAAATGATTACATCCTACATCGATACCTGATAATTGATTAGCTAATTGTGTCCGAATCGTTGTAGAAATACGTTTTGCCACTTCAATTACTTTGAAATTACTCTTTTTCGTCACATAAGCAGGTGTTTTTAACACAAAGTAAACTTGATAGCCATGATCCGATTCTAAAATCATCGTTGGCATATATCCTAGTTCATCCACACAAGCTAAGAAAATCTCTCCCTGGTGATTTTCTTTAGAATCAATATCCACGACGAAAGTATTGATTTGACTAATATTTTTCTCCGAATGTCCTTTAACGATTGAACGATTTTTGTCCGCATAAGTTCCATATCGATAAACATTTGGTGTCCAATGGGTCAGTTTATATTCATTTTCTAAAATCGCTTCTTCAGACGTAATAACCATGCCACGCCCTGCACTCATCAATTGTTTACTGCGGTACGCAAAGATAGCACCATTCCTGCTGGTATTCTCATAACCGACAGGCTTCATGGTGCTGTTTCGATATTTGTATGTACGAATGCCTTGTTTTAGCAAAGCTCTATAGCAATTATCTAAGTTTTCCATCCTAAAATTTCCTCCGAATTGTATTGAAAAAGAGAACACATGCCAATTCTAAAAATGGTTCTGTGTTCTCTTCCAATATTCGGCTTAAATTCCTAGAAAAACCTAGAAAAATATCGCTTTATCTATTGAACTGCTCGCTCCAAATGTGCTATAATTTAAGCACATTTGTAAAACAACTAAGTGGTTTGTCAGACCACTTAATTTATTTATTGAGACGAGCGCGAACACATGAGCGGTTTTCATGTGATTCAGAAATAATTGATCCGACCAAAGTCAATTATTTCCGTCTCTCTTTTTTTATGTATTTTTTTCATTAATGACAGTATCACATTCAGAATGAAATTGTAAACCATCAAATTTAAATTTATTATACTATCTAAATTTTTTTTAGATAGTTCTTTTTTATTTACATATACAAATAGTATAATATACAAATAGTACAATATACAAATAGTATAATATACAAATAGTACAATATACAAATAGTACAATATACAAATAATATTTTTTGTTTTATAAGGATTTTTATTAGGTTGATAAAATAATTTAAGTATACAAATAGTAAGATATACAAATAGTACAATATACAAATAGTACAATATACAAATAGTAAATTTGCTAAAATATTTATTGTAGTAAGAAATTATTTATGTTAAAATAATTTTTGTAGTAAAAAAATATCGTTAGGAGCGGATAAATATGACTAAAAAAATCGTATTTGGTAATTTTAAAGGTGGTGTAGGTAAAACAACAAACTCAGTTATGTTTGGTTATGAATCAGCAAAAAAAGGAAAAAAAGTATTACTATGTGATCTAGATCCCCAGTCAAATTCTACTCAATTACTTAATAGAACCTATACTAGATTACACAATGCTGAAATGCCTAACGAAAAAACCATGATGGTAGCAATTCAAGAAGAAGATTTATCAAGTGCAGTAGTCAATATTATGCCAAATCTTGACTTATTACCATCACACAAAGACTTCGTTGACTATCCTGACTATATGGAACTTGTTTATCCACCAACTATTGACCATTATAAAGAACAAAGAATAGCTCATTTTGGAAAGCTTCTCAAAGAGATTGAAAAAAATTATGACTTTATCATTATTGATTGTCCACCAACTATATCTTTGTACACCAATACAGCTTTATATACATCTGATTTCTTAATTATCGTTTTACAAACTCAGCAACGTTCTCTAGATGGAGCAGAAGCCTTTTGGGAATATGCTCAAACTTTTTATGATAAGTATCCTACAGTAGATTTTGATATTGCTGGTGTATTACCAGTATTAATGAAAAATGATTCTGGAGTAGATAATCAAATAATTAAAGATGCTTTAGAAAGTTTTGGTGAAAAATATGTCTTTGCTCATATAGTTAGACACATGGAGCGTTTAAAAGGTTATGATAGAACAGGAATCGCTGACAAAGATTTCACAGATAAATGGGATTTTCATGATATTAAATTGCATGATTTTTATTCTGAAATTACTGACGAATTTCTTCAACGAATAGGAGAGTAATTATGGTTAAACAATTTAAAAAAGATCCTTCACGTAAAAAAATTACACGAGAAATTCCAGAAACAGAAACTTCTAAACCAAAAAAAACATTTAGTATTGATGATTTTGTAGAACAGCACAAACAAGAAAGTCAAACAACCGATAATACAAAAGAAAGAAAAGTTGGAAGACCTAAAAAAAATAAAGTCTATGGAACAATTAGGATTCAAAAATATAATGTTAATCGAGTAAATGCATTACAGAATACCTTAGACTATGAAACACAAGACGATTTAGTTACTAGTTTATTAGATAGACTAGAAAATTCTATGTCTCAAGAACAACGGTTAATGTTTGATATGTATATGAAAACTTATGAGGCACGCAATAAGAAAAAAGAAAACAAATAATATTTGTATATTTTACTACTAATAGTATAATATACAAATAGTAAGAAAAGATTGATTTGGAATATTTGCAACTTCCACAGTACTTTGCTATACTTGAGATAAGAAAAAAAGAGCTATGCACGAACATAGCTCCATGTAGAACCGTTAAAAAGACGGTGGCTTTTGAATAAATGTTTTGAACCATCTAATTCCCTGCCAAAGTGATTAGATGGTTATTTTTTGTCCTTTTGGTCAATTATCAGCAAAACTAACGTCGCAAAAGCGATCATCAGTTGAATTGCTTCAAACGTTGACACGTGCTACTCCCTTCTAGGGATAAAGCTATGAACCATAGGCATCACCCCTTTTTCAAGAGATTAGCCACCATCTTTTCACTTTTCTACCGTTCAATTATAGCATATTGAACTGCTTCAAAACTATCCTAACATTGCTATCCTTTAACAAACGACAACGGCATATTTACAATTATTATAGATATTTTCAAACGTCGTACGATTCATCCAATAAGATTATTTTGAGAAAAAGTCCTTCAATATTTATGAGAAAAAACAAAAAACTTCTGCCCTATTATGGACAGAAGACTGCAAAAAATATTTAAGCGGTTAAGAGTGGGAACAACGACAGAAATATCGTTGCCAATAAAAGTATATCAAACATTCTAAAATACCGCAATATCTCTTACGTGCCTAAAAATCAATCGATTACTTACTTTCGTAGATTTCATAGAATCATCGCTCATATAGATATATAGTATTGATTGTTATGATAGCTTGAACTTGCAGCAATATAAAAATTGAAGCAATCTACACCAATATCATTGATTAATCGCTGACCATAACCCCAAATATCTTCAGAGAGCTGTGCAAAAGTAATATACTGTAACTCATACTGCTGAATAATGTTCATATCCGACTCCATTTCTCGATATTTGGAATTTCAATATGTCTAACTTCATCATAATGTACCTTATGTTCCCCAACAAAGATTCCAAGTTCATCATAACCTCTTATTTGACCAATAATATCGTCTGGATAATAGCCTTCAGAATCACGTTCTTCTTTTTGGATACAAACTACTTTTCTTTTGAGAATAGCAACATTCAATACTTCTGTAATCTCTTCAGTCGTCATTTGTTCTTTTGCCAAATTATGATTGGCACGTTGCTCATTGTCCGCATCGATCTCTTCCGTGTGATCAGACAAATAGAATCCTGCCCATTTTAACCGTCCTCGATCGTTATAATCAATCATTTTTAAGCCCCCCATTTCCTCCTGCATGACCACCAACCAACGTGCTTCTAGTAATACTACGAGCGCCTTCTAATATAGAAGAAGCATGTACAATCGCTGTAAAACCATATTTTTGTCTGATCTTATCAATAATCCAGGTTTTCTTCATCGATTTGTTTTTGTGGATCACTAAATAAATCCAGCTGAAGCGAATCAGTGTACACAAGATTGCTGTAGGTTATTCCGACGTGCCGAACCTCTTGCCCCTCATAGTACTTATTAAATAAGAACAAACAATAGTCTTGCAGCTCTCTTGTATTATCTGTGATAGGTATCTTCATTTAAGGAATGTTTAAATGAACAAAAAAGATTCAAATTATTATTACAAGCAGTTTGGGGTACATGGAACATAGAGTAACCTGCTTTTTTATTTACTTCATTAAGGTAACGGATAGATTACTATCAAATTACATTTTTTAAAATGGGTAGATTTTTACATCAAGTGTTGTTAGAATATTAGATATTAAAAAGAAAAACCCTTATATTACTATAAGAGTTTGTGTCTTGGCTGTTTATTTAGTAAAAGAGTTTTTCTTTTATTGATTATTTTTTCATGAAGGTTTCTTTCGGATAAACAATAGTGTCTTTATAAGCATTACCAGATATCTAAAATTTTCATGATAATAAATAGACTTTATTTCTGACCAGGTAGTTTCCAACGCCGGCAAGCATCTTGGAACTATCTGGTTATATTCTGTAAAAAAGTACATAAGAATACTAGCTACAGCTACTACAAAAAATAGTTGAAACATATTAAATTTTTTTTTCATCTAACTTCCTTTCGCCAAGAACACCGCTTACGATTTACATCGCTATACTATAATAGCCCGGGAAAATATTACACTGGTAAAATGCCCATGACAAAACATTACAAAAAGTCAAAATAAATAACATTTGTAACATTTTTTATTTTTATATCTCAAAATTTCCTATTAAATCAACAAAAAACATTAACTTATTTTCAATATTTTGTAATATTAAACGTCCTTTACTAAGAAAATTTTTACATTTATTTGTATTTTAAAGAATAAAATCCAAATTTTGTGGCATTAACTACTAAAAAACCGCTGTTATATTACATAAGATAAAAATATCAATAATTAGTTTGATATATGAATTTCTACAATAACAATCGAAACAAAAAGACAATCACATTGTGACTGTCTTTTTCTATTATAGAAAAAACAATTGTATTATTGAAGAAAAGTCTCTTTCCTTCATATTTGTGTACATTATGGCTCTGAATTAACTTGCTATTACAGGCATTCAGAGCGAATATGTAACCACCGAAAGGGAAAAACACACAAGACGGAGGAAAACACCATGAAAAAGCAGAGCCTTACCAAGAAAGAACTTGCCGCCCTCTTGAACATCGCCAGAGAATGCAGTGCCGAGGTGGACTGCCGCGGGGATTTGGCGGAGCGGGGATGTGATTCCGAGGACTTCATCGAGGTTCCGGTTTGGGGCATTGAAGAGATGCTCCGCAAGGCTTACGAACTTGGCAAGAGCCAGCACTAAGGAGGACCGGCTCATGTGGAAGGAAGGCAGCATCAAGGTCAACGGTGATTTTTTCCATTACTGGCTGAAGCAGTACGACAAGGGTTCCGAGTGGGGCATTGATGGCGGACGTATTTCCAAGCTGATGCTCAAGCGGGACGGCAAGATTGTCTGCAACTACGACAGGGGCTGGGACATTGAGCCCACCGATGAGAACACGCAGCTTGCGCTGGAGCTTCTGCTCCACAGCGAAAACTGAGCCCACCAACAATTAAAAGCAACGGCTCCGAGAGGGGCTGCTGCTCGTTATACCGAAAGTCGCACC
>ERZ773115.3424-NODE-3424-length-10994-cov-4.042417_pt1 | contig 10994 bp, 8 predicted proteins | sample MGYA00511116_ERZ773115 | MGnify/ENA primary metagenome ERZ773115 (study PRJEB29015, sample SAMEA2737869) | human gut metagenome | biome: human gut; feature: human-associated habitat; material: faeces | place: China | collected 2012 ... | reverse complement strand
TCCCTGCTGTATGCATCCGTACCAGTACGGAGCGTCCCGAGGCTCTTGACAAGGGGATCTTTGTCCTTGCCGGTATTGATGGGAAATCCTTGCTTCAGGCTGTAGATACTGCTGTGGAGATGAATAGGAATGAGGACGATGGCCTGCCGGTGCCCAATTATACGGATGAGAATGTATCGGCCAAGGTTGTGAAGTTGATTCAGAGCTATACGGGGGTGGTGAACAAGATGGTTTGGAGAAAATAATGGTGGGACATGCCTAAGAAAATCTTGATACATAGCCTGATTTTCAGTCCGGATGGAGTTTCGACAGCCTATCTTTATAATGATATTGCTCTGAAATTCCAAGAAAACGGTTATGAAGTATTGGTATTGACAACTACGCCTCATTACAATGTTGTGGAATCACAACTGGCAGTACAACCTCTGAAATGGAAGGTTTGGGGGATTTGTAAAGAAAGCTGTTTTCATGGAATCAGAGTTCTTCATGTACCCCAGAAGAAATTCAGAAATACATTTCTGCGTGTCCTGGGATTTGTCTATTGGCATATTATCTCTTTCCTGATTGGTTTGTTCCAGAGAAATATAGATGTCATACTGTCACCTTCCCCTCCTTTGACTATCGGTGTAATCAACATTTGGCTGGCGAAAATCAAGGGATGTAAAACCATATATAATGTGCAGGAAATATATCCTGACATCTTGAAACGAAAGGACGGGCTTGTTATAGAACAGCTACGTAGGATGGAACGGTATGTTTATAATAACTCAACGGCCGTAACGACAATAGACCAGGTATTTTATAATGTAATAGCCGGAAGGTTTAAGGATAAGTCCAAGCTTTGTATAATACCTAATTTTGTAGATACAGAATTGTATAATTCTCAGGGTGGAAATGTAGAATGTCTGAATCCCCATTTTTTCCCTGCCACAGATTCTTTGAAATTGCTTTATGCCGGGAATATTGGTTATGCCCAAGATTGGGAGCCCTTAATTTGTCTGGCAGAAAAGACGAAAGGGGTTTCCATTAAATACTTTATCATCGGTGAGGGAGTCATGAAACCCGTTCTTGAGGAGAAAGTACGTGAGTTGGAGCTGGATAATGTGCATATTTTGCCCTATCAGCCCAGAAGTTTGATGTCGTCCATTCTTGCCTATTCAGACATCCAGTTTATTTTCATGAACCCTGAAATGGAGATGCAGGGATTCCCTTCCAAGGTTTATACAATCATGGCATGTGGTAGGCCTTTATTGGTCTGCTCGGGAAAGGATACGCCTATCATCAACTTCCTGCAGGAACATGGCTGTGCAAAATTGATTACAGAGAAGAGTTTGGAAAAGAAGGTGGGAGAAATGGCGGACTGGCTGAATTCCGTCTCAAAAAGCGAACTGGCTTTACTGGGTCGAAATGGTGTAGAGGTGATTAAGCGATTATATTCCAAGGATGTGGTAACTCAAAAATATGTAGACTTGGTTGAAACTTTATGAACATACGATATTTATCAGTCAATGATTAGGATAACTTGATATTTCCGGGTATCTTTGTGGAAAGATTGGATGTATGAGGAAGATTAAGCCATATAAGGAACAAGAACCGATGGTGCCGAATGTTGGTGAACCGGTAGTTGTATATACGGGTAATGAGAATAATCCGAATATCGTTACGGAAGGACGTGATGACATTAGGCATGCTATTTCCGGTGAAGAATTATTGGATAGGCTTTGCCCTCGTATAAAGGCTTTGTTTGGATGAGAGTCGTATTCGCTCCCGAAGTAGAGGAGGACTTGTATGGACTTATAAAAATACTTGTTGAGAAGGAGTATTTGAGTACTTATCCTTTTGCTATTTCTTATGTGGAAGAACTGATAGCTGATATTCAACAGAACATTCATTCTAAATTAAAAAAGAAAGCGCCCGCTTTTTTTGAACGTTATGGTAAGGATATGTATTACATCACTTATCAACGTAATTCTAATACGACGTGGTATATTTTTTTCTCTGTCATCGGAGATACTTATTTTATTAAATACATAACCAATAACCACGTTTCCGGTCAGTATATTTTTTAGCATATTTCAATGAACATACTTATCACTGGAATCCACGGCTTTGTGGGTTCCAATCTCGTTGTTGCCCTAAAGGAACGTCATAGCCTTTACGGGCTGGATATTGTCGCTCCTGAAAAGGAGGGGGTGGTAAAGACTTTCTCCTGGAAGGATATTGAACCAGCTTCTTTTCCGATGCGGAATCTTCCTGAATTCGATACCATTATTCATCTGGCTGGTAAAGCCCATGACACGAAGAACCGGTCTGCTGCCCAAGCCTATTTTGATATCAATATGGGATTGACCCAAAAGATATTTGATTTCTTTCTGGAATCGTCCGCGAAGAAGTTCGTATTCTTCAGTTCTGTGAAAGCCGCTGCAGACAGTGTGGTGGGTGATATGCTGGCTGAAGATGTGGTGCCTGCTCCGATAGGACCGTATGGGGAGAGCAAGATAGCTGCCGAGAATTATATTCTTGGCAAGTTGAAGGTTGAAAATGGAGAATTGAAAGCTAATCCGTATGATGACAAGCAGGTCTATATCCTGCGTCCCTGCATGATTCATGGTCCCGGCAACAAAGGCAATCTGAATCTTCTTTATAATGTGGTGAGGAAAGGCATTCCCTGGCCTTTGGGGGCCTTTGAGAACAGAAGGTCTTTTACTTCGATAGACAATCTCTGCTACGTGGTGGAAGGTCTTTTGACCAAGGAGGTAGCGAGTGGTATCTACCACATGGGAGATGACGAAGCCTTGTCCACGAATGAGCTGATAGCTTTGATGTGTCGGGCTTTGGAGCGCAAGCCGCATATCTGGAAGATAAACAGAGGACTGATGGAATTCTGTGCCCGGCTTGGAACTCTGCTCCATTTGCCTTTAAATGAAGAGCGTCTGCACAAGTTGACTGAGAATTATGTGGTGAGTAATGCGAAGATAAAGGCTGCCCTGGGTATTGACAGAATGCTGGTGAGGGCAGAGGAGGGGATAGTGAGAACGATAAAATCGTTCTCAAATATAAAAGTAAACAATTAAGAATTAAAAATTAAAGAGGAAAATACTGTTATGTATTATCTGATTATATTGGTTCTGCTGTTTTTGGCAGAACTTTTTTATTTTAGAGTGGCTGATAGGTGCAATATCATCGACAAGCCCAATGAGCGGAGTTCCCATACGAAAGTGACTTTACGCGGTGGTGGGATTATTTTCTATTTTGGTGCATTGGCCTATTTTCTGACAAGTAGTTTTGAATATCCCTGGTTCCTGCTTGCCTTGACACTGGTGACGTTCATCAGCTTCGTGGACGATATGAAATCCACCGGACAGATGACAAGGCTGCTTTTTCATTTCTCTGCTATGGCTATGATGTTTTATCAGTGGGGGCTGTTCTCCTTGTCCTGGTGGTGGATAGTCATAGCCTTGATAGTCTGTACGGGCATCATCAATGCCTACAACTTTATGGATGGCATTAACGGCATAACCGGTGGTTATTCTCTGGTTATTCTTGCTGCGTTGGCCTATATCAATAAGGAGGTGGTTACTTTTGTGGAAGCGGATTTCATCTATACCGTTATCTGTTCCGTTCTAGTCTTCTGTTTCTTCAATTTTCGTAAGAAAGCCAAATGCTTTGCGGGTGATGTGGGGTCGGTGAGCATTGCCTTCATCCTTCTTTTCCTGATAGGCAGGCTCATCATTGAAACGGAAGATTTCAGTTGGATAGTCCTTTTATCCGTTTATGGTGTGGATAGTGTACTGACTATCATTCACCGCCTGATGCTTCATGAGAATATCGGGCTACCGCATCGCAAGCATCTGTATCAGATTATGGCGAATGAGCTGAAGATTCCTCATGTAATGGTTTCTTCTATTTACATGGCGGTGCAGGCAATCATAATCGTAGGATATATAATGTGTTTAGGTTACGGTTATTGGTATTTGACAGGTATAATTCTTTTGCTTTGTTTTTCTTATACCTGCTTTATGAAGAAGTATTTCGGATTGCACCAGTCTACGTGAGTAATGCTGAAATGATGATTAGTAAAATAATGAAAGGCGATGGAGACTAAAATCTCCATCGCCTTTCGTCTTATTTTTGAAATATAAATCGTACCTTTGTCATATACCAATCAGGTTATAATAATAACATGGAACAGATGCGTAAACTGCCGATTGGCATACAGACTTTTGAGGAAATACGTAGGGATGGTTATCTCTATGTAGATAAGACGGCTATGGTTTATCAAATTGCAAATGTAGGTAAACCTTATTTCTTGAGCCGTCCCCGTCGTTTTGGCAAGAGTCTGCTTCTTTCTACCTTTGAAGCCTACTTTCAAGGACGCAAGGATCTGTTTCAAGGTTTGGCCATCGAACAGCTGGAAAAGGAATGGGAAGAATACCCGGTTTTGCACTTGGATTTGAATGCCCGGAAATATGAAACTGCTGCTGACCTGACGGCTATGCTTAATCAGTATCTGGAGAAATGGGAGCTGCTCTATGGTCAGGAGAAGAAAGACCGTAATCCGGAAGAGCGTTTTGCTTACGTGATAGAGCGGGCATGCATGCAGACAGGAAAGCAGGTTGTTGTGCTGATTGATGAGTATGACAAGCCATTGCTTCAAGCGGTCTTGGATGAGAACTTGCTGGATGAGTATCGGAAAACATTGAAAGCATTCTACGGTGTCTTGAAGAGCGCTGACCGTTATCTTCGTTTTGTTTTCCTGACCGGAGTGACCAAGTTTGCGCAAGTAAGTGTGTTCAGTGACTTGAACCAGCTGAATGATATCAGCATGAAGTCTCCTTACGCTGCTTTGTGTGGTATTACCAAAGAGGAGTTGGTGAAAACCTTTCTGCCGGAACTTGAGAGACTGGCTAAACGAAGAGGGATATCTTTACAAGAAGTGATTGATTTGATGGAACGTCAATATGATGGTTACCATTTTCATCCGGAAGGTGTAGGAATGTTCAATCCGTTCAGTGTATTGAATGCTTTTGATGCAGAAGAGATGGGATATTATTGGTTTCAGACCGGCACACCTACTTACTTGGTTGACTTGCTGAAGCAGAGTGATTACGATATACGTCTATTGATAGATGGAGTGGAAGTGCTGGCTTCCGCTTTCTCTGAATATCGTGCGGAAACAAATAATCCTCTTCCGATGATTTATCAAAGTGGTTATTTGACCATAAAAGGGTATGATGATGATGTGAAGCTATACACTTTAGGCTTTCCAAATGATGAGGTTCGTTACGGCTTTCTGAATTTTCTGGTTCCTTTTTATACTAAAGTTACTGATGATGAGACTGGTTTCCACATCGCTAAATTCATGCGTGAATTGAAGAGTGGGGATGTGGAGGCGTTTATGGAGCGTCTTAAGATATTCTTCTCCGGTATTCCGTACGAGTTGAGTGATGATACGGAACGTCATTATCAGGTTATTTTTCATGTAGTGTTTACTTTGCTGGGACAGTTCATCCGGTCCGAGGTTCGCAGCAGCCGCGGCCGTGCGGACGCGGTAGTTCATACCCCTACCGCTATTTATGTTTTTGAGTTCAAACTGGACGGTACAGCCGACGCAGCTCTGACGCAAATAGATGAGAAGGGGTATCTGATTCCTTATACCTTGGATGGCAGGAAATTAGTGAAAGTAGGTGTGAACTTCAGTAAAGAAACACGGAATATTGATGAATATATTGTCGTAGAGGAATAGGAACGAACAATCATATATATGGAAAAGGCGATGGAGATTCTATTCTCCATCGCCTTTTCCGTATTATAGTATTTCACCTTATTTCTTCATTCTCAGCACCCGTATTCCCGTCCACTTATTATTGTCTTTCAGCATTTGGGACAAGGGGACTTTGGAAACAACCACTTTCTTGTCGGTAGAAGAAGCGTGTACCAACAGGAGTTTGCCATCTGCATAGAAAGCGATTCCCATGTGGGCTACGTCCAGCCCCGGAGTGTTGGTGGTGATGGCTATGATATCGCCGTCTTTAATCCACGGGAGACCATCGGCGGGAAGTTTGGCTTTGGGAAGATAGTGAACTTCCTTGCCGGACAAGGATTGTTCAATCTTCTTCATTTTGGCTATGTTCTCCGAAGAATTTGCCAGCTGCTTGTAGAGTTGGGGGTGGGAAGACATGTAGGAGATGGATAACTGTTCGGTGTCGGGACTCATGGCGCCCGTTACATCCTGAAGGAAGCCGTTGCGTACGCCATTGTTTATCCAGTCGGCAATATAATGCAGGCGGGAAGTGTACCCGTCGATTTTACCGTCACGGTAACGAATTTTTTGCAGGTTATCGGCGAAAGCGCTTTCCGAGATGTCTCCGTCGGCCAATTTGGGGGTAAGCGTCTCTGCCAGTACATATTCCACCAGCGTGGTGCAGTCTACCTCATCGCAGTTGATGACGAGTTCCTCGGGACCATCTGCCTCCAGCGTATGGGCTACGTATGGCACATCCAGATACTTTATTCCATTGCTCAACATATCTTTCCCTCCCTGGGCAGAAACGGAAGTTACCAGGGCTGCGGCGCAGAGGGCGCTGAACATAAATTTAGTCATTGTTTTCATTTTTCTCTCTTTTGATTATTATTGTTCTTGAACGTAAAAAGGATGCAGCAAATTTACTACATCCTTTTTATAAAAGCTTAATCCGGAGGGATTAAATTCAATATTGCCGGATTAAATATTTATAATCTTCCTTTTTATCGAACGGAACAAGGGTAAAACCGTATTCGATGGCATTCTCCTTGCCCGGACGGATCAGATAGGGTTCATGGGCGGTTGCGCCCCAACTGTCGTCTCCACCGACACCCATCATGCGGTAGTCAATGAACAAATCGACCATCTTTTCCGGTAGAGGGTCGGTGAGGTGGCGGTGATGGGTCTTTTCGGTACGCGGAGCGCCGTTGTCAATCGTGTCGCCGCTGTCCATACTTTCCAGGGGATAGTTGGAGGCGTTCAGCTCAAAGGTGCGGTCGGCGATGAGCAGCAAACCACGTTGCGTCTTATCGGTAAGAGCGCACCAATAGATATCCGTGCGATGGTTGTTCTCCTGCGGGCGGACGTAAGGCTCGTACATATCCTTGACCGGGATGGCGTACTCTCCGATGAACTGGGAGGTACGGCGGTCTCGGTAATTCTCTTTCGGACCGCGACCGTAGTAGGTCAAGTCTGTAAAGCTTTCCGGCAGCTGCATCCGCAGGCCTACACGCGGTATCATCGGAGCTTGGTCTCCTTCGGCCATGAACCGGTTGTCTACCTTGATGATTCCGCTGGCATATATCTTATAGGTGATGTCCCAACGGGCGTATGTCTGCGGAAAACGGTAGGTTACCTTTACTGTCGTGGCATTGCTGCCCGGAGTCACTTGGAAACTTTCGGCTTTTGGTTCCTGGTAGCTTGCCTCTTTCCAGGCTTTGAGGCGGACGGGGAGGTTGGCTCCATAATCATTGTCCGTCGGTGCACGCCAGAAGAATGGGCGGGGACCTTGACCGTTCAGTATGTACTCGTGCTTCTTGTACAAATAGGAGGTGAGTAGGCCGCTTTGCTTGTCGAAGGTGGCTTTGAAGTCGGGACCGGAGAACGCCACCAAATTTCCTTCTTCCTTAGAAGTGGCGGGCTTCTGTGCCGTAGCCTCTTTCTTGTAGAAGGTATGGACGTAGGTCTGTTCGCGTGCAATGACCGTGCCGGCCGGGAGGAAAGGTTCTGCCGTCTTGATGGCTGCATAGAACTCGATGCGTACATCTCCCGTTGTCTGTTTCTCTTTGGGTATGCCGTTCAGAAAGCCGGTGGTTACCGTCTTGCCCGGTGCAGCATGGATATTTTCAATCTTGCCACGGTAGACTTCCTTCCCGTGGTCGCGGATGATGTAGTAGAAGTCGTACTTGTCGAGATTGGTGAAAGAGAAATCATTGCGGATTTTCACGGTGGAAGTTTGCTTGTCGAAGTCGAGGAACTTGATGTTCTGGTAGACCTTCCCCATCTCTTCCGTCTGCGGTTTGACACTGCGGTCGGGGTATACCACGCCGTTGATGCAGAAATTGCCGTCGGAGGGAGTGCCGTTCTCGCCATAATCGCCGCCATAGGTCCAGTATTTACGGCCGTCGTCTGTCTTGGCGGCAAAGCCTTGGTCTACCCAGTCCCAGATACAGCCGCCCTGGAGGATGGGATATTTTTCGATGATATCCCAGTAGTCCTGGAAGTTGCCGAGACTGTTGCCCATGGCATGGGCATACTCGCAAAGAATGAGGGGACGCGTCATCTCCTTGTTCCGGGCATACTTCTCCAGATAGGAAGGGGGAGCATACATCGGGCAGTAGATGTCCGTATTCCATTCCAACAGTGCACGTTCATACTGGATGGGACGGCTGTCGAGTGTCTTCAAGGTGTTGTAAGTGACGTAGAAATTCAATCCGTTCCCGGCTTCGTTGCCCAGCGACCAGATGATGACTGACGGATGGTTCTTGTCCCGCTCGTACATATTCATGGTGCGGTCGAGATGGGCATTCATGAAGAGCGGATTGTTTCCCAGCGTACCGCCTACCCGCAAGTCGTAACCCATGCCGTGACTTTCGATATTGGCTTCGTCGATGACGTAGATACCATATTCATCGCAGAGTTCGTAGAAACGTTCCTGCTGGGGATAGTGGCAAGTGCGTACGGTATTGACATTGTATCTCTTCCAAAGCTCGAAATCTTTCTTCATCAGTTCTTCGGAGACATAGTGACCGGTATTCTCGTTGTGTTCGTGATAGTTCACGCCTTTCACGAGGATAGGTTGTCCGTTTACCAACAGTTGCTTGTCCTTGATTTCCACTGTACGGAAACCTACTTTGCAGCTTGTCGCTTCAATCACATCTCCGTTCGGGCGCTTCAAGCTGACGACGAGGGTATAGAGGTTGGGCGTTTCGGCTGTCCATTGCAGGGGTTCCTGGATGGTCTTCTTGGTGAATTCCACTTCCGTTTGGTCACCGCTGACCTGAGTAGAGGACTGGGCTATCTGCTGGTCGTTCTTGTCCAGCAGGCGGTAACCAACGACAAATGGGGCGTTTTGTCCGCTTTCATTGGTAAACTGCACCTTTACCTTGAGGATACCGTTCCGGTAGTTGTCGTCCAGAGGAGCTTCCACCTTGAAGTCTGTGAGATGGATTTGAGGCTGGGCATATAAGTAAATGTCCCGTTCGATACCACTGATGCGCCAGAAGTCCTGGCATTCCAGATAGTTGGCATCGGAAAAGCGGTGTATCTGAATGGCAATGACATTCTTCCCTTTCTTGGCAATGGCGCTGACGTTGAAACGCGCCGGAGTCTTTGCATCTTTACTCATGCCTACAAACTTGCCGTTAAGGTAGTAGAAGGCTGCCCCGCGTACACCGTCGGCACTCAGGAAAATCTCCTTATCGTCCCAGTCTCCCGGAAGGGTGAACTCGCGGCGATAGGTGCCGGTGGGATTCCATTCCTTGGGAACGTACGGAGGGTTGGGCTTGTCCCAATAAGGAGGATAGCCCGAAGAACAGAACTCATAGGGATGGTTCACGTAGATGGGCGTGCCGAATCCTTGCAACTCCCAGTTTCCGGGTACATTGATGTCCGGCCAACGGCTGGCGTCCACACGGTCCATCATGAAGTCCGTGGGGCGGTCGGCGAAGGTTTCCACATAATGGAATTTCCATTTCCCGTTAAGGGACAAGCGGAAGGTTCCGTTCTTGCGGTCATTGATGACGGCATCAGCCTCCGTGACGTAGGAGGTGAACGTGCTGCGGGCAGGCTCCCGGTTGATGCTTGTCAGCTTGGGGTTGGTAATCTCTTCGTAGCGATTGTTCTCCTGAGCAGTCAGGGCAAAGGGAAACGCTGCGAGGCAAGTGAGTAAAAAATACTTTTTATTCATAATTGCTTTTATTTCTTTGTGGTAGGTTCAGAGACCGGGAATACGAGCCCTTCACGCAACCACTTCTCCAGTTCTTCCGTCCATTGACGCTTGTAGGTGAAGTTGTCCCGGAATCCCCAGCCATGTCCGCCGGTAGGGTAGGCATGCAGGCTGGCAGGCACTTTGTGGTCACGCAAGGCGAGGAAATAGCCAATGCCGTTGATGGGTGGCACTGCGTCGTCGTCCGAAGAAAGCATGATAAAAGCCTGCGGAGTGCGTGGGGACACTTGTCTTTCGAGGGAGTATTTTTGTTCCAGCTCCTGAGATGGATTTTCTCCGATAAGGTTCTGGCGGGAACCTCCATGGGTAACGCCTTTCTGCATGGAAATCACCGGATAGAACAAGATCTGGAAGTCGGGACGGGTTTTGTCACTGCTGTATAGTGTGGCAAGCGAAGCTGCCAGATGGCCGCCGGCAGAAGCGCCCATGATGCCTACGCGCTGAGGATTGACACCCCATTCAGCGGCATGTTTGCGTACCATGCGGATGGCTTGTTCGGCATCGGAAAGGGGCACTTCATGGTGCCCGTTGGGCATACGGTATTTCAGTACTGCATAGGTGATGCCTTGTGTGTTGAACCAGGGAGCCATGTCGTGTCCCTCGTGCTTCATGGCCAGCCCTCCGTAGCCACCTCCCGGACACATGATGATGGCCATGCCGTTGGGGTGGGAGGCAGGATACACCGTAAGGGTAGGGGTGGTGACATCGGACACCCATTCGTTGTTATGGTTCTGTCCGGAATTGGTCAGTTCGTTGTTATTGGGGGCACCGTTGGGCCATAGGGGCAGCTCAACGGGCTTTTGTGCAGATAACATGGTCGCTGCAAATAGAAAAGATAAAAGTAGAATCTTTTTCATGTTCTTGGTATTTAGAGGTTATTTGGTTTTCATGGAAGCTTTGATGAGGTAGAATATCAGAATGGCATAAGCACCCAGCGCCAGCACTTCGGACCAGGTGTTCTGCAACCATGCATCGTTTACGAGGTTGATTCCTCCGAAACGCATGGCAGCACTTGCCACGCCC
>ERZ773115.3410-NODE-3410-length-11040-cov-13.486664_pt1 | contig 11040 bp, 10 predicted proteins | sample MGYA00511116_ERZ773115 | MGnify/ENA primary metagenome ERZ773115 (study PRJEB29015, sample SAMEA2737869) | human gut metagenome | biome: human gut; feature: human-associated habitat; material: faeces | place: China | collected 2012 ... | reverse complement strand
GTGAATTGAAACATGGTACGATCGCTCTGATCACAGAAGATACACCGGTCGTTGCTGTTGTCACACAGGAAAAGCTAAAAGATAAAGAATTATCTAACATTCGTGAAGTGCAGTCTCGTGGTGCAAGTGTTGTATTGTTTGTACGCGAAAGTATTTCCATGGCAGATGCAGAATATGCAGATGTATTATTATTACCGGATATGGCGGATGAGTTTATGGTATTCCCGGCAGCAGCGGCATTGCAGTTGTTGGCATATTACGTATCGATGGATCGTGGATTGGATGTTGATAAACCAAGAAACTTAGCAAAAGTAGTTACCGTAGAGTGATCCGGTAAAAATGAAATTATGAAAGCAATATTGTATATTGCAGGTCATGACTAAAAAAATGTGTATTTATGGAGGCGAAAGAATGAAATTTCAGGCAGATAAGAAGCATGTTAGTGTAACGGGTAGAACTATTTATCGAGAGGGTATTCGTTATCTGGGATATTCTGCGACATCTATTTCTTTCAAATTCGTAGGAACAAAAGCAACCGCAGAGATTGTCAGTGACGCATCAAAGCATACTGAGAAGGAGAGGGCTTGGATCGCTATTTATTATGGACAGGATAGAGATCCCGCTAAGCGTCTGCGCTTAGAGCAGGACAGGCAGACAATCGTGCTGTTTGAAACGCAACAAACTACGGAACAGCAGATTACTATCGTTAAATATTCTGAAGCAGAATATGCAGCGTGTGGTATTATTTCCATAGAAATTACCGATGAAGTAAACCCGGGGGAAGAAATACTATTATCGCCGCCGGTACATAAGAAAAGACAGATCGAGTTTTTTGGCGATTCGATCACTTGCGGTTACGGCGTGGAAGGTGATGTGAGTGACGAAATATTTGATACCGCAGATGAAAATCCGGCCAAATCGTATTCATTGCTTACCGCAGAATTGCTTGATGCAGAACCTAACCTGGTATCGTGGAACGGAAAAGGTGTTATCACGGCATATATAGGGGAAGAAGAGGATGCACAGCCCGATGGCGAACGGGCGCAGCAGCGGGTACACGTCGATGGGCTCGGCACGGGCGAGCGCCTGCCACACCTTGGCGGCTACGTAGAACAGCGCACCCAGCCCGGCGATTCCCTTGGCTACCCCCGTCAGCTTCTCGCAGAGCGGCATCATGTCCTGATACAATGCCTGCAATATCTCGTGCAGGTTCGTGAAGTCTATCGCTAACAACATAGTCCTGTATTTTTATTATATGTACGCATACATTATTATATATTGCCCGCCTCACCAGTAACGGTCTTCCGCATCCCCGTAGAGAGCCACCACCCGGTCGGCGTCCTTTTTCTTCTTCGCCCGCAGGTAGCTCACCGAGATGTTCTTGTCCGTATAATACTGCACGAGGTTGCGGTACTCCAGCAGCCGCTTGTAGCTCTGGTCGATGATCGCCAGCCGCTCGGCGTCCGAGAGCGACATCCCCGTCACGTTCACCACGTTCTTCAGATCTTGCAGGATGTCCGCACTCTCGGAGAGCAGCTTGGCGTACCCGAACGAGATGGTTGACAGCTCGTCCGGCGTGTAGTTCGGGTCGCCGAGCATCTTCTGGTAGTTGCGCACGTAGATTTCCGAGATGTCCGCCACCATCTCGATGGACTTCTTCACCTTCACGCCGCCTTTCACCACGTCATGCACCGCCTTGAGCGCATCGTAATACTTCCGTCCCTGCTCGAATATCTTCGCCGTCTCCTTGAACCCGTCCAGCGTGTGCTGTGCGGTGGCGGAGGTCTCCACGATCTCCTTGGTCGTGTTGATGATGCCCTGCGCCAGATTGCCGGGATCGTGTACGACCCACTGGGCGTTGGCCGCACCTGCCGTCAGGCACGCCACGCCCACGATGATTGCCTTTATCGTTCTCATGTCCTTACTGTTTTAGGGTTCCGTCACTCTTTCTCCTGTACTCTCCGCCCGGCGACAGCCGGATGCGGTCTTTCTCCCGGTCATAGTCCATCATCACGGCGAAGCCCGTCTCGATGAACAGCACCCCTTCCGTTTCCCGGACGAGGTAGGTCTCCGCTTCACTACCGCCCTTGTGGTTCCTGTGCATGACCGTCACACGGTACTTGCCGTCCTCTTCCCAGAGGGTGAAGGGCGGCTTTCCGCCCGTGCTGACCCATTCGCCGCACATCTTTTCCAACCGTTCCGCATTTGTCTCCTTGCAGGAAATGACAAACGCCAGCGCCGCCGTCACCGCCGACAGCAGCAGGATTAAATTCAATCGTCTCATCTTGATTCCGTTTTTTAAAAGTTTTACAAAATTTTATTCTCTCCATATCGTTTAGCCGTTTGTACATCCAGCCGTTTAGCCAGCCAGCCGTTTAACCGTTTGACCGTTTAGCCGTTTGGTCAATCAACCACCCGTCCGGCAACCTGTCCGCCGCTCCCCGCCAGCGCATCGGCACATTATTTATACTTCGTTTCCGCCAGCCGCTTGATGGCAAGCTCCAAGTCGCCGCCCAACTCTTCCGCCAGTGCGAACACCTCCGTCTTCTCGCTCTCCTCGGTGGTATAGGTCAGGTACTCGGCAGCCGACACCTCCGTGGCGTACACCGCCGACTGCACCCCGTTCAGACCGATCCAGACCTCCTTGTACTTCCGTCCGGGATGGTTGGCGAGGTTGATGGAGAGTATCTGCGACTTCTCCTTGTCCGTCAGACCGAGCATCGACTGGATGCCGTCGAACTTGTTCATGTACTTCTTCTGGTCCAAAAGGATCTTGCAGTCCGAGTTGGTGATGATAGCCTCCTTCACGATGGGGGACGAGATGATATCATCGACTTCCTGCGTGACGACAATCGCCTCGCCGAAATATTTCCTGACGGTCTTGTAGAGATATTTCAGGTACTCGCTCATGCTCGGCGAGGAAAGGGCTTTCCAAGCCTCCTCGCAGATCAGCATCTTCCGCACCCCTTTCAGGCGGCGCAGCTTGTTGATGAAGGCTTCCATGATGATGATCGTAACCACGGGGAACAGCTCGGCGTTGTCCTTCACGGCGTCGATCTCGAAGACGATGAACCGCTTGTGCAGCAGGTCGATGTTCTCGTTCGAGTTCAGCAGGAAGTCGTAGCGCCCGCCCTTGTAATACTGCCGCAGCGTGGTCAGGAAGTTGTCGATGTTGAAGTCCTCCCGGCTCACCTTGATGTCCCTTGCAGCCAGCTCCTTCCGGTAATCGTTCAGCATGTACTCGTAGAAGGTGTCGAACGAGGGGGCGATGTCCCGGTTCTGTTGTATCCGGCGGATGTACGCCGACACCGCACTGCCCAGCTCGCCGCTCTCCGTCTTCGTGACCTTCTCGTCCTCGCCCTTCCACAGCGCCAGCAGCAGCGTCTTGATGCTGTCCTTCTTCTCCACGCTGAACTTGTAGTCGTCCGTGAAGAAGGGGTTGAAGCTGATGGGCTTCTCCTCCGTGTACGTGTAATAAATCCCGTCCTCGCCCTTGGTCTTGCGGTGGATCAGCTCGCACAGCCCTTGGTACGAGTTGCCCGTGTCGATCAGCACGATGTGGCTGTTCTGCTCGTAATACTGGCGCACGAGGTGGTTCATGAAGAACGACTTGCCGCTTCCGCTCGGACCGAGGACGAACTTGTTGCGGTTCGAGATCACCCCTTTCTTCATCGGCAGGTCGCTGATGTCCAGATGCAGCGGTCTGCCCGTCATCCTGTCCGCCATCTTGATGCCGAAGGGCGAGAGCGAGTCCTTGTAGTTCGTCTCCTCGGTGAAGAAGCACAGGGCTTGCGGGATGAACGTGTAGAAGCTCTCCTCGAAGGGGAAGTCCCCCTCGTTGCCCGGTATCGCCGCCCAGAAGAGCGTCGGCACGTCCACCGTGTTGTGCCTCGGCTTGCACTCCATCAGGGCGAGCTGGCTGCCCACCTCGTTCTTGATGCGCCTAAGCTCCTCCCGGTCGTCGCTCCACGCCATCACGTTGCAGTGGCAGCGCACCGAGGTCAGCCCTTTCGAGTGCGCCTCGTTCAGGTATTCCTCGATCCATGCCTTGTTGATCTGGTTGGAGCGGGAATAGCGGGAGAGCGAGTGCATGTTCCGGGCGGTCTGCTCGAAGCGTTTCAGGTTCTCCCCGTGGTCGTCGATGAAGATGTACTGGTTGTAGCAGTGGTTGCAGTCCAGCAGCAAGCCCACCGGGGCGGCGAACGACAGCCGGCAGTCCGAGCGGTCGGTCGAGAGCCGCTCGTAGCGGCTGTCAGTCGCCACCTTGCCCGGCAGGTCTTCCGTGTCAGAGAGGGTGTGCAGGCAGAGGATGTCGTCGCCGATGCGCATCTCCTCCGGGTTCAACTGGATGTCCTTCAGCACCGTCGTGTCGTGCTGCGAGAGCGAGAGGTACTTCTCCACGATGCCCGCCGCCGTTTCCGTCCCGGTGATCTCGTCCGTCGTGAGGCGGCGCAGCGTAACGAAACCGCTGTCGTTCATGATCTTCTCGAACTGACCGACCGCTTCGAGGAACCTCGTAACCGTCTCCCGGTCCTCGATCTCCTTGGGGACAAGCCTGCCCTTGCAGAGGGTGGAGAACGTGCTTTCCTGACGGCTCCGTGCCTTCGTCGTCTTGGTAAGGAACAGGTAGCAGAAGTGGTTCAGGAACGGGCGTTCGTTGAAGTGCCTCTCAAAGCTCCGGCTCAGGAAGCTAAGGTCGTCCCTGTCCGTTTCCGGCCGGTACTTCTCCTCGATGAAGAAGTCCTGCTTGTGCACGATGGAATACTCCGGCAGCACCTTCACCGCCTTGTGCCAAGCCGAGTGGACCGCCTCGTACTCGCTCCCCGTGACGGAGAACAGTTCCGGCAGTTCCACCCTGAAGGCGACCGTCACGTCCGCCTCCTTGCTCACGATGCAGCCGTTCTCCACCGCCAGCAGCGGGAACTTGCTTTCGAGTGTCGTCGCTTTCATTACGTTTCTCATTCTTGCCAGTGTTTAAAGGTGAATAATCGGGGGATTTTCAGGCGGTTCACCACGTACCTCGGATGCCGCCTGCGGGCGGCTGCCTTCATCAGCCCGTGCGTGCCGTACCGGGCGTTCAGCCGGAAGGTCAGCCATACCAGCAGCGTAGCCGCAGCCACGCCGAAGCCGATGCACACCCACTGGTTCACGCCCGCCATGTACAGGATGACGAACACCACGAACACGGCGAGCAGACCGCCGCAGAAGATGAAGAGGTACTGGCTTTCCAGCCCCTTGAACTCCTGTAATTTGCAAATTTTCTTGTGCCTTTTTTTAGAAAAGTTAAATATGCCACAGAATACACCAGTAACTAAGGCTTCATAAGTTCGTTTCTCGTTCCTGTTGTAGTCTTGAAAATCGTCTGCCTGTTTTCTAACCGGTAGCTACTGCCGGTGAACTTGATGACTTCACATCGATAAAGCAGCCTGTCAAGCAGAGCGCTGGCAAGGATTTCATCATTCAATGTTTCTACCCATTCTGTAGGTGCCTTGTTGGTTGTAATGATGATGGATGTCTTCTCATGTAGGGTGTTTATCAGGTTGAAGAAGGCAGTTGCTTCCTCTCTTTTCACAGGAAACAGCATGATATCATCTATTGCCAGCAGCTGTGCGCGCAGAATCTTATTATAAGTCATCATGGCCGGAGTTGAGATGTCTTTAAGTCTGAGACAATTTACGATATCCTCCATTGTCATCAGGTATGCCTTGTAACCGGCCTTGACCGCATCAAAGACAAGACCGGCTGCCAGAAATGTTTTTCCAGTCCCTGATGGTCCCATCAGGATCAGGTTATAAGCTTCACGGAGCCATACCAGTTCACGAAGCTCCTTCATCTGCCGGCGGTCTATGCCTTCATAAAAATTGTAGTCGTATTCGTCAAGATCATGTTTTCGGGGCAGACGTGCCGCAACAAGGCGTCTCTCGTAGTCTTTCCTCTCTTTCATCTCAACTTCGGTGCCTAATACCAGGGACAGGAATTCCGGGTAGGTCGGTTTTTCTTCCTGTGCATGATGCAGAATGCTGTCCATGCGGTTTGCAATGTTGTAAAGCCGCAGACGTTTGGCGTGTTCTTTCAATTTTTCACTTTGTATCATTCAAAAAACTTGTTATATTGGTTTATATCTGTTTTTTCAGGATGACAGTCCGCTGTTTCCGGAATGGATGTCGGAGCTTGGAAAGTCATCCCGTTCATATTGTCCTTACTCCTGTGGATTGAGCCGGATATTTCCTGCACGGAAAGGCTGTTGTATATGTTTTTTTCCAGACAGGTCCGCAGGGCTGCTATCACTGTTTCTTTGCCGTATTCGGATATCACATGAAGCAGCAGTTTCATATTGTCCCTGTAATAACGCGGCTTTTCCCTTTCCAGATTCCGGAGCCACAGAATAACGGTGGGGTCATCTTCCGTCCGCTTTCGGATCCGGACCTGCAAGTCATTCACACTCCGTGTCTTGTCCTTATGATGTCTTTTGTCACATACATTTTTTCCTTTTCCGGGACACAACTCATGCCTGCATATGAGTTTACCGCTCTCCTTGTCGTACAGCTCGATATGTCCGTTATTCTCAAGAAGCCACACAACGGTGTTCAGGTTCCTGTAGGTGCCAGAGGGCACACTGTAGTAGTTGGTCCGGTACCGTACCGTATTGTCCTTGCGGACATGATACTCTTTCGGCTCATCCTTGGGAGGCACCGGTTCTCCATAGTATGGCAACAGATACTTCCGTTCAATCTCAAACTCCTCAGCCGGGACCAGGCGTGTGGTTCCATGTATCTTGCCGTTTCCTGTTTTTTCCAGCCATTGCACAACTTCGGTGTTCAGGATTTCCGGACTGTGAAATGTCCGTCCGGCAAGAAAGTTACGCTTGACATATTTGACCACATTTTCCACTTTGCCCTTGCTTTCCGGATCAGCGGGACGGCAGAACACGGGCTGGAAATGCTGCTCGTTGACAAAGGCACGGAACGTTCTGGTCAATATGAGGTCACCCAGGTTTTCCCTGACCAGCAGGACTTTGTCCTGGTCATAGATGATCTTTCTCGGCTTTCCTTTGAAATACGCGAAAGCCAGTTCATGGGCATATACGGCCAGGGCCGAGGTGAAAGGCGTACTGGAAAAATACACGAACTTCTGCCGGGAGCGGCTCATTACCATGACAAAAAAATAGACCTTGACAAAACCGCCCCTGTCCGTGGACATACGGCTTTCCCCGAAATCCATCTGGGCATATTCCCCGTAAGGGGTATCCGGCATCTTCTCATAGACACGTTTGGAAAGCCCCTCCTTGTCCAGATTATACTTACGACGTACGGCTTCCACAAAATTGTATACGGTTTTCCCGCAGACAACAGGAAGATCAGGATACTGTTCCTTCATCCAGTCATGAATCTGGGAGGCGGACAGGAACCTGTACCGGGAAAGAATGTCACAGACATAACTTTCGTATTTGTCAAGTATGCGGGGATATTGCCTGCGATGCTGCAATTTTGCAGTCAATGTGTCCTCGTCCATTTTCAAGTACCGGCGCACCGTACTTCTATGCAGACCAAGCTGGAACGCGATCTGGGTCTTGTTAAATCCTTTTGAATATAATTCTCTTATTTTGTACCACATGATGACTCTGTTGTTTGATTGGTGTCTGCATGCGTCCTTAGTTCTGTCCATATCATTTATATTATTGAAACGCAAATATAGACATTTTCAGGAGGCATGATGGCATATTTTCTTCTTCTAAAAAGACAGGGGGCAAAGATACGGATTACAATTCCATACCGGTCCGTGTCAATATTTTAATGTTGTGATATTTAAATTTTAAAATATCAAACAATTTTAAAATTTAAATATTCTGATATAATATGTTTTCAAATCGAACCGTCGGCATTCCTTTGAAAAAAGAATCCCCATTAATGGCAAAAGTTTTCTCTGTTTATTACAAGTTCTTTTCCATTAAAGTGTTTTCGTCCGATTCGAACGTTACGTACTCTTTTATAGAGTATGAAAGAATCTAAAGTTATAAAAAAATAGCCATGTATTATTATTTAGCATATAATATTGCCATAATTAATATCCAACTGCAAAGAAATGCTAATTCAATTAATTAGATTGTTACGATATTTGGTAACAATAAATTAAATGCTTATATTTGCAATACAATAATAGGGCTGGTGGCAACAGTAACAATTCAGCAACAAGATTATGAGAACTTTCGATTCATTAGATGCAGATTTTCGCAGAGCATTCAAACAGGCAGCAAAACAAGGTATTGTAAAATTCACAATTGAAGGTATTAAAGATGATCCCGAATCGATTTATCCGATGTTTGAGGTATCAAACAATCACGTTACCTACTATTCCGTGCAGAGACAAGAGAGTGTTTGTATAACTGATATGAAGATTAAAGCCGTTATATATTAATAAAATGCTGTGCTATCGGCATGACGGGCAAGTAATATGACAATAGAAGATAGATTAAAAAAAATAGGTGATTGCGATATTAAGATTATCAAATCAGAAATTGTAAAAGATGCGAAGTTGGTTATATTTGAATTTGACGAGTTTGACACTTCAGCTGCAATTATTTACAATACTGGCGAATTATTTCATTTAAAAGACTGGCAGGGAGGAGTTCCTGCAACCCAGAAGGATATCGAAGAATTTGATTGGTTGTCGGAAGATGGTAAAGATGCTATTGTTCTCGATGGACTACCAAGACTCTTAATATAAATCACTATAAGCTGTGCTATCGGCATGACGGGCATAAGCTTATGAACAGTTATAATATTTATAAGAAAAATAATGAGGCAACGATATTATATCATGCGATTGCCCGTGATGAAGATCAGGTAATGGAACTGGCTAAAGAGGCGGGGATTGATATGGATGGGTTGAGTATAGAACTGGAACGGTCTAATGTAAAGGATCAGTTGGGAAAACCATTATCAGCAAGAATAGAGGATGCGTTAATATATTAATTATGGCAAGAAGACGATCTATTACCCTAGATCAAGAGTCTAGGGTATTGTCCTTGTACAAAGTGGGGATGGCTATCAAGGAGATAATGAAGGAAACAGATATAAAGTCTGAGCAAACGATATATAGGATATTGGACAGCAATGGTGTGTCCCGAAGACCGAAGGTTAATGGCGTGAAAAGAATACTTGTTATGATAGAAGAAGACATGGCAGCGACAATGAAATATACCTATCATCTGTGAAGCAGATATCATATAACGAATATCAGAAAATGAAAAAATCATTGATTACAGAATCAAACTTGATTACTAATTTTTATGCCGACCAAAAAAAGGCTACTTGACAAAGGATTTAATATCGGAATGTCCTATGAAGGTATAGAAGAAATGAGAAATAAATATCTTAAATAATACATATATTATGGCAGATCAGAAATATCCGGGTTGTTGGTACTGTGATAACATCATAGACCATCCCGAACAGGTAGGGCTTTTATATCTTGGATTTCCGAGGTGTTTTGTGTTGATTCCTAGTATTGGAGATTTTTATTTCTCCACTTACGAGGAATTTTTGAACGGACTGTGCAAAGTAAACTGGCTTGACCCATCCAATAAAGGAACAAGAGAAGAACAAGAGGAAGTATTAAGAATACTTTGGAATTTTTCAGCAGAACAAGAAGAAAAAGAAGAGGAATTATATGGAAATTATGATGAATGACCGGGAACGTATCGGCAAGAAATTGGCTGAAATAAGGAGCGAAAAAGGTTATACAGTTCGGCAGTTGGCTGAATTGGCAGACCTTCGTCCGGCTACAATCTCAAATGTGGAAAACGGTAAATTTTCCGTGGGGATAGACATACTTACTAAAATATGCAATACTTTGGGAGCAAGAATAGAAATTGTAAAGGAATAGCACAGTTTCAATGTCGCTAAATTTTAATGGAATGAAGTAGTAAGAAGCTCTTTTCAAAATTGAAAAATAGTTTTAATTATTGCTGTATATCAAAAAAACTGTGTTATTCTCATACTAAACATTTGAGATGGATATTCTCGTATAAGTTGGAATATTTGTGCTTTGGATGAGAACTTAAGGTGTTGTGGGGTATTTAATGTTTGTCATTATTGGTTACAATTGCATTTACAATCGAAAAAGGTCATTTTGAGGGTAATGCTATTTTTCTCGCTTTTGTAAGCGCTTGATTTCTAAAAAAGTGTCCCAAAGCCATTCTCTAACGGGTGGGACGCTACAATACACCCCGTTCCGTTCACTCACACGGGAACAGCTCCCGTACCTCCTCAAGAATCCTTGCAAAGTTCCTGCCCAGCTCTCCCGGCTCAAGGACCCGAACATCGGGCAGGGGCTCCTCGTTCCTGTCGTCATACATCTCCAGCTTTACCTTGAAGTAGCTGACGTTGGCACGCGTGGCGGAGCCGATAAATTCTCCCGGTTCTAGATCGGCAAAATCCTTTCCCTGGTAGATGTCCTCCTTTTGGGAAGAAACGGTCACGCTGCTGCTGGACGATGCGCCTGATTTTCCGGAACTTCGTGAGCGTCTTTCCTTTTCTTCCTTGCCGAAGAATAAGGGGTAATACTTCAGGGCTTCCACATCTTTCGTCCTTCCCAGGAACATATTTCCGAAATTGGCTTCTACGGAAGAACGGTCCAGTTTCCCGTACAGGTTCTCCAGTTTGGCGCCGGACTGGGTCAGCAATATGAATGCCGCCTTATACTCACGCAGGACTGAAGGCAGCGTCTCGAAGTTCTTGATGTTCACCGTGGTCATCTCGTCAAGGAAATAGACGAAGGGAACCCTGTTCTGCATGGAGAACTGCCTGGCGGATATGGTCATGAGCATGCTGATGACCGGGGCATAGACCGAATTCTTGGAAAAGTTGTTGCTGACGGCGAACAGCTTGGGGTTCTCCGGATCGATCAGGTTGAAATCAAAGTCATCCCCTGAAAGGACATAGGCGATTTCCTCGTTCTGAGATATGGTCGCCAGATTGTTGCAGAGCGTGGAGAGATAGGATGCCTGGGTCTTCTCGGAACCTTCCGCCTTCAGATAGG